>Ga0180438_10001377_pt1 | contig 43299 bp, 34 predicted proteins | sample SS_ome_12_FD_132455 | JGI IMG/M metagenome (GOLD analysis project Ga0180438, IMG submission 132455) | Hypersaline lake sediment archaeal communities from the Salton Sea, California, USA - SS_3_D_2 metaG | ecosystem: Environmental > Aquatic > Non-marine Saline and Alkaline > Hypersaline >...
CCGAGGCCGACGACCCCCTGTACGGCTGGCACCTCGAAAGCGGCCTTCCCATGATCCCCTACTCCTCCCAGGCCAACGGGTACTTCGGCGCGGAGAACGTCGCTTGGGCCGAGGCCGGCTTCGACGGCCTTCCGAAGCGGGCCGCGAGCTTCGACTCCCCCGCCAACCGCCGCCGCCTTGTGCGCGCCATAGACCTCGCGGAGCAGAAAGCCTGCACCCCCAACCAGATCGCGCTCGCCTATCTCCTGAACCAACCCTTCCCCGTCTTCCCCATCATCGGCACCTCCAACCCCGAGCACGCGCGCGAGGCCCTTGGCGCGGTCGCCATCACGCTCACCGAAGACGAACGCGCCTCTCTCTTCGAGTGACACCGACGTCAAGCTGACGGGCGATTGCCTCATACATACCAGTCGCTCGTCTTATCAATAGGAATGGGATTGTTTCTTCACCCGGAAGTACTGTCCGCCTGACGCCGCGGCGGCCCGGACATGCCGTTTCTGTCCGAAGCGGACATCGGGAAGGGGCGCTCAGCGGCTCTCAGGGAAATCGGACACTCCGAGATTGTCCGGACACACTCTCACGGGAGTGCAGAAGCGGCAAGAGATCACAAGACCGCATGCTGGCGACGGCTGGTCGTAATGCCGGCAGATGATCGATTGCAGACCATCCTGGACCTGTGCTCCTGAGCCACCTCGGGCGGCCGCGCTCCGCGCCCCTCCCTGACGCGCCTCCGGTGCTGCGCTAAGCCGTGCAGTTGCCCCTCCACGATGCCGCCGTGTGCGGCGAACTCACCGTCCCCATGGTAGGCTTGGTGGGCAGGCGTGGTATAATACTGCGATTCGCCAAGAAACTCGGGATGCGGCGCCGGCCGCGGCGCGGCCGTTGGATCGCGACGAGATTGCTTGGCGAGCAGCCAAGGCTGTCGCAGCCCAGCCGAGGCCCATGGGAGGAACGCATATGCGAACTCTGACGCGTTGTGCCGTCCCGCACGCTGTTGTGCTGGCATTGCTCCTTCTGGCCGCCACCGCGGCCTGCGCCCAAACCCAGTGGCCCTCTCTATTCAGGTACACGCTCTCTCTGTCCACAGACGAGACCGCGCGCTATCAGGCGAGCGCCTCGTTCTCCGGGCCGATCGCGGAGGATTTCGGCGCGAAGCTCGAGGGCTGGTGGATCGGCGGCGAGGGCGATGACAGGGCCTTTATCGGCGATGCCTACATCGACTACGACAAGGACCTGGTGTACCTTGCCGCAGGGCGCAAGTACGTGGTGTTCGGCCCGGCCGGTGTCCTCGTGTCGCCCGGCTTCTTCGGCGGCGAGTTTCAGCTGGATATCAGCCGCGCCACGCTCCACGTGATCTCAGGCACCCTCCAGTTCACCCCTGGCACCGGGACTACTCGGTTCACCTTCACGGGCAAGCGCGTCCCCGGAGACGAAAGCTTCACCGCGCTCCGCCTTTCGTCGCCGCTCACGCGGCCTCAGGCTCCGGTGCCGGTCACGCTGGGCCTTAACTGGATCGACGTGCTGGATGACACGGGGTCGAGCGTCGACGCCTCCATCGGGCTGAACGAGTGGCTCACCGTGTACGGAGAGGCGGCGGACTACGAGGACGCGAACGCCCACGTCTACGGCGTGAGGCTGAGCGACGCGGGCATGCGCACGGACGGACGGGCCTGGATTCTGGTGTTCTACAACCGCGAGATCGACGTTGGCTTCTCACCCGCCGCGGTGGGTGCCAGCTCCTACTTCGAGGAGCAGACCGGCTGGGCGGGCGGCCTCTACTACCAGATGAACCCGCAGCAGGCGATCGGCGTGTATGCGGACGACGAGGACGCCATCCTGACCTGGTTTGGGACGGTGCCTCTGCGGTAGCTCTTCGTGGATGGTGTCGCCGGCCGCCGCCGGCGACTTGCTGGACCCGCCGGCGAGCCATGCTCACAGATGGCTCGCCGGCGGGTCCGCGTCTGAGCGAGGGAAGCAGGCGAGCGTGAGATTGGGAGCCTGTCCAGCGAATCCGAGTGTGGGAATGGAGGTGGAATATGGAAGAACTCACCTCGGATGAGGCCTAGAACAGGGACGGTCCACGCATGTCTACAGCAACTTCCAAGGACTCGCCACCGCGCGCTGCGCGAAAGGTTCGTGCAGACGGGGAGATGCGCAAGGCGCGCTGTCTCTGCGGCAAATGGTGGGCATACCGAAGTGGTGACACCCTAGTGCTACGCTGCAAGCTTTGCAGACGAGACATCGTAATCAGCGGAGACAACCTCAAGATCCAGTATAGATGAAGACCGAGGTGAGTCTGAGCGCAACCTAGAGCCGCAGCGCCAAAGGTCGAGCCAGAGCCAAGGGGAGAACCCCTTGGCTCGCTTTTTTGGCCCTGCCGCTGACTCCGTCCCGGATCGGCCTCTTCCGGACCGGACGCCCGCCAGCTCTGAAGCTGGGCGGACGGCACGAGAGGCTGAGCATGATGCGAAGACGAGGCCGAGCGGACATCTGGAAGCTGTTGCTTCCGTTTCCTCTCGCCGTCTCGATAGTGACAATCGCCGGCATCGGGGCACGCCGCGCCTGGCATGCGGCGCCGGCACCCTCTTTCCGCTCGCCAGCGGACACTCCCGGCCGGGAACCGGCCGCGACGCCGTCGCGGGAGGCCCCTCGCCCCGACGCTCCCAAGGCCGACCTCGAACCGCGCCCGGCACCCGCGGCGCCAGAGCCCTCGACCCGCGCGCCGCGGCGGGAGGAGGACGCGGCGCGCGGGGGACCGGTCTGGGAGGAGCGCTCGCAGGTTGCCCCAACACATCGCGACAAACCAGTTCGGCCGGCGCCCGGACCGGTCGCCCCTTCGCCAGAGGCTGCGCTGCGTACTAGCAAGCCGCCGCCTGCTGTCGCAAGCGCACCGAGTCTGGCGCCGGCCCCTGTTGTCCCATTGCTGCCGGCTCCGGAGCCGACGGAGCCGGCTCGCACCTCGCCCATTCGGCCAACGGCGCCGCTGCGCCATGCGTGGGCGGCAGGGAACGTCCGCGCGGTCCGCTTCGACGCGGGCTACTACTATGGCCGCGGCCGGTCCGCGCGGCAGCTCGCGGAGGAGCTGACCCGGGCCTGGGCGGAGCAGGGCGTGAATCTCGTCTACTGCTACGCGTACAACCCGGTGTACGGAGCGCGCTACCGGACGCGGTATGCCGGCAATGTGATGGAGGACTTCGGCCGGCAGGATTTGCTGCGACACATGATACGAGAGGCGCATGACCGCGGGATCGAAGTGATCGCGTGGCTCAACGGAGTGCAGCACAAGCACATGTGGGAGGCACACCCCGAGTGGCGCGAGAAGACCGCGGACGGCTCGGACTACAAGCCGGGCCGGGACAGCTATCTGCTGTGTGTGCGGAACCCCGAAGTCATGCAGTGGTGGCTGGGGTTCGTGGACGAGCTGCTTCGCAACTACCCCGAACTGGACGGAATCGACCTGGCAGAGTTCCAGGTCGACGAGTGGGGAGACAACGCGTGCTACTGTGCGCACTGCCGAGAGCAGTTCGCGCAGGCGCGACCAGCGGAGGCCCTTCCCGGAGAAGCGTGGCGCGAGTTCCGCGCGGAAGGGCTGACTCGCCTGCTCCTGGCAACGAGCAGGCTGGCCCATCGATATGAGAGAGAGGTTCACATCACGACCGTCTTCACCGCGCGCCGGGACGGAGACCTGATGTGCAGCCGGGACGTGCGAGACGCGATCGGCTTCGACCTCGAGGGTTTGCTGGAGAGCCCGGACCGTCCCGACGTGATGCAGGCAGAGCTCATCTGGCAGCAGTGGGCGGCGCTGTACGACAACCCTTCGGTCTTCGGCCCGGAGTGGACGAGCAGCGCGGTCCGCCAGGCGAAGGACATGGTCGCCGGCCGTGCAAGGCTGATCGCCCACGTGGAGGTGACGAACTTCGGCTCGGGCGGTCTCGACGGTCCCGAACTGGCGCGCACCATCACCTGTGCGGTGGAAGGCCGCCCGCACGGGATCGACATCTACGACGCGCATCAACTGGAGAAAACGAAAGACGCCACCGGTTACCTGCAGACAGCCTGGTTGAGCTTCGTCGAATGACAGCCACGCCAGCTTGTCGATGGTAACGGATCTGTTCCGCTCTGCGCAAGCGGAGCGGTGACAGGGGCAGTGACCCACACCAGCCGCGCGCCGGAGTCGCCCGAGGGTGGGTCCGGTGCCGCGGGCAATGCCCGGCCGGGTGTCCTCCGCGCCCGGCCGGGCTACTCTATTGGCGGGCGCGTCGGGCTTGTCACCTTGTGCGGATACGTGGCATGATACAAGAGCAAAGCGGCGGTTATCGTCTCCTCTTGGCGGGAACCCTTCGACCAACAGCAATGGGAAAGGCCGGCGCCATCATGCTTCTGCTGCTCGCGTCTCTCGGCGGTGCCGAGGCGGCCGGCCTGCGGGTGCTCGTGGTGCACGACACCGGGGCACTCGACGCATCGAGCGAGCGGCAGGCGATCTTCTTCCTTCGCGACATGCTGGGGCATTTTGGGTGCCGGGTCGAAGCGATCGAGGCGGAGGCCTATGCCGCCGGCGATATCGAAGCGCACGACGCCACCGTCTACCTCGGACTGCGAGCGGGGGCGAAGCTGCCGGAGGCCTTCCTGGCGGACTGCTATGACACCGAGCGCCCCATCTGCTGGCTCGGCTCGAACCTGGACCAGCTCGCCGCGCGCTTCTCGCTGGGACGGTATGGTTTCCGACTGGATCCGGAGCAGCCGGCCGTACGCCCGCGTCGGGTGGTGTATCGCGGCCTGTCCTACTGGCGAAGCCCGGCCCTCCTGTCGCCGGTCGCGGTGATGCAGCCGGACGTCTGCGAGACGCTGGGGGTGGCCGAGGGCGAGGATAGAGGATACCCGTACGCGGTTCGGAGCGGGCCCTTCTGGTACTTCCCGGAGGTTCCCGTGTTGGACGCGCCCGGGACGACGACGTACCTCGTCCTCGCCGACCAACTGCACGAGTTCCTGGGCGTGCGCCATGCGCCGAGACGCACTGCTCTGCTGATGATCCACGGAGTCGCGGCGGACACCGAACCGCGGGCGCTGGCCCAACTGGTGCAGCAGCTTAGAGCAGAGGAGATCGCGTTCGGGATCTGCGTGCGGCCGGTCATCGGCGCCCCGGAGGGACGCGGAGAGGTGCGGCTGAGCGAGCGGCGGGCGCTGGTGAGCGTGCTTCGGGGCGCGCAGCGCGAGGGAGCGAGCATCGTCGCCGACGCGCTGGGCGCGGATTCGGTAAAGGCAGCGAAGGCCATGCAGCCCGGCGGGCCGACGCGCCGCATGATGGAAGAGGCGCTCCGCGAACTCGTGAGATGCGGGCTGTATCCCCTCGCCTGGGCGGTGCCGCGGGAGCTTCCGGAGGGGCTGGATGCGGGAGAGGTAGCGCGCGCCTGCTCGACGTTGTGGCGGCGCAGCACCCGGGGCGCACAGGAGCCGGAGGCGCAAGAGCCGCCGTTCCTGGTGGCCGTGAGCGCGCATGGGCAGGCGGTCATCCCCGACAACCTCATGGGGCTGCGACAGGGCCGGGGGGAGGTGGAGGCGATCATCGAGCAGGCGCGTCGACAGGCGGCGGTGCCGGACCCGTGGGTGACCGCTTCCGTTGCGCCCGAAGCGCCGCTGCACTCGGTGGCCCTGCTGGTCCATGGGCTTCGCGGCATGGAGTACCGCTTCGCCGATTTGAGCGCGATGTGGAACTGGACGCGAGGGGAGACCGTTCACGTGTATTCGGTGGGAGCGGCCACCGCCGCCGGGGAGCTGATTCCGGAGGAATGGGATGGGACGGTGCTGGGGCCGGCTGCGGGAGCGCGGCGGCGCTTCGAGCGCCCGGGCCGAGATGGGCGGGAGGAGGCCGCCGTGGAGCCGGGCGCAGTGCTGGTTGCCTACCCGAGAGGGAAGCGCCCGCGCACGGTTTTCGCGCTCGACAGCGACCCGGACGAGCTGACGAGCAAGCTGGTGTACGCAATCGCGCGGGTGGTGATCGTCTTTGCGCTCGCAGCCGGGATCGTGCTGCTGTCGATATACCTCTTGCAGGTGACGTTGGCGCGGCGGGCCTGAGCGATGATGCGCAGCGCACGGCTTCTGCCCCTGCTGATGCTCATCTTCCTCGCGGCTCCCGCGTGCCAGCACACGCCGGAGCCGCCCGCGCAGACGCAGCCCAGCCCCACATTCGTCCCCGAGCAGTCGGCGGCGCGCGTGCTGGTCGTCGCGGAGACCGAAGGGCCGGGCGGGGCGGCCGCGGCGGATTCGGCGAAGGCCCTGGAGACGCTGATGGCGCACTTCGGGGAGCGCTGTAGGATCGTCCGGGCCGAGCACTACGAGGGCGGCGAGTTCGATGAGCTGGTGTGTGCCTTCTACCTGGCCGGGCAGCCGGACGAAGAAGCGAGAGGCAGGTTCGCTGCGGACCTCGCGGACTTCGACGGGAAGGTGGTGTGGGTAGGTGGCGGCGTGAAGGCGCTCGGTTCGGCGCATGTGGAGCAGCTTGGGCTGGAGCCGGAGCCCGAGGGTGCGATGGCAGCGGCGGCCGTGGATTGGACGATCTCCTATGGGGGGCAGAGGCATGTGGAGCGAGTGGCGGTGCCCGGCGTGCGAGCGGGAGAGGGAGCGGGGGTGCTGGCGGAGGCGCGGCGAGCCGCAGAGCGTCGTCCGTTCATCGCTGGTCGGGGCCGGTGGTGGTATGCGGCGGCGGGGCCGAGGCTGACGGAGAGCCGCTTCTGGACGGCGTGCATCTGGGCCGACGCGCTGCACGAGATGCTGGGCCGGCCCCACGAGGGGAGCAGGAGGCGGCTCGTGCCCGTGCTGCGCGATGTCCCGGTGTGGGCGACGGCGCGGCAGGTTCCGGCGGTGATCCGACCTATGTTGGCGGCGGGCCTGCCTGTGGGGGTGCTGGCGGCGACGAATTGGGGGGACGTTCCGCTTGCCGACCGGCCGGAGGCCGTGAAAGGCCTGCGGAGGGCGGAGTCGATGGGCGCCGCGGTGGCGCTGGTGGCCGATACACGTCTCGACGCGCGGGAGCACTTTCGGCTCGCCTGGGAGGTGCGTCTGCACCCGGTGGCCTGGGCCGGACCGACCGACGGAGGGAATCCGTTCCGGCTGCGGATCGCGGGGCCGGATGTATCGCCTCCGTTTTCGGCCGGGGGACTGCTCCCCGCGCCGGTCAACGTCAGCGATGCGGGGTACATCGCGCCGCGGGACGCAGGGCGTCTGAGGATGCAGGAGGTCGTGCGGGACGCGGTCGCGCCGGTGTCGTTCGGGCTGTGGGCCCCGCCGGAGCCATTTCAAAGCTTCGTGAGCGAGCAGGAGGAGGCGGGGTGGTCACTGGCGGACCTGCGGGACTTGGGGGTGCGGGTGGAGGATGAGCGGCGGATGCTGGTGTCGGGGGAGGCGACGGTGCGGGTCGCGCCGGGGGTGCGGCTGCGGCAGCGGGTGTTCGGGCCGGCGTGGCAAGTGGAGGGGGAGAAGGTACTGGTGGAGGATGATCCGAACCCGGCAGGGCTGGAGGTGGGGTTGGAGCCGCGGCGGGTGGCCGCTCTGGAGGCGCTGACCGAGAGGGAGCCGCGGCCGTTCATCAAAGGAGTGACGCTGGACCCGTTCGCGTACAGCGGGGGTTCGCTGTCGAGCCGAGACCTGGCGGAGATGCTGGCAGAGCGATACGAGAGAAACGGCGTCAACACGGTTTTCTTCTATGCGTACAACGTGGACCGGGGAGCGGCATATCGGACGCGCTACCGCGGAGCGTCGGTCAGCGAGTGGGGGCACGGCGATCTGCTGGCGCACGTATTGGAGGCCTGTCACGCGCGGGGGCTGCGGGTGGTGGCCTGGGTGTATAGTGGGCGGGACAAAGGGATGTGGAAAAAGCACCCTGAGTGGCGTGAGCGCACGAAGGACGGGAGAGCGCACAATCCGCTGCGGCTCCACGCCGCGTATTTCTTGTGCCCGCGGAATCCGGATGTGCGCAGGTGGTACGCGGGGCTGCTGCGAGACCTGGCCCGTCGCTATCCGACGCTGGACGGAATCGAACTGTGCGAGCCAGTGGTGAACTGGTTTGGCGACCAGGCCTGCTACTGTGAGGTGTGCCGGAGCGAGTTCGCCGAGCGACACCCCGGGGAGCCTGACGGCGGGGGCGCGTGGCGGCGGTTTCGGGCGGAGGGTCTGACGGAATTTCTGTCGGAGTGCATGCGCGTGATCTCGGAGCAGGGAATCGATACGTATCTGATGACGATCAGCGATGCATGGAGCAATGGCTCGATTTTGTCGGCGCGCAGGCAGGCGGAGGAGTCGGGGCTGGATCTGGAGGCGCTGCTGGACGGTCCGTATCCGCCGGACTGGGTGAACTTCGAGATCATCTGGCAGCAGTGGGCGGCGATCTACGGGATGGAGGTGTTCAACTACGAGTGGGCGGTGGAGACGGCGCGGCGATTGGTGCGGAGGACTGATGGCCGAGCGCGGGTGGTGCTGCACATCGAGCTGACGGACTTCGGACCGCAGGAGATGACGCCGGAGAAGATGGCAGAGACGATCGAACGAGTGGGGGTGGTGCAGCCCGACGGGGTGGAATGCTATCATTCCGCGGCGCTCGACCGGAAGGCGGCGTGGGCGGTGCTGAAGCGCGCCTATCAGGAGCTGCCATGAGTGGGACAACCCTGGCGGTGATCCACGATCTGCTGCTCGCGCTGTGTATGGTGGGTGCGTGGGCCGTGATCGGGTTCTACGCAGTGCTGACGGTGGCCGGCTATGTGTACTCCTGGGAGGCGCGCCGGCCGCGCAGGGCGCCGCCGATCCAAGGGGAGCTGCCGGGGGTGTCGATTCTGGTGCCGGCGCACAACGAAGAGATCGTGATGGGCGGAACGTTGGAGAGCCTGCTGCACCTGGACTACCCCCGCGACCGGCTGGAGATCATCGTGATCGACGATTCGTCGACGGACCGGACGCGGCGCGTGATCGAGCACATGATGGCGACGGACCGGCGGCTGAAGCTGATCGGGATTGCGCCGGGGCTGGGGGGAAGGGGGAAATCGCATGCGCTGAATCAGGCGGTGCGGTATGCGCGGTACGGTCTGCTTGCAGTGTACGATGCGGACAATGCGCCGGAGCCGCAGTCGCTGCGGATGTTGGTGGCGGAGCTGGTCGCGGACAGGCGTCTGGCGGCGGTGGTGGGGAAAGTGCGCACGATGAACCGGGCGACGAACTTCCTGACGCGCTGCGTCAACGTCGAGTTCATCAGCTTTCAGTGGATCATTCAGGCCGGGAGGTGGCGGCTGCTGCGAATGGCGTCTCTGCCGGGCACGAACTACGTGATCAGGAGGGACGCGCTGGAGCGGGCGGGGGGGTGGGACCCATCGGCGATCGCGGACGATGCGGAGCTGACCGTGCGGCTGGCGCAGGAGGGATATCACATCAAGTTCGTGCCGTATGCGGTGACGTGGGAGCCGGAGCCGCAGCACTGGGGGGTGTGGCTGCGTCAGCGGCTGCGGTGGGCGCGGGGTGGGACGTATGTGGTGAGGAAGTACGTGCAGCGGTTGATTCGGCTGCGAAGGCGGCCTCTGCTGCTCGAGGTCTTTCATCTGCTGACGATCTACCACATGTTCTTCGTCGTGCTGGTGCTGTCGGATCTGATCTTTATCATTGGAGTCTCGGCCGGTGTGGGGTTCGGGACGATCAACGGCCCGCTGCTGATGTTGTGGGGACTGGCGCTGGCGCTGTTCCTGCTGGAGCTGGCGATCGCGCTGGCGATCGAAGGGGAGCATACGCCGCTGAATCTGCTGGTCGGTGCGGCGATGTACTTCACCTATTGCCAAGTGTGGGTATATGTATGTGCGAAGGCGCACTACCTGGATCTGGTGAGACAGGAGAGGCTGCGCTGGGAGAAGACGCTGCGCGTGCCGGAATCGGAGCAGGGGGCAGTGCCCTGATGAGGTGCGGGAAGAGCTGAGCTATGTTCGTGGACTACGTGCTGATACGGAGCGTGGCGCTGACTCTGGCGGCGGTGTTTGGGGCCGCGCTCGCGCTGCGGGTGCTGCTGCGGTGGAGGTACGCGGCGAGGGTGGGGCGCGCGCGGCGGATCGCGGCGCGGCTGCGCGCGCCGGCGAGCACCCTGGCAGCGGTGGAGGACCGTTCGGCCGCGCTGGACGAGCTGATCGAGTTTCCCGACATGCGCGCGGCGGCGGCCGCGGCGCGGGGACTGCTGGGCGAGACCGACGCGACGATCCGGTCGGCGGCGATCCAGGTGCTGCGGGAGACGCGCGCGCTGGAGCGGTGGTCGCGCGACCTCCGCAGGGGAAGCTACCGGAGGAAGTTGCGCGCGATCCAGGCGCTGGGCGAGATCGGAGACGAGCGCGCGGTGGAAGAGCTGCTGGAGGCGCTGGGAGACGACGACCCGGACGTCGCGCGCGCGGCCTCGCGCGCCATCGTCGCCCGCGACCCCGACTACGCGGCGGACCGCCTAGCCGATGCGCTGAGCTCGCCGAACCGGCGGCTCGCGGAGACCGCGGCGGCGACGCTCGTTCGGATGGGCGGGGACGCGGTCGACCTGCTGGTGGGACAGCTCGCGAGCCGAAGCGCGCAGGCGCGGCGGCTTGCGGTTGAATCGTTGGGCGCGACCGGCGAGCAGGGGCCGAAGGAGGCGCTCATTCCACTGCTGGGCCGGGACCCGGAGCCGAGTGTGCGGCAGTCGGTCGCGGAGGCGCTCGCGCGTATCGAGGGAGACGGAGCGGCGGAGACGCTGCGGCGGGTGGCGGAGTCCGACCCAGACTGGTTCGTGCGGGCGCGGGCGTTCGCGCTGTTGGCCGAGGTCAACGCGCCCGGGGCGGTGGAGTTCCTGGTGGAATCGTTGGCGCAGCTTCAAGCGGGCCTGCACGGGTCATCCGAAGATGAAGAGGATCTGGAGCTGATCACCGACGGGCCGGAGCGAGTGCGCGGTGCGATACTGGCGGGGCTGAGGCTGCTTGGGTTCACGGAGGACCAGGTTGCGGCGGCCGACCGGGGCGGATCGCGCGGGGCGGACGAGGAGGGTGCGACGGAGGCCGCGGAGGCGACGGCGCTGCTGCGGGATACGGATTCTGCCCGAAGAGCGGAGGGGGCGCGTCAGCTTGTAAGCGCCGGGGAGCGGGCGACCAAGGCGCTGCAGCAGGCGCTGCGCGACCCGGACCCGCTGGTGCGGGCCGAGGCGGCGCGATCGCTGGGGCGAAGCGGATCGCGGGACTGCCTGGCGCCGCTGGCGGAGTGTATGCGCGACCCCGACGCGAACGTGCGCCTCGCGGCATCGACCGCGATGCGCGCGGTGGTGACGCGCGACGCGGCCCGCGAGCTGCGAGACTAGAGGCCATTTCATAACCTCTCACCAGCAGATGCACGCGCCCTTGGTGCTGCTCAGAGCACCTCTTTCTAACGCACGGCCGGGCACATAGGGTCGCCAAATGGCCTTCTAGGCTGGGAGCGGAGCGGGGTCAGGCCCTTGCGCGGTCGAGGAACCGCTCTACGTCGCGCGCGGTCGGCAGAGCCGGGATGACGCCGCGGCGGGTGCATGTCAGGGCACCGGCCGCGTTTGCGTAGGTCATGACCTCTCGGAGCTGGGCGTCGCTGAGCCTGCGGTTGCGAGGGCCGTAGATCAACTGCGAGAGCATTGCGGCAACGAAGGCGTCGCCGGCACCGAGGGAGTCGATGACCTCGACCTCGAAGCCGGACACTTCGCCCCGGGATTCGCCGTCGTCGTAGTAGCAGCCGCGCTCGCCGAGGGTGACGACGACGAGGCCCGGGCCTGCGTCGAGCACCCTGCGGGCCCCTCCCTCGAGGTCGCCGGTGCCGGTGATGAAGTCCCACTCCTCCTCCGCGCAGTGGACGATGTGGGCGAAGGACATGCCCTCCCAGATGCGGCCGTTGGCCTCCCGCTCGTCCTGCCAGAGGGTGGGGCGCCAGTTGGGATCATAGGAGACCAGCAGGCCGGCTCTTCTGGCGAGGAGGGCGGCGTGGATGGTGGCCTCCCGCGCGGGAGAGCGGCTGAGGCTGACGGAGCCGAAGTGGAGCAGGCGAGCGGACTGGAGATAATCGCCGTTGACCTCCTCGGCGGCGAGGAGCATATCTGCGCCCGGGTTGCGGTAAAAGCAAATGTCCTTCTGGCCGTCGCTGCGAGTGGCGACGAACGCGAGGGTGGTGCGGGCGCCCGGGTCCATGCGGAGGAATTCGACATCCACTCCCGCGCGGTCGAGCGTGCGGCGGAGGAACTCCCCGAAGGGGTCTTGTCCCACCTTGCCGACAAATCCGGCGCCGACCCCGAGACGGGCGAGACCGACCGCGACGTTGGCCGGGGCGCCGCCTGCGGCGCCAGCGAAGCTGGGCAGGTCGGTGAGCGACACGTCCTTGTCGATGGAGACGAAGTCTATGAGCAGCTCGCCGAGGGCGACTGCCTCGGGCATGGGCTTACCTCGCCGATACGCGATACCGGGGCGGTTCCGTCGCTCCGTGATGTTTTTGACGCGCCCTGCGCGCGATCCTTCCGGCCAGGAAATGCAGGTCATGCTTCGATCATCGCCTTGGGGGCCCAGCGCCCGGATACAGGAACGGTGTGGGCAAGGCCGAAGTGTGGTGGTGACGACGGCGATCGGCAACGGAGGAGTGGACGGCAATGAGGCTGCCGCACGTGGTGGAGATAGAGCAGCGTCTGTACGCGCGGCGGGTCGGCGATATCGCGGAGGCGGTGGGGCACGCGTGGGGCGCGTCGGGCGCGGCGGGTCGGGTTCGACGGGGCGACAGGGTCGGGATCACCGTCGGCAGCCGGGGGATCGACAAGCTTCCGGCGATGGTGAGGGCAGTTGTGCATCTCATCAAGGAGGCGGGGGGGAAGCCGTTCATCTTGCCGGCGATGGGCAGCCACGGGGGAGCGACGCCGCAGGGGCAGGCCGCGCTGCTGAGGGAGCTGGGGATCGCGGCGCAGTCGGTGGGTGCGCCCGTACGAGCATCAATGGCGGCGGCCGCGGTGGGCAAGACGAGCAAAGGGGTTCCGGTGTACGCGAGCCGAGAGGCGCTGAACGCGGACGGCCTGGTCGTGATGAACCGGGTGAAGCAGCACACGGACTACGTGGGCGAGTACGAGAGCGGCCTTGTTAAGATGCTGGCGATCGGGGTGGGGAAGCGCGACGGCGCGGCGGCGATGCACTCACGCGGCTGCGCCAGCCTGCGGGAGGACATACCGGAGGCGGCCGCGATCGTGCTCGGGCGGCTGCCGGTCATCTGCGGCCTGGCGATTCTCGAGAACGGATATCACGAAGCAGCCGACATCGTCGGCATCCGGCCGGATGAAATCCTGGAACGGGAGAAGTCGCTGCTGAGGCGGGCGCGGCGCACCGCGCCCAGGCTTCCGTTCCGCGACATCGACCTGCTGCTGGTGGACTGGATCGGCAAGGATATCAGCGGGGTCGCCTTCGATACGCACGTGATCGCGCGGCGGATGATCTGGGGGGAGCCGGAGTTCCGGGGCACCCGAATCCGCGTGATCGGCGCGCTGGACCTGACTCCAGGGTCGCGCGGGAACGCGCTCGGCATGGGCCTCGCTGATCTGGTGACCGAACGTCTCGTGCAGAAGATCGACTGGGAAGCGTTGAAGGCGAACGTGCTGCACACGGGGTTCCTGAACCGGGCGAAGCTGCCGATTGCGCTGCCGGACGACCGAGAGCTGGTGGGCGCGGCAATGGTGGCGCTGGGGGGGCCCGATCCAAGGCGGGTGCGCATGGTCCGTATTGCGGACACGCTGCGGCTGAGCCGGATGTGGATCTCGGAGGGGCTGGTGCCCGAGGCGCGACGACACGCGCGGGTGAACATCGTCGGGCATCCGTCGGCGATGAGCTTCGACCGGCGCGGGAATCTGCCTCCGATGGAGCGGGGCGGGTAGTCAGGCGGGAGAATCGGCGGAGAGGAGGCGGGCGAGGCCGTCGGCGACGGCGCTCTCGTTGTTGGTGAGCGGCGACAGCCAATCGGCCGCGGCCCTCGCGTCCTCGTTGGAGTTCGCGACCGCGACGCCGCATCCGGCCCACTCGAGCAGGGAGACATCGTTGAAGTTGTCGCCGAACGCGAGCGCGAGAGAGCGATCGATCCCGTAGTGCCGCGCCACCGCGGAGAGAGCGTGTCCCTTGCTCGCCTCACGGTGGTAGAACTCGAGATACTCCGGGTTGGTCCGCATGACGGTGACCTCGGCGCCCCATCGGGCGTGCCACACGTCGTAGAGCTCGTCGCGATGGCGATGGTTCGGCTGGCCGGGAAGGGTGGGGTCGGTGATCAGGATGAGCTTGGTGGGCTCGCGTCCGCGGAAGCGCTCGAGGTCGGGCACGAACTGGAAGACGGCGCCAGTCTGATGTGAGTACAGGTCGGCGAAGCGGCGCAGGTCGGGGTCGTCGCGGGCGTAGAGCTTCTCTTCCAGGTAGTAGTTGAGGTGGAAGCGCTCCTGCTGAGTGTAGTCTATGAGCTGGTCGGCGTAGCGAGCGGGGAGCGGGGTCTCGACGATGACGCCGGAGCCCGAGGCAACGGAGTCGCGGGCGAGGGCGCCGTTGTAGCCGATGGTGGGGCCGTCGATGCCGAGGGCGTCGCAGAAGGGCCGGATGTTGGCCGTCATGCGTCCGGAGGCGAGCACGACGAGGCCGCCGGCGGCGACGAACCGAGCAAGCGCGTCGGCGTCGGCCGAGGAGATCTCGCCGCGGTCGTCGAGCAGCGTCCCGTCGAGGTCGAGAGCGATAAGCCGGAACAGCCTGGAAGCCGGTGGAGTTGAAGTCACACCGAGGTATTTTCGTATGCCGGGCGCCTATCCCTTCTCACGCTCCGATAACGCAAGCGACATATGGTATACTCAAGATGAGTGCAGGGAGAAAGGAGATGGCTGTGTTGAGAGGCGAGCACACGTTCGGGATGGTCGTCGCGGTGGTCGCACTGTGCGCGGCGCTCGCGATCATCGGCTGGGGAGTGACCCGCGGGGCGGCGCAAGTCGCGGCAGAGGAAGAGGAGTCCGTCGGCCGCTATCAGGTGGCAGTGCCCGACCTGATTCTGGACACGGCCACGGGGAGGCTCACGGGCGACGGCGGCAAGGTTCTCGAGACGCCCATCGATCCGAGCGGAGAGGAAGTAGGGCGTTACTCGGTGGATGGGTATGTGACTGCGGTGACGAGGCGCGTGGGATTGGACGTCATCAACCAGCCGGTGGCCTATCCGGAGCTCGTGAAGGGCTACGTGCTGGCCGACACGAAGACGGGACGAATTATCAAGACCCGAGTGTACTACGCGCAGCCTCTGACGCGGGATGATATGTAGACCAAGACCGTCCATCGGCGCGGGCGCGGCCATGCGCGGACGGCCTGAAAGGCCGTCCGCGTTTCGCTGGTCTTGTGGCGGCGCGCGAGGAAATGGCCGCTGGCGAACAGCACATGTAGGATGATATGGACAAGAGCGAATGATCCGATGTGCGATGCCGGTTGACGCCGCCACAACGGCGGCGTTATCTTGTGACAAGCATCGGGACAAATGGGCCAGGGGACCAGGGCGACAGGGGGTGTGCGAAGGCGTTCGACTGTAACCGAGGGGGGCCTGAGCCCCACCCTGTGCGGAGGCCGTACCGGCCCGTCTCGGGCTAGGAGTAGTTACAGTGGAACGACTGCGTGTCAACCAAGTAGGCTGGGATCCGGCCAGGGGCTCGTACGAGGAAGCGGTTCTCACCTGGTACGAGCAGATCGAGCAGTCCTTCCGACGCCGCGACATCGAGTCGCAGAAGCCCGATGCAGAGTCGCGCGGGCGACAGACGACAGGGACCCAATCGCAGGCGAGCGGCGTCGAGTAACGACCGCGATGGGCGCTGACGACGGACCGACCGGGATGAACGAAGACGATTGAAGGCGACAGTTGGCATTGGGGAGGCGAGTAGGCTCGCCTCCCGCGGACGTGTGAGGGCGGAGTGAAATCCGCCCTTCTCTTTTGGCCCGTGAGAGGGGGCGCGAGTGGTGCGTAGAACCTGTGCATGGGAGTTTCGCAGGCCGGGGCGAAAAGACACTCAATGACACGCTGTGTCCTCGCGGGGGTAGTGACGACGTATGTGTTGGCCGTGTTCCAGAGCACGCTTGGGGGGCGGTTGGCAGTGGCTGGCGTGGCGCCGGACCTGCTCTTTGTGTGGACCGTCTGCATCGGGCTGCTGAGCGGGGCGGAAGCGGGCGCGGCGGTCGGGTTCGGATCGGGCTTTCTGGAGGGCGGCCTGCAGCAGGCGTGGATCGGGGCGCTGGCAGTCAGCAAGGGCGCCAGTGGGTTCACAGCGGGGCTGCTTTCGACGAAGATGTTCCGAGACAACTGGCTCGTGCCGCCGATATCCGCGGCCCTGCTGACGCTCTTGAATGAGGCGATCTTCCTGGCGCTGGCGCGCGGTGTGGAGTGGCAGCAGGCGGGGCAGATTGTGGGGGTGCGGGTGGCCTACCATGCGCTGCTCGCGCCCATCTTCTTCACGCTGGTGGCCCGCGCGCGGCGGTCGTTCCTGGGGCGGCACGTGGAGGTGGGCTGAGCCATGTCGCGGCGTTTGCTGATGCTGCGGGCGGTGGTGGTGGTGGTCTGCGCGGTGATATTCGGCCGGCTCGTGCAGCTACAGATCGTCGAGGGAGAGCGCAACCGGCGGCTTGCGGATGAGAATCGCATCCGCATCGCGCGCCGGCTGGCGCCGAGGGGGAACATCTACGATCGGCGGAACCAGCTGCTGGCGAGCAGCCGACTGGCGTATTCCGTGAGCGTGATCCCGGAGGAGCTGGCGCTGGCCGGGGGCGGAGACGCCTGCGCGCGACTGGCGGAACTCATGGAGTTGCCATCGGACGACGTGCGGGCGGCGCTGGGGCGGGAGAGGCCGCTGCGCTACGAGCCGGCGGTGATCTTTCCGGATGCGCCGCAGGATGCGGTGGCGCGGTTGGAGGAATACTCGGTGTATCTGTCGGGCGTGAGCGTGCGCTCGGACGCGGTACGGTACTACCCACAGGGGACGCTGGCGGCGCACGTGCTGGGATATGTGAGGCAGATCAGCGCCCAGGAGCTGGCGAACCCGGAGAGCGCTGGCTATCGGCCGCACGACCTGATCGGCAAGGCCGGCATCGAGAAGGTGGCGGAGCAGTTCCTGCGCGGGGTGGACGGGGGGGATCAGATCGAAGTGGATGCTCGGGGCCGGCGGGTGCGGACGCTTGGCACTGTGGCCCCCCGGCCGGGGCAGGACGTCTGGCTGACGCTGGACCTGGAGCTGCAACGGGCGGCGGAGGCGGCGCTCGCGGGCCGTGCGGGCGCGGTGGTGGCACTGGACCCGAGGGACGGTGCGGTCCTGGTGCTGGCGAGCCACCCCACGTATAACCCGAACGTGTTCGTCGGCGCGCTGAGCCCCGAGGCATGGCGGGATATCACGGGGCCGGGCCATCCGCAGCACAACCGGGCGACGATGTCGCGCTATCCGCCGGGGTCGCTGTTCAAGATCGTCACTGCGGCGGCGGCCCTGGAATCGGGCGCGTGCGACACGGAGAGCATGTTCCGATGTGACGGCGCGTACCGAATCGGGAGATGGTCGCTCCGGTGCTGGAAGCGGGCGGGGCACGGGACGATCGGGTTCTTTCGAGGGTTTGCCCAGTCGTGCAATGTGATGTTCGCGACGTTGGGTCGGCGGGTCGGACCGGAGCGACTGGCGGACATGGGGCGGCGCTTCGGGCTGGGCCAGGAGACCAGCGTAGACCTGCCGGAGGAGGCCGCGGGTCTGGTGCCGACGCCCGAGTGGAAGCGCAAGGCGCGGCGCGAGCCGTGGTACCCGGGCGATACGTGCCAGATGGCAATCGGGCAGGGGGACTGCCTGGTGACGCCGCTGCAGGTGGCGCGCGAGGTGGCGGTGGTCGCCAACGGCGGAAACCTGGTGCGGCCGCACATAGTGGCGCGGGTGGAAGGGGAAGAGAGCATCGGGGGCCCGCCGGCCGCTCGCAGCGTAGGGCTGCGGCCCGAGACGATAGCGGCCCTGCGTGCGGGGATGGAGGGCGTCGTGGCGCGGGGCGGGACCGCGGCTCGCATTGCGACGGACCGCTATGGGATCGCCGGGAAGACGGGGACGGCGGAGACTCCGGGCGGCGAGCCGCACGCGTGGTTTGCGGGGTATGCACCCAGCGACGACCCCCAGATCGCGCTTGCAGTGATCGTCGAGCACAGCGGGCATGGCAGCGAGGTGGCCGCGCCGATCGCGCGCTACCTGTTCGACACCGCGCTGCTGCCTGAAGCGGAGCGAGCACCCTGGCCGCCGGAGGGCATGGAGATAGCCGGCCTGCCGGAGCCGGAGGCATAGCGGCGGCATGACGGCTCTGCTGGCAGTGCTGACCGCGCTCGTCCTCGCCGCGTCGCCGGTCGAAGGCCCGGCGCCCGGGGCCGTCGGGCTCCGCTATGAACGCCCATTGGGGCAGACGGCGACGTATCATGTCTCACTCGCCGCCGCGGGGCATCAAGTGAGCTTGGGCGAGCGGCTGCCCGTGAGGTGGAGTGCGGAGGTGGAGTACACGGAGGAGGTAATCGCGCGGGGGCGCGATGGTGTGGTGTGGCTTCGCGTCCGCAGCCGGCCGATGGCGGTCGAGGATGCGACGGGGCGGTGGCAGGGGCCGCTGGCGGAGCCGTGGCCGGAGATGGAGGTGCGGTTGACGAGCAGGGGCGAGGTGGTGGACGTTTCCCTTGCGGCCGGCGAGGGACCGTCGGATGTGAGGCGGAGGGCGCTGGTATCGCTGATCGGGCAGCCGAACCCGGTCGTGCTGCCGAGCGGGCGCGCGGCGGTGGGAGAGGGCTGGGAATGGGCGAACAGTGGCGCCTGGCAGAGAAACCGCCTCGTGGGCCTGGAGGGCGAGGGAGAGCGGCGGGTAGCGCGGGTGGCCAGCGAGAGCTTCGCCCCGCTGGAGATGGAGGAGCGGAGCGAGGCGCTGGGGCTGGCGGCGCGACTGGAAGGCGAGGTGAAGGGCGAGTCGCAGCTCGATCTGCTGCTGGCGGAGGGCGTTCCGGCGCGGCACCAGGGGGAGATGCGGGTGCAGACGAGATCGGAGGTGTCGCTCGCGCTGCCGGGGGCGGAGAAGACGTTCGCGATGGAGAGCGATCTCAGGATAGCGTTCGACATGCGGCTGGTGAGCATCGACGGGACGCCGCTGGACGCGCGCTGAGAGGGAGCGATGGCGCTGCCGCTCGGAACTGCCATGTATGTGGTGGGGAAGATGGTCGTCTGCGCGGTCATCGCATTCTTCGGCGGGTACTGGATCCTGTCGGTGTGGTTCGACCGGAAGATCTCCGGGCGGGAGGCAGTGCTGCTCGCGCTGGGACTGCTGGTGCTGACGTTCTTCGGGGTGTCTTTGGCGCTGCAAAGCGGGTCGGGGATATTGCTGCTGGCGCTGGCCGTGTTCGGGGCGGCGCTGATGCTCCGGCAGCTCGCGCGAGGGGCGGAGCGCAGGATCGGGGAGCGTCTGGACCAGGCGGAGGTGGCGAAGTACCAGGAGGCGGTTGCGAGCTACCCCGACAACCCCCACGCACACTCGCTGCTCGCGGACACGTATCGCCGAGTGGGAGAGACCGAGCTGGCGCTCCAGGAGTACGAGGCCGCGCTGGAGATCGACCGATCGCTGAAGCAGGAGCGCTATTGGGCGGAAAAGCTCAAGACGGAACTGGCGCGGCGACGGCGAAGGGGTATGTCGTGTCCTCGGTGCGGCACGCTGCGGCCGAGGAAGGCGGCGGCGTGCCCGGAGTGCGGTCGGCTGTACTCGACGATTGAGAGTTGGTGCCACGCGCTTTCGGTGATGGACCCGTACCGGAGGGCGATCCTGCTGGGGGTCGGAGGCGGGGCCGTCGCCGCGATCGCGGCGGTTGTCTTCTTGGCGCCGGGAGCAATGAAGCTGGCGGCGACGGTGATTTTCGTGCTGGCTCCGGTGGCGATCATTGTCATGAGCGCTCGTATGCGGCGGCGCACGAGGTAACCGGAAGAGATGGAGGACAATGGCACGATGACGGGACTCATTCTGTGGACACTGCTGATCGCCGCGGCGATCTTCGCACTGGCCTGCGGCGCGGCCGCAGGCGATTCAGCGGATATCCAGCAGCACAGGCTGGCCAACGGACTGGAGATACTGGTCCAGGAGAACCACTCTGCGCCGCTCGTTGCGTCGTTCATCTGGTATCGGGTGGGGATTCGCAACGAGGGGCCGGGCGAGTCGGGCCTGACGCACTTCCTGGAGCACATGGCCTTCAAGGGGACGGAGGGCCTGAGCGGCCGGGAGATGAACCTGCTGGTGACGGCGCGGGGCGGGTATCTGAACGGGTTCACTTCGATGGACTACACGGCATATGTGGAGGCGCTGCCGAGGGACGCGCTCGACCTCGCGTTCCAGATCGAGTCCGAACGGATGGCCCGGTGTGTACTGGAGGCCGAGGACATCGAGGCGGAGAAGGGGGTGGTGCTCTCGGAGTTCGCGGGCGCGGAGAACGATCCGTCGTTCCTGCTGCGGCGGCGGGTGATGGAGGAGCAATTCCCCGGCCAGCCGTACGGGCGGACTGTTATCGGCGACAAGGATGACCTGCGCGCGCTGACGCGGGAGCGGGTCGCGTCCTACTATCAGCGGCACTACGCGCCGAACAACGCGACGCTGGTGGTGGTCGGCGACGTCGCGGCCGACGAGGTGTTCGAGAAGGCCGAGCAGTACTTCGGCGCGCTGCCGAAGGGAGAGCCGGCTCAGCCTGCGCCGAACCCAGGGCGCGGCCCGACCGGCGAGCGGCGGGCGAAGCTCGACGTCCCGGGCCGCACGTCATACTTCCAGGCGGTCTACGAGGTGCCGGCGATCCAGCATCCCGACCACGTCGTGCTGGAGGTCTTCCAGAATGTCATCAGCGGCGGTCGGACGAGCCGGCTCTATCGCGCGCTCGTGGACAGCGGTCTGGCGTCCGATGCCGGAGGGTGGGACTACGAGAATCCGGAGCCGACGGTGTTCGCCTTCGAAGCCGCGCTGCGCCCCGACATCGAGCACCAGCAGGTGGAGGATGCCTTCGACGCGGTGATTGAAGCGCTGAAGCACGAGCCGGTGGACCAGCGGGAGCTGCAAAAGGCGAAGAACAAGACGAAGGCTAACTTCGTCTACGCGGGAGACGGGGTGACGAAGCTCGCACACCAGATCGGTTACTACTACATCATTGCCGGCCACGAGTATCTGGAGCGCTTCGCCGACCGGGTCGACGGCGTAACGGCGGGGGATATTCAGCGCGTGGCGCGAGCGTACTTCAACGACGCGAACCGCACGGTGGGGTGGCTGGTTGCGACGGGAGAGCCCGAGGGAGCAGGCCTGGTCGGCGGCGGGGCACCGCTGGACATCAGGTGGCAGCACCGTCCGGATGTGCCGCCTGAGGCTGAGGATGCCGACCTGGGCGCGCGCGTACCTGTGCCCGCCGGGCTGGGCGAGGTGCCGGCGATCCACGAGCTGCGCCTGCCGAACGGGTTGCGGGTTGTCCTTCAGGAGAACCACGCTGCGCCGTTTGTGGCCGTGTACGGCAACGTGATGGCCGGCCCGACGTTCGACCCCCCAGACAGGCCGGGGCTCGCGGCCTTCTGCGCGGAGATGCTCTCGCGAGGCACCGAGAGGCGGACGTGGCAGGAGATACGGGAGGCGCTGGAGTTCGCCGCCGCGGAGATATCCTTCGGCACCGGGGTGCAGGTCGCGATCGTCGGCGGGCGGTGCCTGACGGGCGACTTCGCGCTTCTGCTGGAGGCGACGGCGGAGCAACTCATGGTCCCGGCATTTCCGCCGGAGGAGGTGGAGAAGGTTCGATCAGACCTGATCGCCGGGCAGGAGCGCCGAGACGAAGACACGCTGCGGGTGGCCGAGAAGGAGCTCTTCGCTCGCCTCTACCCGGAGGGGCACCCGCTGCACCAGCCGCGGCTGGGGACGAAGGAGAGCGTGTCGTCCATCACGCGCGAGGAGCTGATCGAATTCCACGGGCGGTACTACCGCCCGGAGAACATGATCCTCGGGATCGTGGGGGACATCGACGCGGAGGAGGCGGCGGTTCTGGTTGGACGCGTCTTCGGTTCGTGGGCGCGCGGCGGCGATCCCGCGCGGCCAGAGCTGACCCCTGCGCCGGTCCCGGCGGAGCCGCGGATTGTGAGGGTGCCGGTGCCGAACAAGACGCAGGTGGACATCGCGCTCGGCTTCCCGGGGTTGAGCAGGCGGGACCCAGCCTACTACCGGGCCGACCTGATGAACTACGTGCTGGGCCGGGGATTCATGAGCCGGCTCAACATGAACATCCGGGAAGAGCTGGGGCTGGCCTACTATGTGTGGAGCAACTTCTGGGCCTACTGGGGCGCGGGGCCGTGGCTGCTCCAGATGGGGGTGGACCCGGCGAACGCCGACAAAGCGCTGGAGGCGGCACTGGACGAGCTGAAGCGCATCCAGGAGGCGCCGCCGTCGGCCGAGGAGCTGAAGCTGTGGAAGGACTACGTCGAGGGGACGGTCGCGCGGCGGATGGAGACGTATTCAGGCATTGCCCGGGAGCTGGTGCTGGCGGCGTTCTACGACCTCGGGTTGTATTTCGCGTATGAGTATCCAGGGGTCTTGCGGGAGATCACGGCGGACGAAGTGCATGAAGCCGCGCGAGAGTTCCTGCACCCGGCCGGATACGTCGCGGTGATTGCAGGGCCGGTGGAGGAGCTACTCGAGGAGTAGCTGTCAGGCGAACGCAGGTTACGCCACTTGTCCCTGATCGCGCAGTGCCTGGCGCAGCTCTTCGGCCGGGAGTTCGCGCAGAGAAACACCGCGCTGAGCGGCCATTGCGGCAGCGACTCCGGCCGCTTCTCCCATGGCAAAGCAGGTAGGCATGATGCGCAGCGAGGCCTGGGCTTCGTGGGTGGCGGAGATGCAGCGCCCCGCGACGAGTAGGTTGTCGATCTCCAGAGGCAGCAGGCAGCGGTATGGGATCTCGTAGTAGTCGCCCTCGGGAACGGCGCGGATGACGGTTCCGGCCCCGGTGGGGCTGTGGATGTCTACGGGATAGTTGCTGCGGGCAATACCGTCGAGGAACTTCCTGGCCCCGAGCACGTCGTCTTCGGTGAGCGCGTAATCACCGCGTATGCGTCGGCTCTCCCGCACCCCGATCTGGGGCGCGCACTGCTGGAGGTAGGCGCGCTCGAAACCCGGCACGTCGGAGATCAGGAAGCGCGCCAGTTCGTGCGCCTGGCGGCGGGCCTCGGTTTCCGCCCTGGTCAGGCCCTCCGAGCTGGTTGGGCTGAGGCACGTGACCCGCGTAGTGTTGAAGTGCACGACGCCGGGGCGGAGCGTGTGGAAGAGCAGCACGTTTTCACGGGGACAGTCGACGCGCCCCGTTGCCTTGGCCGCGTCGAAGAGGCGGTTGATCTTCTTCCGTCCCGGCATCCGCGAGAGGGCAACGCCGGCCATGCGGAAGTTCAGAGTCATGGGCTGGGTGAGGCCATCCTCCGCGCGGCCTTCATCGCAAGGAACGCCGGCGTGAAAGGCCAGGTCAGCGTCGCCGGTGCAATCGATGTAGATCTCCGCTGCCCACTCGCGGGTTCCGGACTTGCCCTCGCTACGAACGCGTGCGATCCGGCCCTGCTCCACCTCTGCGCGGGTGAGCAAGGTGTGCAAGCGCAACTGCACGCCGGCCTCGGCGCAGAGCTCATCGGCCACGAGCTTGAGGACCTCGGGGTCAAAGGCCCTGGGTTGACGCTTACCTCCGTACCCGCCGGCGGCCCGCATGCGGTCGAGTGTCTGCTGAAAGATCCCTGCCACCAGCGGCTCGCCGCCGGCGTGCCAACCCATGAAGGGGTTGACCAGGCCGGCCGTCGCCATGCCTCCGAGGAACCCGTAGCGCTCGATCAGGAGCGTGGCTGCGCCCCGTCTGGCGGCAGCAACAGCTGCCGCCAGACCTGCGGGACCTCCTCCGGCCACCAGCACCTGTGCCATTTCTGCGGGCCCTTCGGCCGGGAACGGCGCGGCCATGCTTCGCGATGACTGCCGCGGCACGTGTTCCGAGTAGAGGCCGACATTCCCTTCGCGGGGCCCCTGCGGCATCTCAAGCGCCCGGCTGCTGGAGCTGGCACGAGCAGATGTACTTGCCGAAGTAGGAGCCAAAGACGAAGGAGACCAGGGTGATGAGCAATACCATGACGATCCAGTAGGCGATCATCTTCTTCCATCCGGCCACCTTGCTCACGAGGATGAGGCCGGGGAGGCTGAGTCCGGGCCCGCCGAGCAGAAGGGCGAGGGCGGGGCCGAGCGCGAAGTACTTCAACAGGAGGCCCTTAGTGAACACCACCTCGGTGAGCATCGGGAAGTACATGAGGGTGGAGAAGAGAGACGCGAGGAAGACCGGCAGGAACGCGTTGCCCTGGGGATGGCCGAACTTGATGCCGCCCTGCTGAGCGGCGGTGGGCATGATCCAGGTGATGGGGATGTAGTTGACGACGATGCCGATGAGAACGACGACGACGATGAAGATGGGGGCTATCATGCGGACGAGCAGCCAGCTCTGACGAGCCCACTCGATGGTCTCCTCTTTCCCGAACCAGCGCAGGGCGAGCAGGGCGAGAGCGCCGACCCCGAGGAAGACGCCGATGACGCGGACGAGCTGGCCCCAGTCGCCGGGGAGGTGCTCGTCGAGGGGTCTCGAGGCGCCGAAGACCATGACGGCGAGGAGGGCGGTGAAGAAGAAGCCGGCGCGCCGCGTCTGCTCGGGCGCCTGCTCGACCAGTGCGATGCCGGGATTGCCCTGCGCCTCGGTTTGTCGGGCCTGCTCGTCGCGCCGAAAGAGGAAGGCCATGGTGAGGCCGAGGAGGACGGCGATGACGGGCACCGTGACGAAGCGCCAGGCAGCGAGCTTGAGCCCGATGACCTGATAGGTGAACATGGTATTGACGATGTGGATGGCGGGGGCGGCGAAGACGAAGCAGAAGGCGGGACCGATGCCCGCGCCGCGGCGGAGGATGCCTGCGAAGATGGGAACGACGTTGCAGGAGCAGACTGTCAGGACGTTGCCTGAGATCGCTGCGACGCCATAGGACACCACGCGACTCGCCTTCGCTCCCAGGTACTTCATGATCGTGTAGCTCGGCACGAAGACGACGAGCGCGCCGGCGACCAGGAACGCGGGCAGCACGATCGCCAGCAGATCCCAGGTGAAGACGCAGCAGGTGAAGACGTTGACGGCTTCTCCGAGAGTCTCCACACACGCCTCCGCACAGCGGCCTGACAGCGGCCTGGAACAGCGTGGGCCAGCGCCCTGCGCTGGCCCGCGATATGAGCAGTCTAGGCCGCCTCTGTGAAAGAACTATGAAAGAACCGAGGCGCTTTGGCGTCGCCTCAGTCGCCCGAGCCGGAGCCCCCGGTTCGCTTCTCGCCGGCCGGCACAAGCAGGCGCGGGACGAGCTTGTCGTCCTCGACATCGAGGACGACGGTATCTCCGTCGCGATACTCGCCCTGCAGGATGCCGCGAGCGATCGGGTTCTCGACGAGGCGCTGGATAGTGCGGCGTAGCGGCCGCGCGCCGTACTCCGGGTCGAAGCCCTCTTTGGCGAGGAAGCCCTGGGCCTCGGGGCTCGACTGGAGCCTGATATTGCGCTCGGCGAGCTGCTCGCCGACACGGCCCAGGAGCAGGTCGACGATCTGCTCGATCTGCTCCTGAGTGAGAGGCTCGAAGACGATGATCTCGTCTATGCGGTTGAGGAGCTCGGGCCGGAAGGTCTTGCGCAGCTCCGCCAGCATCTCGTCCTTGGTTCGTTTGAAGTCCTGCTGGGCAGTCGGGGAGACGCCCAGACCGAGCGACCCCGAGTGGACGAACTGGCTGCCGAGGTTGCTGGTCATGATGATGACCGTATTCTTGAAGTCCACGACGCGTCCGGCGGCATCAGTGAGCCGGCCGTCCTCGAGTATCTGGAGCAGGACATTGAAGACGTCGGGGTGGGCCTTCTCGATCTCGTCGAGCAGGATCACCCGGTAGGGCCGCCTGCGGACGGCCTCGGTGAGCTGCCCGCCCTCCTCGTAGCCGACATAGCCCGGGGGCGCGCCGATCATGCGGGAGACGGCGAAGCGCTCCATGTACTCGGACATGTCGAGCCGGACCATGGCCTCCTCGTCGTCGAAGAGGAGCTGGGCGAGAGCGCGTGCGAGCTCGGTCTTGCCCACACCGGTGGGCCCGAGGAAGACGAAGGACCCGATGGGGCGCTTGGGATCCTTGAGGCCTGCGCGGGCGCGGCGGATGCTCTCGGAAACCGCGTGGACAGCCTCATCCTGCCCGATCACGCGCCTGTGGAGTTCCTCCTCCATGCGCAGGAGCTTCTCGCTCTCCTCCTCGAACATGCGGGACACGGGGATGCCGGTCCAGGAGGAAACGATCTGGGCGATGTCCTCCTCGGCGACGCGGGAATCGCGCTCGCCCGACTCGGCCTGCCACTTGCTTTGGCGCTCGGAAAGCTGTGAGCGGAGCACCTCGATCTCCTGCTTGAACTTGGCGGCCGCTTCATAGTCCTGGCGCAGGGCAGCGGCCTCGCGCTGCTCCTCCAGGCGGGAGATCTGGGCCTCGAGCTGCGCGATGTCGGGCGGGGCGAGGACGGCCTGCAAGTGCTTCTTGGAGCCGGCCTCGTCAATCAGGTCGATCGCCTTATCGGGCAAGAAACGATCGGTGATATACCGGCCCGCCAGACGAGCAGCGGCCTCCAATGCCGCGTCCTCGTACTTCACCTGGTGGTGCTCTTCGTAGCGGTCGCGGAGGCCCTTGAGGATCTCGATGGTGTTGTCGATGCTCGGCTCCTCGACGTAGACGGGAGCGAAGCGGCGCTCGAGGGCGGCGTCCTTCTCTATGTGCTTGCGATACTCATCGAGAGTGGTGGCGCCGATGCACTGGAGCTCGCCGCGGGCGAGGGCGGGCTTGAGCATGTTGGAGGCGTCGATCGCGCCCTCCGCGGCGCCCGCCCCGACGACGGTGTGCAGCTCGTCGATGAACAGGATGATCCTGCCCTCGGCCTTACGGATCTCGTCCATGACGGCCTTCATGCGCTCTTCGAACTCGCCGCGGAACTTGGAGCCGGCGACCATAGCGCCGAGGTCGAGCGCGATGACGCGCTTCTCGCGAAGGGTGCGAGGCGTCTCGCCGGAGGCGATCTGCTGGGCGAGGCCCTCGACGACCGCGGTCTTCCCGACGCCGGGATCGCCGATGAGCACGGGGTTGTTCTTCGTACGGCGGCTGAGGATCTGGATGACGCGCTGGATCTCGCCGTCGCGCCCGATGACCGGGTCCAGCTTGCCCTCGCGGGCGAGCTGGGCGAGGTCGCGGCTGTAGCGCTCGAGGGCCTGGTAGCGGCCTTCGGCGCCCTCGTCGGTCACTTTCTGGCCGCCGCGGATGTCCGCGAGGGCGCGCGCGACACCCTCCTGGGTAAGCCCGCGGGAGCGGAGCATGCGGGCGGCCTCGGACTGGCCCTGCGTGAGGATGCCCAGCAGCAGGTGCTCGATCGCGATAAGGTCGTCGCCCATGCGCTGGGCGTGCTCCCAAGCGGTTCGCTCGAGGATCTGGAGCAGGCCGGGTGTGACGTAGACCTGGGCCGTTCCGCCGCCGGTGGCGTCCACCTTGGGGCCGCGCGCGAGGGCCGCCTCGACGTCTCGGCGGATTGCGCCCGCGTCGGCGCCGGCACGGTCTATGATCTGTGCGACGAGTCCGTCGCTGGACTCCAGCAGCGCGAGCAGGAGGTGCTCGACGTCTACCTGCGAGTGCTGATAGCGGCGCATGATCTCCTGACCCGCCATCAGGGCCTGCTTCGCCCTATCTGTGAACTTGTTGATATCCATGCAATCGCTCCTCACTGTGCGGGCGCCCGGCGAGCGACCGGCCGGGCGTTGCCGCGCCGGTCAGTCCGAGGGGCCGAGACACCGCCGCCGGTGCCGCCGGCGGCCGCGGTCTAGTCTCCGCCGCTGGCGGCGACGCGCCTGCGCAGGCGCTCGATCTCGCGCTCCATCTCCTCTTCTCGCCGCGCCATCTCTTCGGCGAGCTCCCGGCGCATTCTCTCCATGCGCGCCAGCAGGTCGAGCACCATATCGACTCCCGCGAGATTGAGGCCGACACTGGTCAGACGCTGGATCTGGAGAAGGCGGCCGATGTCTTCATCCGAGTAGAGGCGAATGTTGTTCTCAGTGCGCGCGGGCTTGATGAGACCGAGGCGCTCGTAGAGACGCAGGGTCTGGGGGTGCACGTCCACCAGCTTCGCCGCCACGCTGATCACGTAGAGGGGCTCGGCGGAGTCTTTTCGGTTGGCATCTCGTCTCGTCAACATCGCGTTGCTCCTTCGCCCGACACTCAGGCGCGAAGGTTGGCGCGCGGGTTGTCGCGGCGCATCCGCCCGAGACGGTCGATCAACTGCTTCTCCTCCTCAGTCAGGTCCTTGGGGACGACGATGCCGATCCTCACATAGAGGTCGCCGGTGCCTCTTCTGCCGGGCATGCCGCGGCCGGCGAGCCGGAGGCGCTGCCCCGAGGAGGTGCCGGGCGGCAGCTTCATTGTGACGCGTCCGTTCAGAGTGGGGACCTCGATGTCGGCCCCGAGCGCGGCCTCTGCGTAGGTCACCGGCATATCGCAGTAGAGGTCGTCGCCGCGGCGTCGGAAGAAGGGATGGGACGCGATCTTGGGGATAAGGTAGAGGTCTCCCCGCTCTCCGGCCGATCCGGCCGCGCCCTGTCCGGCGACACGAATCTTCGATCCGGTGCGAACTCCCGGCGGTATCTTCACTTCGAGGCGCTTGGTCTGCGCAGTCTGTCCGCGGCCGCCGCAGGTCCTACACACGGATGTGCCGCCTGCGAGCCCGGAACCCTGGCAGGTGGGGCAGGCCTGCGAGATGGGCAGAGCCACCTGCCGTACGGCGCCGCGGAAGGCATCTTCGAGGGTGAGGTCTATCTCGGCCTGCACGTCCTGGCCGCGCCTGGGGCGCGTGCGCGCCCCGGCGAAGGGCGCGCCGCGGCCTCCAAGGAACTCGTCGATCAGGTCGTTCAGGTTGCCGAAGCCGTCGAAGTCGGGCCCGGCGGTGGTGCTCCAGGTGAAGCCACCCGGGCTGCTGGCGGCGGCCTGTCGCCAGGCATCGCCCAGGTGCCCGAACCGGTCGTACTGCTGGCGCTTCTGCGGATCGCGCAGGACTTCGTAGGCCTCGCCGATCTCCTTGAACTTCCGCTCGGCATCCTTGTCGCCGGGGTTGACGTCCGGGTGGAACTTGCGCGCGAGCCGCCGGAAGGCGCGTTTGATCTCCTTCTCGTCAGCGCTCCGGCTGACGCCGAGTATCTCGTAGTAGTCTCGGGTTCCGGGCGGCATCGGCGACTACCTCACTCGAAATCGACAGGCACGCGCGCGGGGCCGCTGGCGGAGATCTTGGGGAGGCTGATCTGGAGCACCCCGTCGCGATAGGCGGCCTCCACCCTGGAGGGATCGATCGGCACTCCGATGCGAAAGGATCGATGAAAGCGCCCGATAGGCCGCTCGAGGCGGAGGCCGCGGCCCGGCTGGGTGGGAACGCGCTCCCCGCTCAGAGTGAGGGTCTCGCCGTCGACCTGGAGGTCTATCTCCTCGCGCGTGAAGCCGGGGAGGTCCACGAGCAGGACGAGGCTGTCGTCGCGCTCGTGGATGTCGACGGGCGGCACCCAGATGTCGTCTCGGTCTTCCGAGGAAGGACCGGGCCGGAAGCTGTCAGCGATGCGGTCCAGGTCCTTTCGAAGCCGCGCCAGATCTCCGAAGATGTCCCAATCTCGTGTGCTCATGGACGCATCACCACCGAACCGGGCGGAGCTCAGTCGCTCTCGCGAAACTCAGCGTCGATGACGCCTTCGTCCCCGCCTTCGCCCTCGGGCTCCTCGCCGGCCCCGGTCTGGCCGGCGCCGGTGCCGGCCTGCTGGCCGGCGGCCTGCTGGTAGGCGGCCTCGGAAACCCGTGCGAACGCACTCTGGAGCTCATCGCGGGCGGTTCGAATGCGGTTTATATCGTTGCTCTCGAGCGCCTTGCGCACTTCCTCAATGGCCTTCTCGGCAGCCTGCTTCGCGTCGGCCGGCACCTTGTCGCCGAGGTCGTTGAGACTGCGCTCGGCACTGTACATAAGCTGCTCTGCCTGGTTGCGGGTGTCCACCTCGTCGCGGCGCTGGCGGTCCTCCTCGGCATGCCTCTCGGCGTCGGCGATCATGCGGTCGACTTCCTGGCGCTCAAGCTGACTGGAGCCGGAGATGGTGATCTCCTGTTTGTTGCCGGTTGCCAGGTCCTTGGCCAAGACGTTGAGGATGCCGTTGGCGTCGATGTTGAAGGTGACCTCGACCTTGGGGACGCCGCGAGGGGCCGGCGGTATGCCGGTGAGCCGGAAGCGGCCGAGGCTGCGGTTGTCCCCCGCCATCTCCCGCTCGCCCTGGAGGACGTGGATCTCGACCTCGGTCTGCCCGTCGGAGGCGGTGGAGTAGATCTCCCTCTTCTGGGTCGGGATGGTCGTGTTGCGCTCGATCATACGGGTCATGACACCACCGACGGTCTCGACGCCGAGGGAGAGCGGGGTGACGTCGAGCAGCAGAACGTCGTCGACCTCTCGCACGATGATGCCGGCCTGAATGGCGGCGCCCATGGAGACAACCTCATCGGGGTTCACGCCTTTGCGAGGCTCCTTCCCGGTGAGGCGTCGGATCAGCTCCTGCACCATCGGCATGCGCGTGGCGCCTCCGACGAGCACGACGGCGTCGAGGTCATCGGCCTTGAGCCTTGCGTCGGAGAGAGCCTGCTCGAAGGGATGCGACATGCGGTCGAGCAGGTCCTGGGTGAGCTCCTCGAACTTCGCGCGGGTGAGATTCATGTCGAGGTGCTTGGGTCCGGTCTGGTCTGCGGTGATGAAGGGCAGGTTGATGCTGGTCTGAACGGTTGTGGAGAGCTCGACCTTGGCCTTCTCGGCCGCCTCTCGCAGGCGCTGAAGTGCCTGGCGGTCCTTGCGCAGGTCGATGCCCTGCTCCCGCTGGAACTGATCGGCCACGTAGTTGACGATGCGCTCGTCCCAGTCGTCGCCGCCGAGGTGAGTGTCGCCGTTGGTGGCCTTCACCTCGCATACAGCCTCGCCAATTTCGAGCAGGGAGACGTCGAACGTGCCGCCGCCGAGGTCCCAGACGAGGATCTTCTGCTCTTCGCTCTGCTCGCCGCGGCCGGGGCCGTAGGCGAGGGCCGCCGCGGTCGGCTCGTTGATGATGCGCAAGACCTCGAGCCCCGCGATCTCGCCGGCGTTCTTGGTGGCCGTCCGCTGTGCGTCGTTGAAGTATGCGGGAACCGTGATGACGGCCTTCGAGACCTGCTCGCTCAGATAGGCATCTGCGTCCTCCTTGAGCTTGCGCAGGATCATGGCGGAGACCTCCTCGGGGGTGTACTCCTTGTCCCCGATCTTCACCACCGCCATGCCGTTGCTGGCCTCGACGACGCGATACGGGACCATCGCGCGCTCCTGCTCGACCTCGGAGAAACGCCTCCCCATGAAGCGCTTGATGGAGTAGACCGTGTTCTCAGCGTTGATGACGGCTTGGCGCTTTGCCGGCTGCCCTACCAAGCGCTCTCCACTCTTCGTAAAGCCCACCACCGACGGGGTGAGGCGGCTTCCTTCGGCGTTAGGGATGACTACCGGCTCGCCCCCTTCGATGACTGCCACCACCGAGTTCGTCGTCCCCAAGTCGATTCCAATGACCTTAGCCACGGCGGTTAACCTCCCTGAGTGCTCACTGACGCAAAGGCGCCCACGGCACCTATCAAGCCGCCAGGCCTGCTCTCCACAGCGAGCTAGCCTGGCCTGGCGTTAGTCTACCCAATTATACTACCTTGATAACATTACTGTCAAGTGTGACGCGAAGGAGTGTGACACATTTCGCCACGGATTCCCCCGGAGGGAAGCTTTGCTTATGTGCCCGCAGCCCTGTGAAGGCGGCGGAGCTGCTCGCCAACGGCCCACTTGAGGTCCGCGTCGGTGGTGTCCTGCAGCCGCTCGAGCGGCTCGATGGCTCGCTGATCGCCTATCTCGCCCAGCGCAATGACGGTCCACTTCTGCACCCGAGGCTCGGCGGCTGGGAGTGTCTCGAGCAGCTTGGGCACGGCCGAGCGGCCCATGGCCGCCAGCGCGCGGGCCACCTGGTAGTGGACGGTGAGGTCACGCGAATCGTCTCTGAGGACGGCGAGAAGCCGGTCGGCAGCATCCACGCCGATCATGCCCAGGGCCTCCACGGCCGCGTCCACAACCTGCCATGCCGGGTCAGACAGGGATTGGATCAAGGAAGCTACGGCCTCGACGTTGCCCTGCCAGCCAAGGGCCAGGGCAGCAGAGGCTCGCACCTCGCTGTCGGAGTCCCCCAGGGCTGCGGCCAGTGCGCCTGTGACGCGGGGCGAGCTAGAGCCGACGAGGGCGGCCGCGGCGGCCCTGCGCTCGAGGACTTCGCCGGAGCGCAGCTCTCGCACGAGCGCCGCGAAGGCAGGCCTTCCGATCCTCCGCAGGGCTAGGATCGCGGCGTTGCGATAGCGCTTCTCGGTCTCGGTCATAGTGGCAAGAATAGGCTCGACCGCTCTCGGGTCGCCGATCTGGCCGAGCGCGGTGACGGCGGCCTCGCGGTTGTCCTTGTCCTGGAGGAAGGGAATGATCTCAGGGACCGCGACGCGGGCGCCGATGAGCCCGAGGGCCTTGATCGCGGCGCCTTTCTTACTGCCGTCGATTGGCTTGAGGTTGTACAGGGCCGGCTCAATGGCCACCCGCATTGCCTCCGCACCCATGTTGCCGAGGGCGTTCTCCCGGAGCTTGCCATCGTCGTTATAGCAGCCCCTCACCAGAGCGTCGACACCGGCTCCCTTGGCGCCGGCGAGCGCCTCGCCGGCGCCGCCGTACGCGGAGCGATCGCTGAGCAAGAACCGGACTTTGGCGGCCGTCTGCGGGCCGATCTCCGCCAGCGCCTCCACGGCTTCATCGCGGGTGCTGCCAGGGCCGGAGAGGGCCTTCATGAGGACGGGCAGTGAACGCATCCCGTGCTTAACGAGGGCATGTCTGGCCCAGCGCCGAGGAGCGTCCTCCTGGTCCTCGAGGATCACGCCGAGGAGACGGAGAGCATCGTCGGTGCCGATCTCGCCGAGGGCCTCGGCGGTCTTGCTGCGGCGGATAATGGGCTGTGCGGGCAGCGAGTCCTCCAGCTTGCCCATTTCGAGCAGCTTGCGCGCGGATTCGACCCGCAGCGCCATGTCGTTGGTCCCGAGGTTCCGGATCAGCTTCCGCTTGTGCAAGTAGCGCGCTGTCAGCCACCCGATCAAGACGAGTGCGATGACGGCGAGGGCGATGTAGCCCGTGGGCAGACGGCGGCTCTCCTTGCTCGGCTGTGCTCCCTCAGGGCGGTTGTCCATGCCCGGCTCCTCTCCCGGCACTGGCTGCGGTTGGGTGTTCGACGGATTGTGTGGGGAATCCTCTTCCTCCCCCGGCCCGCGCTCGAATGTGGAATAATGTGATGGGCAAGCGGCGAAAGTGGGTTCCTTGCAGTGCCGCCAGGAGGCGTCTCGTGGCCATGCAGCCACTCCAGATACTCGTCGTCGACGACGAGCAGAGCATCTGTCTCTTACTCCACGATGTGCTGACGCGGTTCGGGCACGGCGTCACCACCTGTCAGGACGGTAAGAGCGCCTTGGAGCTGGCGGCCGATCAGCCCTTTGACCTCGTCTTTCTCGACATCCGGATGCCTGGGATGGGAGGGCTGGAGGTGTTGAAGAAGCTGCGGGGCCAGCTTCCGCAGGCAACGTTCGTCATGATCACCGGGTTCGCGAAGGACGACGTCATCGACCAGGCGCTGCAGAGCGGCGCGGCCGCCTGCCTCTGCAAGCCCTTCAGCCTCTCACAGGTCACGAAGCTGCTGGAAGATCTCAAGCAAGCCGCTGCAATCTCTGCCTAGCGCGTCCGTGCCGACGCCGCGCACGGCCTCATCCCTCCAGCTCATCGCGCCAGGCGCGCGTCATGAGGGACTTGACGGCCTCCAGAGGTGACAGGCCGTCGAAGAGCACGCTGTGGACGGCGGCGGTGATCGGCATCTCGACCTCGGCCTCGGCGGCGAGACGGAGTGCGGCCCGCGCGGTCTCGATGCCCTCGGCGACTTGCGGGGCCATGTCGGCGAGGATCGCCTGCAGCGAGCGGCCTTGAGCCAGCTCGTAGCCGACGAAGTGGTTGCGGCTCTTCGCTCCGGCGCATGTGGCAACCAGGTCGCCCACGCCTGACAGGCCGCGGAATGTCTCTGCCCGGGCGCCGAGCGCGACGCCCAAGCGAGTGATCTCGGCGAGCCCGCGCGTCATGAGAGCGGCCTTGCTGTTATCGCCGAAGCCGAGGCCGTCGCTCACGCCGGCGCCGATGGCGATGATGTTCTTGAGGGCTCCGCCGAGTTCCACGCCCAGGACATCGGGGTTTGTATAGACTCGGAAGCGCGCGGTGCTGAGAGCGGCCTGGATGTGGGCCGCGAAGGTTGCGTCGCGACAGGCGGCGACGCTGGCGCCGGCGTTGCCGGCGGCGATCTCGGGGGCGAGGTTCGGGCCGGAGAGGGCCGCGATCCTGCCGGAGCGGTCGGGGCCGAGGCATGCTGCGATAACCTCGGACATGCGCCTCCCGGTGTCTTTCTCCAGTCCCTTGGCGGCGCTGACCACCCCGACATCGCCCTCTATGGAGGCGGAGAGTTGCTCGCAGACCGCCCGCATCCCTTGTGACGGCACTGCGATGAGGGCCACGTCGGCCCCAGCGATGGCATGGGGCATCTCGGCCGTGGCCGAGACCGAGTCGGGGAGGAGGCAATCGGCCAGATACTCCGGATTGCGCCGACTGCGCTCGATGGCCTCCGCGACATGGGCGCGGCGCGCCCAGAGTTTCACGCGCCATCCGGCCTGCCCGAGGAGGAGGCTCAGCGCGGTGCCCCAGCTTCCGGCGCCGATGATCGCGATTGTGCCGCGGTGTGCCTGCATGCCGCCTTCCCTAGTCGTCGGATTGCCCTTCGCTGGGCCCGCCCGGGCGACCTTCGAGGTCCACTCGCTGGCCGATCTTGGACTCGCTGCCCTGGCGCAGGCGCCTGAGGTTGGGGATGTGGCGCGCGATGACGAGCACGGCTACCAGCGACCAGAAGACGGCCCATTCCCAGCGCGCTCCAGTGAGCGCCATGTAGATCGGAACCGCCGCGGCTGCGGTTATGGAACCGACCGAGATATAGCGGGTGATAGCGACGGCCCCCAGCCACACCGCGACGCCGAGGAGAGCGGCCGGCCAATGCATGCCGAGGAGGGCGCCGTAGGTGGTGGCAACGGCCCTGCCTCCGCGGAAGCCGAGGAAGACGGAGAAGCTGTGGCCGAGGACCGGGGCGAGCGCAATGGCGAGGAGCCAGAGGTCGGGTTGGGGGACGCTCCAGGACGCCAGCAAGCCGCGGCCGGCGAGCACCGGGACGAGCCCCTTCAGAACATCGCCGAGCAGGACCACGGCGGCCGGCCCGGGGCCGAGGACGCGCAGCACGTTGGAGAAACCGATATTGCCGCTGCCGAACCGCCGTACGTCGACTCCGCGCCAGGCGCGGCCGACGATGACTCCGAACGGGACACTTCCGACGAGGTAGCCGCAGGTGAGCAGGAGGGCGATGTGCATGGCCTATGCCCGTTTCCGCCGCTCGCGCCCGCGCGCCTTCCGCAGGAGAAAGCGGATTGGGGTGCCCTGCAATGGGATGCGCCGTCGGATCTGATTCTCGAGATAGGCGAGGTGGGAGAAGTGGGCGAGGTCGGGGTCGTTGACGAAGAGCGAAAGCGTCGGGGGCCTTGTCTTCACCTGGGTGGCGTAGTAGATCTTGAACTGTTTCCCCTTGCGGGAGAGGGGGTGGTCCCAGGTGGCTTCCTCGAAGATGCGGTTCAGCTCGGCGGTCTGGAAGCGAAATGCGTGCTGCTCGGCGACCTCCACAGCTGTGTCGAGCAAGGCCTCGATGCCTCTCTGCTCGAGCGAGGAGACGAAGGCCACCGGCGCGTAGGAGATCTGGGGGAGCCAGGCCGACACCCCGCGGGCGAAGTCCTCCATGAGGGTGTGCTCGGCCCGCTCGTCGGTGTCGGGAGGCGCGCGCAGATCCCACTTGCTGACGACCAAGATCTGGGCCCTGCCCTCTTCGTGCGCGCGGCCGGCTATGCGCTTGTCCTGATCGGTAAGTCCGGCCTCGGCGTCGATGAGGGTGAGCGCGACATCGCAGCGCTCGATCGCGCCGAAAGCGCGGAGGACGCTGTAGTACTCGAACGCTTCCTTGACGCGGCTCTTTCGCCGCACGCCGGCGGTGTCGATGAGGACCAGCGGCTGACCGCGCCAGTGGTAGGGGGTATCGATGGAGTCGCGCGTGGTGCCCGGGGCCGCGTCTACGACCATGCGCGGCTCGCCGAGGATGGTGTTGAGCAGGGATGATTTCCCGACGTTGGGACGGCCGACGATGGCGACGCGGATGACCTCTTCCTCTTCCGCAGGTGGTTCCATCTCCGGGAGGTCATCGGCGATCGTGTCGAGCAGGTCGTCAACCAGGAGGCCGTGCGTGGCGGAGACGCCAACGACGTCGCCGAGTGCCAGCCGGTAGAAGTCGGGGATGCCCTCTTCCCGGCGCCGGCTGTCCACCTTGTTGGCGGCGACCACCACGGGCTTGCCGGTGCTGCGGAGCAGGTCGGCAATGTCGTCATCGAACGGCGCCGGGCCCTCCTTCGCGTCCACGACCAAGACGATGACATCGGCCTCCTCGATGGCGAACTCGATCTGCCGCCTGATCTCGGCGTGAAGGTCGCCGCTCCGGATCTCCAGGCCGCCCGTGTCGATGAGGGTGAAGCGTTTCCCGCGCCACTCGCAGTCGGCGTAGATGCGGTCGCGGGTGATGCCGGGAGTGGGCTCCTCGATGGCGATCCGCCGGCCGGCGATGCGGTTGAACAGGGTCGACTTGCCGACATTGGGCCGCCCGACTATGGCCACGACGCCGCGGTCGCGAGGCGCATTCATCGCTCTCGCCTCCGCCTATCGAAGCGCCGGAGCACCCCGCTCGCCTCCGCCGGTGTGGTGGCTGCGAACGCGGGCATACGCACGCGCGCTGCTAGCTGGTCCAGGGTCATCCCGTCGATGAACCCCTCCCCCTCCCGCACGGCCGTGCCCGGCACGATGACCAGGTCGGCGATGCTCCCTCGGGCCAGCGAGCGCGCGACATCGCGACCGGCCAGCAGTCCAGCCGTGGTGACCGACCGTCCAAGCAGGCGGTTCTCGACAATGGAAAGCTTCGTCCTCACGTTGCGACCTGTCCGCAGCTTCTCAGCCAGCTTTGCGACGAGCGGCGCCGCCATCTCGCCGGTCACGAGCGTCGCGGTGGTCGGGCACCACAGCTCCGGCGGCCGAATCCGGCGCAGCGCATCCAGGAAAAGCCGAGCGGAACCGATCCCGTTGCCGAGCTGGGGAAAGCCCTCATACTGGGCTCGCCCGGGAAGCGGCAGCCCCCCCAAGAGATACATCTCATCGGCTGCGAAGACAAGCCTGGTGCCGAGGTCCACCGCGAACTCGCGCTGCCACTTTCGCACCGAAGCGACGAGCTCCTGCGCGAGATCGCGGCCCACGGGGCGAATGCGAGGGAGGCCCCCGCGGTGTCTGGTGAGGCCCACGGGGACGACGCCGATGGAGCGGACGCCTGGATACAGGGCGGCGAGGTCGCGGACGGTGCGCGCGAGATGCACGCCATCGTTGATGCGCGGGCAGACGACGATCTGGGTGTGGAACTCGATGCCCTTCGCTGCGAGGCGGCGCATGCGCGCGAGCACGTCGGGCGTCGGGCCGCCGAAAAGCTCGGCCCTCACGCGCGGCTGGGTGGCGTGGACGGAAATGTAGAGCGGGGAGAGCCGCAGCCGCGCGATACGCGCGCTGTCCGCCGGCGTCAGGTTGTTCATGGTGATGAAGTTGCCGTGGAGGAAGGAGAGGCGGTAATCATCGTCGCGAACGTATAGCGATGGGCGCAGGCCCTTCGGGAGCTGAGAGACGAAGCAGAAGGGGCAGCGGTTGCGGCAGGTGCGAATGCCGTCGAAGACGTCGCTGGCGAACCGAATGCCGAGGCCCTCGTCGATCTGCTTCGCGAGGCGCACCCGCCGGCGGCGCCCCCCGACGGCCTCGACCAAGAGTGTCACCCGAGGCTCTGCAGCGAGGTAGCGGTAGTCGATGTAGTCCCTGGGCGCGCGGCCGTTCACCCGCACGATCCGGTCTCCGGCCGAGATGTCTGCACGGGCGGCCGCGCTGCCGGCGCGCACGCTCGCGACCTCCGCGGGATGGGGTTCGGTCATGGCGCGCCGGCCCCGTCGGCGAGGCAGCGCAGCCGTTCGACAACCCTCTCGATGATCCAGGCGGGGGTGGAGGCCCCGGCAGTGACGCCGACCCGCCGCGCGCCCCGGAGCCACTCCGCCTTCAGCTCCTCAGCGGTCTCGACGTGGTGTGTCGGTGTGGCGGTTGCTGCGCAGATCTCTCGCAGTCGGGCCGTGTTGGCGCTGTTCCGGCCGCCGACCACGACCATGACATCCACGCGTTCGGCCAGCTCGCGGGCGCTCTCCTGGCGCTTGACGGTCGCCTCGCAGATGGTGTTGAAGACCCGCAGCTCGCCGCAGCGCCGGGCCAAAGCCCCGACCACCTCGGCGAGGGCCTCCGGCCGCTGGGTGGTCTGAACGACAAGCCCACAGCGCTCGCGGGGAGGGAGTCTCTCGACCTCCTCCGCGGAGGTGATGATCTCGGCCTCGCCGCCGGCGCGCGCGGCGAGCCCCTCCACCTCTCGATGTCCGCGGTTTCCGAGAATGAAGACGTGGTAGCCCTCCTGCGAGAGTGCGAGGATATGGGAATGGGCACGCTTGACGAAGGGGCAGGTGGCGTCGATCACCTCTAGGCCCCGGGCCCGCGCGTTGGCCTCCACCTGTGGGTCCACGCCGTGGGCTGAGAGCACGAGCGCGCCCTCGCTCATCTGATCGACGGACTCCACCTGGCGGACGCCGCGCTCCTGGAGGCGAGCTATCTCCTGGGGATTATGGATGAGGGCGCCCAGGGTGTACACCGGACGCGAGCGATCTTCGGACGCGCCCGCCACGCGCTCCAGGGCGCGCTTGACGCCGAAGCAGAAGCCCGCGTCTTCGGCAACGATGATCTCCATGCCGCACCACACTCACCCACTCACCCGCGAGACGAAGGCCGCCATGCGGGCCATGGCCTCCTCGATGAGCGGCATGGAGGTTGCGTAGGAGCAACGCACGAAGCCCTCGCCGCAGGCGCCGAAGACGTTGCCCGGCACGACGGCCACCTTCTCCTCTTGGAGGAGCCGCTCGGCGAACTTCTCGGACCTCATGCCGGTGCGAGTTATAGACGGGAACGCGTAGAACGCGCCGCGGGGCTCGAAGCAGGTGAGCCCCATTGCATTGAGGCGGCTGAGGATGACGCGGCGACGCTGGTTGTACTCTCGCCGCATCGTCGCGACTTCCTCGTCGCACCCGCGCAGTGCTTCGATGGCCGCCTCCTGCGCGGTGGTCGGAGAGCACATCACCGCATAGCTGTGCACCTTCGCCATGGCCTCGACGATGTCGGGTGGGCCGGCGGCGAACCCCAGCCGCCAGCCGGTCATGGCCCAGGCCTTGGAGAAGCCGCCGACGAGGATGGTCCGTTCCCTGCCGCCGGGCACGGCGGCCGCGGACACGTGCCGCCCGTCGTAGGTGAGCTCCGCATAGATCTCGTCGGAGATGACGAGCAAGTCGCGCTCGGCGGCGCGGGCGACGAGGGCCTCCATCCCTGCTCGCGGCATCACAGCGCCGGTGGGGTTGGTGGGATAGGATATCAGCAGCGCGCGCGCCGCATCATCGCCGGCTGTGTCGAGCTGGTCGGGCTGCACCTGAAACTCGTGGTCGACAGAGGTCGGCACTGCGAGCACTCTCCCGCCGGCGAGGGCGGTGCACGGTGCGTAGGACACGAAGCACGGCTGCGGGATGAGCACTGCCTCGCCGGGCTCGAGGACGGCGCGGAGGGCGACATCGATGGCCTCACTCCCCCCGACAGTAATCAGCAGCTCCGTGTCGGGATCGTAGCTCACGCCGAACCGCCGCTCGAGATAGCGCGCGAGCTCCTCGCGGAGGGGCTGGATGCCTCGGTTGGGAGTGTAGTGGGTGTGCCCTCGCTCGAGCGAGAAGACGCCCGCCTCTCGCACCCGCCAAGGGGTCACGAAGTCCGGCTCGCCGATGCCGAGCGAAATGGCGTCGGGCATCTTCTCGACGAGCTCGAAGAAGCGGCGAATGCCGGACGGAGCCAGCTCCTCAACGCGTTTGGCGATTCGCGATCGCGTTCGCTCCACGGACTCTCTGCTCCCCTAGGGCGTGACCGGGAGGCGCTTCACCTCCGCACGATCCACGAGAATGTCGCCATCCACCTTGTAGCGCTTCAAGACGAAGTGAGTGGCCGTGCTCACCACGTGATCCAGCGGGGCCAGCTTCTCGGCGACGAAGTAGGCGATGTCGCGCATCGTCCGGCCCTGCACCACGACCAGAAAGTCGTAGTCTCCCGACATCAGGTAGAGGGAGTGCACCTCGGGAAACTCCATGATGCGCTCGGCGACCGCGTCGAATCCCAGCCCGCGCTCTGGCGACACTCGCACTTCGATGAAGCCGAAGACGTGTTCGACGCCGGCCTTCTCCCAGTCGATCACGGTCTTGTAGCGGCGGATGACCCGGTCCTTCTCGAGCTTCGAGATGGCGTCTTTGACCTCGGCCTCGGGACGCCCCGTCCGCTCCGCGATCTGCGCTGCAGTCAGCCGCGCATCCTCGGCCAGCAGTTGCAGGATCTCTTCCATTTCGAATCTCTCCCAGCTACTTGTGAATCGCTCGGCCCAGCGCATCCTCCGCCGCCTCCATGATGGGCTCCATCAGGGTAGGGTGCGCGTGGACCATCTCGGCAATCTGCGCTGCCGTGGCGCCGACGTGGACGGCCAGCACCAGCTCGTGGATGAGGTCGGTCGCGTGCAACCCGCAGATCTGGCCGCCGATTACCTTGCCCGAATCCGCATCCACGACGACCTTGACCAGGCCCTCGCGGGAGCCCTCGGCCGTGGCCTTGCCAGCGCCGCGGAAGAAGAACTTCCCCACCTTCACCGCGACCCCGCGCTCCCGGGCCTGCCCCTCGTTGAGGCCGACCGAACCGATCTCGGGATGGGTGTAGGTGACGGAGGGGATGGCTGTATAGTCCATCTCAGCCTCGTGCCCAAGCGCGTTGGCAACGGCCACCTTGCCCTCGGCCGACCCAACGTGCGCGAGCATGATGCCGCCGACGGCGTCGCCGCAGGCGTAGAGGCCGGGGATGCTGGTCTCCATTCGGCCGTTCACTTTGATCGCTCGCCCGTCCATCTCGACGCCGACCTCGTCGAGCCCGATGTTCTGCGCGTTCGGCCAGCGACCGACCGCGGAGAGGACGACGTCGGCCTCCACCTCCTGCTCCTGCTCGTCCTTCGTAAACCGCACGAGGCGCTTGCCTTCCTTCTCGACGACTTCGGTGACGCGAGCGTTGACGTGTGTCTCGATCTTCCGCCGCCGAAACGCCCGCGCCAGCTCGGCGGAGACCTCCGGGTCCTCCGTCGGGACGATCTGCGGCATCATCTCGATGATAGATACCTTGGACCCGACCGCGTTGAATACGTCGGCGAACTCCACGCCCACATATCCGGCTCCGATGATGGCGAGGCTCCCGGGGATTTCCTCGATATCGAGCATCTCGCTGCTCGTGATGACGCCGGGCCCGTCCATGCCTGGAAGGGGCAGGCGAGCGGGCACCGATCCCGTTGCCAGGACTACGGCGTCTGCGGCGATGCGCTCCTCCCCTGCCTCCGTGTCCACGAGTATCGTCTTCGGGTCCGCCAGCCGGCCGCGGCCGCCGACCACGCGGATATCGTTCTGCCCCATCAGATACTCTACGCCCTTGACCACCTGGCGGACCACGCGGTTCTTCCGGTTGATGACCTGCGGCCAGTCGATGCCTTGGTACTCGGCTCTGACGCCGAACTCACCCATCCCCTGCGCAAGCTGTGCCACCTCCGCGGAGCGCAGCAGGGCCTTGCTGGGGATGCAGCCGCGGTTGAGGCACGTGCCGCCGAGCGCGTCCATCTCGACCAGCGTCACCTCGGCGCCGAGCTGTCGCGCGCGAATGGCCGCCACGTATCCCGCGGGGCCCGCTCCGAGAATCGCCAAATGGGGCACGTTCCCAACTCCTGTCGAACAACGGATCAGCCCGCCCCGAGCACGGTGGGCACCGGCTCCCCCGACTCCCCCTTCTCTTTCAACTCCTTCTCGAGTGCCTCGATGTGGCGCTTCGCGATGGGGTCATCGGGGAAGCGCGTGAGCAGCGCGCGCCACTCCTGCAATGCCTCCTGCGTGCGACCCGCGCGCTCGAGCGCGTTGGGGAGCATGTGCTGCCGGTACTGGGGCGCCCCGTTCTCGACAGACTTGCGGAACTGCTCGGCCGCCGCTTCCCAGTCGTGCTCGTGCCAGTAGTACATGCCGAACTCGTGGTATATCTCGTGGCTCTCGGGGTTCGCCTCGACGCCGCCGCGGTACATCTCGATGGCCTCGTCGTCGCGGTCCATACTCCAGAGCATCCAGGCCGCCCCAGTGTAGGCTTCGATGAAGTGAGGGTCGAGCTGGGTGATCTGGCGGGAGATGCGGATGCACTCATCCCAGCGGCCGCTGTGCCAGAAGCGCTCCGTGTGCATCCAGAGCATGTCGGTGAGGAAGTCTCTGGCCTCCGCGGTTCGCTGTAGGGCCTCGGCGGCTGGGACGGGTCGCGGCTCTTCCTCCACCGCCTCGCCGGCCCAAAGGCCGGTCGAACAGAGCACAAGTAATAGCACACCCCCGATAAGTCGCATCATGGTGAAATCACTCCGAGCGGACGGACTTGCCCGAATTCTACTTGATTTCTGCGTCGGGAACAACCCAGGAGTCAGTCGAAGCTGACGCGGCGGCGCAGGGCGGGAAGCAGGGCGGCGGCGAGCGCCGCCTTCGCGGCGTCTACGGCGACGAAGGGATAGACGGACTGCACCAGCACGGCCGTAAGCCCCGCGGTGGCGCCGAGGGCGGTGCACCAGATGGCGTACCAGCCCGCGCCGAACAGGTAGATCACCGCCACTCCGCAGAGACAGGCCGCGAGCGTCCACACGCGACCGCGTCCGCCCGTCCGCCCGACGAGCGCTCCCACCGCAAGCGCGGCCAGCG
>Ga0180438_10001378_pt1 | contig 43286 bp, 60 predicted proteins | sample SS_ome_12_FD_132455 | JGI IMG/M metagenome (GOLD analysis project Ga0180438, IMG submission 132455) | Hypersaline lake sediment archaeal communities from the Salton Sea, California, USA - SS_3_D_2 metaG | ecosystem: Environmental > Aquatic > Non-marine Saline and Alkaline > Hypersaline >...
ATGGATTTCATATATGAACGCATTTGTGGATGCTGATACAACTTTAATTTGGAGAAGAAAATAATGAGCTGTCCAATACCAGTAATGAATAAAGAGATACACAAAGATAAATGTGTGTGGGTGAAAGTTTATCATGAGGAAGAAGGTGAAGGTTATAATACAGAATGTAATAGATTTTTTACTGGATTTGGTAGAGATGTTTTAAAATTTGAAGCAAGTAATAAATGTCATTGCGGAAAACCCATACATATACTGGAGGATAAATGAATTATTTTGTTTCTGTGTCAGGTGGTTTAGATAGTACGGCACTTTCTATTTTAGTATCTAAAAAGATACCTGATGCAAGATATATATTTGCAGATACGGGTGATGAATTTCCACAAGTTTATAATCATCTTACTAAAATGGAAGAACGATTAAATATAAAAATAGAAACTGCTTGGAATGATAAAAAATTAGGAGAATATGAAATTGAATCTAAATATTTCCCTTCACATAAGCAAAGGTTTTGTACAAGAATGTTTAAGATTGAGCCGATTGAACGATATTTAAAAGTGTATGAGCCGTTTAAATTAGCTATTGGATTACGTGCAGACGAGGACAGAAAAGGTAATATTGCAGATTATGCTGTTTATCCTTTGCAAGAGTGGGGAATAAAGAAATGTGATGTAGTTACGATATGTCAACAATATGATTTGATTCCTAAATATCCTTGGTATATGTCAAGAGGTGGGTGTTATTCATGCTTTTATAAGAGCAAAGAAGAACTTATTGCACTGGCGCAAAATGAACCAAAGTTATTTGATGTTTTAATTGACAGGGAAGAATTAGTACAGGATAAACGGCAAGGGTATTATCCAATGTTTCACGCGCTTCAAAAAGATAAGAGAATGTATATTCCTTTAAGAAAAGTTAAAGAGATTGCACAAAATCAAAAGCAGATTGAAATGTTTGACAGGCCACAAATTTATGAAAATGAAGATTGTGGGATTTATTGTAGAAAATAATACTGGAGGATAAACAATGAGTGATAAAGAAAAATTACTTAATGCACAAAAAGAGCATGATTATGTATATATAGATCAGAACGGTGATTTGTGGGTAAAGACAGAAAAACTCACAGCCATTGAAAAGAAAGTGGATGAGTTGATTGAAAAGTATAAAGATTCAGATAATCCGTATAGAGAATGGTTTATTGAAGATTTAAAACAAATAAAGGAATTGTTATGAGATACTTCTTAATAAAATTTATACCAAAGCGATTAAAGTATTTCATTGCTATTGATGTAATTGCTTATGCAACCACGGGTAAATATTCTAATACTGTTGTACCTGAATTAACAGCAATGGATGCTATTCAAAGATATGGTGACGACCATAATATTAAATAACTCCATACAGACAGGTGAGGGGTCTATTTGGGCCAAAACCAAGGCGAATAGATGGATAATTAAATGCGGTAATCGTGCAGCCTGTCTTGTATGGATTGGAGGTAGGGATGGGAGAAAAATCACTATATGATTTATTTGAAGAAGATCAAATTGAAGATTTAATGACAGTATTTTTAAGGCAGGGGATTGAAGGAATAATGTCAGGATTTGAAAGTTGGTTATATGCAAATGGTTTAATTGATGAAGATGGCGAAAATAGATTTCGTGAGGAAAAACCATGAAACAAATATACGATTTATTTGATGACGCATGGCCTATATTTATAATATTTCCAATTTGGTTAATACTTGTTATTTACTTTATTGTGGAGTACATGATATGAAAGATATTGCCAGTAAATATGAGAAAGCATGGGAGTTGTTTTGCAAGTATTGGCTTGATATGCATGAGAATGAAAATATTGAACTTGCCGATATATATAATTTACCCGAAAGTATACCTATTGTTTCATTATTCGGCTATCTCGTCTTAGAATTTTTCCCGAAATACGGGATTAGGATAAGACAAAAATTAAGTGGCGATTGGGCTGTTGAAAAATGGTATAAGGTTGATAAAAGGTGGTGGCCTGCTGACCTGTTTTCCAAAACTCCTCAAGAAGCCATAGACAAAGCATTTGAAATACTTGAAAAACAGTTGGAGGAATAGATATGTCAGAAGAATGTAGTTTTGCTGTAGACATACAGTTAGTCAAGAAAGATTTAGATGAATCTGTGAACCCGGCAAAATATGTTTATGCCTATGAAAAGGCTATAACTCTGTGCGATAAAATACTATCCCGCATAGAGGAACTGGAAGCGGAGAATAAAGCAATAAGTGAAACAGAATCAGCATCAATACGAGACACAATAAAAGAAAACACCCGATTAAAAGAGGCGTTGGATAAATATGAATATTGGCTAACTGAAATATTGGGGATAATTAGAAATTTATATACTGGTATTCCATTGATACAGAAATTTGATAAAGAATTTTCTCAGATCAAAGCACAAAAAGCATTGACGGAATGAAAAGATGTACAGATTGTGGATATATATTTTTCTAACATGTAGGGGGTACTGGTGGATAAAAACAAAAAAGAGGTTATGGTTGTTGGTATATTATTTATTGTTTTAACATTATTATTTTTGTGGCTTACGATTAAATTAAATGCACCTGATCTGGTTGAGCCGGGCACAGATGATGTGTATGGTCCTAAAATGAAAAGCGAATTAATATATGATAAAGTTTAATAAGTCACATCATTTGATTCACTGGTGGAAAGGTACCGATACTTTAAAACTGGTTATGTATCCACCTACAAAACAAAAATTATGGTATGTGCGTATCTGGCTTGAAAGACAAATATGGAAACTGACTGAATGGATGATCCGGGAACATTGGGTGGACCATGACTGTCTGATTGAAAACTTAGAAAAATTCGGGATTGATACAAATAAAATTAAAGTTGTATCTGATCCCATATGGACCGACAAAGTACACCGGGAAGATCACGAAAAATTTACTGTTATGTTTTACAGGCCGAGAGCAGGGAACCAGTATTTTAAAGATTGGCTTTATGGTTGGGATGTTATAAAAAAAATAATGATGAATAATTCACACTGGCAGTTTTACAGGATAGATCAGCATACATCCAAATTTACTGTGATTCTTCTTCTTCAGACAACCGATATTTATATTAGACCAAATCGCCATGATGGAAGATCAAGGCTTGCAGAATTTTGCAAGCAGAACGGCATTCCGGTTTTTCATTCCCGGAAACATTATTTTAATACAGAAAATACCAAAAGGCAATTAATGGCAGAAATTGAATACCATTATAAATTATTTTTAGAGAGGAAAAAATGAGAAGATTTTTACTTATCGGTGGTGCCGGTACCGTTGGCAGAAACTTACAGAAATATCTTGAATCAAAAAAAGAAATATCAAGGTCGGTTGATTTTGTATATCAGGATGGGAACTTTATTGATATACAGGATACCAGAAGTGTGGAAAATATATTTATGAGTTATCATCCAACACATGTGATACTTCTGGCTGCTGCTGTTGGCAGGGTGTTTAATTCACTGGATCATCATAATTCACTGACAACAAATGTGATGGGTGCTTATAATATTATTCAGGCGTGTTTGGCACATAAATGCAAACTGACTTATATCGGTACTTCAGAAAGTTATGGATCAAGGTTTTTGTCTGGTGATCAGTATCCTGCAAGTGAGTTTGCGGTACCGACTGATTTTCCCATTTTTAAAGGTATATACGGAATGACCAAACTATTTGCTGAAAAGTTAGTCGAATTTTACACATTAAATCATGGCCTTGATTCATCTGTTGCAAGGCTTTTTATGTGCTATGCTGCCGATGGATCAAAGGCAAATGAAAAGACTGCAATCTCTCGGATGTTTAAATCTGCAATGAATAATGACGACATAGAGGTACATCACAATACTTCAAGATCGTGGTGTTATGTGGATGATATTGTTAATGGAATTTACAGTGTGGCGGTGCAGGGAAACAGGTTGTATAATATTGGCAATCCATATGAAAAGATATCATCTTTTGATCTGGCTACGAAAATAGCGACACTGACAAAAAGCAAAAGCGCAATTGTTTCTGTTCCTGCACCAGATGATATTTATCCACATAAAGATTTTAATATTAGTTTAGCAGAAGATGAATTAAGTTTTAAACCACAAATAAAACTTGACGATGGATTAAAAAAGGTGTGGCAATGGATGAAAAAATAAAGTTTGTATTTATACTGGCGTTAGGCAAAAAGCATCTGGATTTGGCACATAAATGTCTTGTGTCAATAAGATTGCAGACTTATAAAAATTGGTTTATACTTTTGTATAATGATACAGAATTTCCATCACAAAAAGAAATTATAAATGATCCAAAGATCAAATGGTTTAATGATGGTAAAAACAAAGGGCAAGTACACAGATTGAATCAGGGATTGCATTATCTTTTGAGTAAAGAAAAAAACCCCGATGAAATTATATATGTAAATTTTCATGGAATGGATGATCATCTATACGATATAAAAGTATTGGAAAATGTTGCACAGTGTATATGGGGATTTAATACTCAATGGCTATATGGAAACAGCAATCAGATTGAAGAAAGAGAAAAAGAATATTTGGTTAGTGCATGCAGTCCGGGATTGTATGAAAAAAAAATGTTAAAAAAGAAGAACTATATTCCGGGCGGTTCCGTATTTGTTAATCTTGAACTGTATAGGCAGGCCGGTGATTTTCGGGATTTAATGTTCGGTCAGGGTGCTGATTGGGATATGTGGTTAAGGCTTGGGGATATTGTCACACCGAGATATATTAATTATATGATTTATACAGAAAGACTTGGTACAAGTATGATCAGGCCAAAACCGAAAACACTTAAAACAAAAATATTTAACCGGATAAAGTATCCAATATGGAGGATAGAGCGTGAACTTAGGCCAATTCAACAACCGTATAAACAGAGTCAAGGCACATCTTGGAACTCTGACATTTCTTCAAGTGAGTGCACTGACAATTGACAGATGGGGCTGGCAATGGTGGTACCTGCTGTTGTCGTTGGTACTGGTTATGTTTTCATGGTTTGATAGCAGGAAAATTCAACCGAAAGAATTAGATTGGATTTATGATCAGAGTCCAAAATTTACGAGGCTATATAAAAATGTACAACAAATATTGGAACATCTTAAAGGAAAAACCAAAGATTCTACTGATAACAGGATGCGCTAATTCCGGTACCAGTTGGGTATCTTCATGTGTGGGCAGGCATTCCGAAATTAATATGCTGCACGAAGATATAGGCTATGCGGTATTGAAAGGTGTCGGGAAAAAATATAATGCAAATAAACTGGTTTATCCCCGGCAAATTCACTGGTATAAGACTGCATCAAGGTCCGGGTACCTGATTAGAAGGTTACTGCCAAATGGCGAAAGGTCCAGAATACCTATTTCAAAAATGTCATTGTGGGATTATATACAGATCGGTGCAAAAGTTATTTATGTTCTGCGTGATCCTGCTGATACAATAGAGAGCATGGGCAGGTGGCTTAAATATTCCGAAAAACAGGCAGGCCGGGATGTAAGAAAGAATCAGGAATTGGTTGCTGCTATAAAAATGTCAAGTGAATTAAAAAAATTTTATATAGTACATTATGAAAGATTTAAAAACGAAAAATATCAGGAATTGGTACTAAGAGAAATATGTATGTTTTTAAATATAAGATTTGAACCAGAAATGTTTTATGGTTCTGATTATAACTGGCTATATAAGGGGAGAACATAATTATGGTACAGCATATTTCAAATGCATTTATAGTGATGAATGTCATTATCCTTATAGTAGTATTTGTGATGATTGACACATCTTTTGCAGACAAATATCATAAAATTGTTGCATTCATGTACTGGTCAACACTGGTCATTGGAACTATTCTGTTGATTTACCGGGAATATGAAGCGTGGTTTGTGTTTCCATTTGCAAGCGTGATCCTGCTTGTAGTCTTTGCGTTGGTCAGGGCGTAAATATAGTGCCCGGTTGCAGGTGCCTCCCATTACCTGCCCGTTTTCAACCTTAATTAACTAAAAGGGTTTAACGATAGAATTGCCGGGCACTATTTAAAAGAAAGGTGACAAATATGTTAGAAATAATTTGTTGGGCATTTGCAGGGGTAGATATTTCAATGATGAATGTTGCAGGTATGGATATTTGCATATTTTCATTACACACACTATATACATCAATTTTAATTGCGTGAGAGAGTTATGAAAAAGCGGCAATATATTGGATTGCAGGTTATTAATTCATTGTTGTGGATTTGGACTTTAACATTGTATTTTATAAAATACTACTGGCCTGATACGATGATTGTGTTTGATGGTGAAATTGCATTTGTTAAACAATCCATAAGATATTGGTCAATGGCGTTGCCATTGACAATTTTATGGGTTTTTATTGCAGCATTTTTAAAATATATATATAAGAATATAGGTAAATAATGGAATACATTTTATTTTACTGGCTGCTATATTCATTTTTCAAATGGTCAGCCGATAGTGTTGCACATCATTTTAAAACATCACTTTACTGGCGGTGGAAATATTTTTACCCGGATTGGAAAAGAAAGTACAAAGATCGTGATCCGTCTAAGGGCAGAAAAAAAATTTGGATATTCGTCATACCTGCATTATTTTTTGACGGTTGGCATTTATTTGTCTGGTTACAAACTATGACAGCATATACTGCTTTTGTCCATATCTATTTTTTATTTCATTTAAATGCATATTTATATATATTGGTGGGAGTATTTTGTTTTATCATCCACTGGACCAGTGAACTTGTCATTTATAAAACAAAATGGCGTGAGATAGAATTATGAAAATAACAAAATTAAAGATTGAGTTGGGTGAATATGATAAAATACCATTTGGTTATGGTTTGGCAAATGTTAGATATGATTGCTTAACATCTGAATATTACATCATACCTATAAACTATATTGTTAAGTATTTTACACATGCATGGTACTGGTATATTCGCTTAATGCACAAAGATAAATTATTCAGAAGGTTGAGGCAGTTTTATATTAACGGTTATAATCATGGCAGAAAACTTGAGGCAGAAAAAAATAATGCACTGGCAATGTTGCAATCACATAAAAATGATCGGGAGAAAGCACTGGAAGTGATGCGGATATGCAATCACATATTTGAAAAGATTGCTATATCAAATGGTGACAATCTTCAAGTGATGATCACAAAGATTGAAAAAGTGGATGATAATAATTACGGTGTAGAGTGGGCAGAAATAATAAAAATACCGATGAAAAATGACGGATCAAAAACAAAAAACATCAGCAAAAACTAAGCGAAAAAGTAGTAGAGTATCGTTGAGTAAAATGAATCCTGAGTTGCGCAAGGAAAAGTTTATAAGTCTGTATATTATAAACCAGTTAAGTCAGGAAAAAGTATCAAATAAAGAGCTTGCCACTAAATTAGAAATATCTGAGCAGTATTTTTATAAACTGCTGAAAGAATACAGGGAAGAAATAAATAAAATATGGAATAATGATTACCGGAATTATTTAAGGCAGTATGCTTTTGATGCACTGGTAAAAAAGTTAAAAGATGATGGTGTGTCCGACACACTTATTGAATTTACTTTTCAGCTTGCCGGTGATTTGCCTTATGGGAATAGGGGGAATGGTGTCGGTGATGGCTCTGGTTACGAGGGGGTTTCCGGTGTCAAAGCCGACACTGTTATCATTAACGTAGCAAATGACGACAATGAAACAATTCAACAACGATCTATTGATCGCATACGGAGAAGAAGGATCGAAAATCTCGAAAAACTTAAAGGATAGGGAAGAACTTTACGATGCGATTGAACATGATAAAAATTTATGGTTGAATGAGAGAGAAAATGCATTACGTCACATATTGCATTTTATAAAATATTATTGTTGGACACATGAACCACGACCAAAAATGCTTGAGGCTTATGGATTTAAACATCCGAGATTGCCATTTATGTTATATCCTTATCAGGAAGAATTTGTACTTGATCTTGTTGAGTCTATTAATAAAGGGGAAGATGTGCTTGTAGAAAAGTCAAGAGATATGGGCGTGACATGGTTGGTTGTTACTGTACTGCTCTGGTTTTTCTTGCAGGATACTGCCGGGAATGATTTTCTGTTAGGTTCCAGAAAATTAGAGTTTGTGGATAAAAGAGGATCACAGGACACCTTATTTGAAAAATTCCGCTATAATCTTAATGAATGCTATTTTAAACCTGATGGCTATAATCCAAATTTTAATGACAATGTTAATCTTATTACTAATCCTGCTACCGGATCATTTATTCGTGGTGAATCCAATAATGCAAACTTCGGTACATCCGGGCGATATAAAGCAAGTCTGATGGATGAGTTTTCAAAATGGCTTGAAACTGATGCCGATGCATGGACCAGTATGGGTGACAGCACACCTTGCAGGATACCGGTCAGCACACCTTGGGGAATAGGTAGGAAGTTTGCACAGTTAAGATTGTCCGGTGCAGTCAAGGTATTAACTTTGCACTGGTCAGATCATCCAATAAAGGGTGCCGGGAAGTATAAGGGGCAGCATCCTTTTGATCCAGAAAAAACCGATGTGTGGCTTAGTCCTTGGTACTTAGCAGAATGCGAAAGACGTAAAGATGATCCTGATGTAAATATTGGGCAGGAACTTGACATCGATTACCTTTCCAGTGGCACACCTTATTTTAATAATATGATCATCCAAAAAAGATATATAGGATTAGCACAGAATCCACCAAATGTAAAAAGATATAATTATGAACGGACCGGTAAAGATGATATTACGGTAAGTGAACATGCAAATGGTCAAATAAAAATATTTAATGAACCGGAAATAGGATTTTATAACAGATACATTATTTCGTGTGATGTGGCAGAAGGATTAGAGAAAGGTGATAATTCATCTTTTTATGTATTTGACCGGGTAAAATATATGGATGTTGCATGGTATGCAGGCAAGATTGATACAACCGTTCTGGCATTGCTGCTTGCATATTTTGGATACTGGTATGATACGGCATATATTGGTGTGGAAAGGAACAATCATGGTCATGCTGTTAATCAGGATTTAAAGAGATTGGAATATCCAAATCTGTACCATATGGAAAGATTTGAGCAGGAAGTTGATTATGAAACATTCAGGCCGGGATGGGAAACTAATATGTCAACCAGATCAATACTATGTTCAACCTTGCGTGATGCTGTCCACGAAGGTGCGGATGGTATAAAGGATTTGGAATTTTTCAATGAAGCACTGACATTCATTTATAATAAAAATGGAAAACCAGAGGCAGATCAGGGTTGTTTGGATGATCGGGTACTGGCACAGGGAATAAAATTTATGGTTCATAATTGGATGCCTGCCACAAAAAAAGAAGAACAACCGGACAGACATGCAGGTAAAAAATCATTTGGTATGGATATAAGAGAAAAAAAAGATGGCAGAAAGTTTTGGTGATCGTATTCAAAAAGAGGACCGGGTAAGATTTAAAAAAAATAAAAAAATCATTTATCGTGTATGTGATGTATGTTCCGATGGTATGTGCATTTTGGAAACTGTTGAATTTCATAATGATGGTTATGGTGGCAAGCAGCAATATCTGGAATATGGATACACAAGTGAATTAGAAAGGCTGGATAATGATAAGGCGTGAATTTTTTAAAGGTTTATTGGTGTCTGTTGCTGCCGTAACCAGTATAGGTAAAATTATAAAACATGATAATGAAAAATCAGGACCATTAAAGCCTGAAGGATTTATAAATGCATACTGGTCAAATGTTCATATGCAGGCAGCAAAAAAGTATCAGGATAAAATTAATAAAACATATCATTATGCAATAAAATATTACGGGGGATAAAATGCCATTCGTATATATTAAACGTGGTCCACAAAAGGGCAAGTACCGTTCACCTTCTGGCAGGGTAATGACTAAAGAGCAAATTAGGGCGTACAATGCGAAAAAGACTGAAGAAAAAAAGAAAAAATCTAAATGAGTCTGATTTGCAAAATATTCTGGCACAATTACAATATTCACGTTAAACCTGCTGAGCATACCGATGGATCATATTACCTGCTGATCTGCAATCGCTGCAAGAAAAATACAGACCACATGTATATGATAGATGATCCACTATCCATTGCCTTAAACCGTAAAATGCTTGAGAATTTTCTAAAAAAACATATGGCTAAACCACAGCAATTAAAAATACATATAACTTTCTTCATTAAGACTTGGGGAGTCTATACTACAAGGGGGTTAAAATGGCTAAAGAAAAAGATGATTCCTCAAAAAAGTTAAAGGGGAAAGTCAGGCGTTCACCTGAACAGCCACGAATGCCACAGCCGAAACAGGGCAAATATTCCGGTGTCTATACAAAGGATGATTTTAAGGAATGGATTGATAAGGCAGAAGCAGGGTTTGATAAAGTTAGAAAATGGTATGAAGAAGATCGTGATTATCTTGAAAATGCACAGGCACCTGAAAACATCCCGGAAGATAAAGATTATATTGTAGAAAACAGGTTACTTGATTTAAACCGGCGTTTGTGTGGGCAGATTATATCTGGCAGGATTAATCCCACCTTAAAGGGTGGCGGTGAAATGATGGTACCGGCATATGAGCTGTTTGAGGATATACTTGAAAAGAATAAATTTAAAGAGCAGCATGTTCCAAACTTTACAAATCATATTTATTGTGAAGGTTATTGCGGATTAAAATTTCGGTATAATCCTTACAAGGAATGTGATTACGGCATAGGAAAACCAGAAATATTTTCAACCTCACCTGAATATTTATGGCTTGATCCAGATGCAAAAGATTTAATGCACGTGGATGATGTGTTCCGTATTGCACCTTCAAGGATATTGTTATCAGAAGCCAAAAAACGTTGGCCTGAATTTGCGGATCAGATACATGATTCAAATGAGGATTACAGGCAGGAAAATGATCAGCAAGCAAACCGGTATGCAGACCTTTATGAAATTGAATTTCGTGAAACACATTTTTATGAAAAGCAAAATGAAAAGGGCAGCATAAAATTAGAGCGTGATAAATATTATATTGTTAAGGTCATAAACCGTACTGTTATTGTGGAAGGACCGGAAGAAACAGGATACCCGTTATTCAGGCTTATACCTATGATGCATACTCCACGTAAATCTGCTACGTTTGGCAAGATGCCATTCGGACCAAACAGGCTATTAGGACAGACACAGGACCAGTTAAATATTACTGCATCCATCTTAACTGAAACTGCAAAGCAGTCTGTAAAAAATTTATTTTTTGTGCCCGGTGCTAAAGACGAAGAAATTACAGATATGGAACAAAAGTCTACACAGCCAATGGCTTTTATTCCTATACGTATTGGCACGAAAGTGCAGCAAATGGCAAAGTCTGATCTTTCAATAGCCTATGTCCAGTTATATGAAATGATCAATCACCGGTTTGACAGAATGCAGGGTGATTTTGGTCCTTCACGTGGGGAACTAAAAGGTAATCTTGCCGGGGTGACGGTCCACCAATTAGTTTCTCAAGGCATCTTATCTGAGTATGTGGCACAGGCCAATATTGAAACTGCGCTTACTGATCTGGCAAGATGTATCCTGCATTGTATGAAAAATGAAATGAACACACCTTTTATGATTACCCGGAAGATAGATGGTGAAGATAAAAAGATCGGATATAATGTTGATTATCAAATGACCGATAACTTTCAGGGTGATAATTATCATGTAGTGGACAGCAAATTCGGTAAGATAAATGACCTGTCACAGATTAATATGGATGTGTCTATTGAAATTGAAATGAACCATGAAATGAAAAGACAGGCAGATATTCAACTGGCAATCATGGCACATGACCGGGGCAAGTTATCTGACGAGGATTTTCTTAAAGCACTGTTTCCAAAAACTTGGCAGCAAAAATTAAAGAATCTTCAGGAACAGAATCAGGCAATGACACTGGTAAAAGAGATTGCCGAGTTAGGACCGGAAGCAATACAATATGTACAAAATGTTGTAGGTCAGATAAAGCCAAAAATACAGGAACTTGAAGAAGCAAGAAAAACAGGTAAGATGCCACCAAACTTACAGGGATTAGATATACCGGCATGAGAAAAATATTATCAATAAGGCGCAAGTGGGCACCTGTTCTTGACAGATTTCAAACACGTGGATTGTTATCGGGATTACGTTTTAAAATTGTGATATACGGCAATCATTCAAAAATAGATAGTGTTAAATTTGAAAAGTATAAAAATGGTAAACTAATTGGGGAGGAAATAACAAATGAGTGACAAAGAATTAGATGTAAATGAACTGTTGGAAGAACAGGGGGTTGAGACAAAGAAAGAAACCTCTGAACTTCTTAAACCGGAGAAAAAAGATAAATACCTTTTGACTGTATTTATCCTGCCCGGTGATGGTACACCGAGAATATTGCCTGTATCATTTGAAATTCAAAGGGATGATTATCACAGGATTAGAAAACAATTAAATAATGATCCTATACCGGAATATATAAGATATCATTCAATTGAATCCGGGGAACCTGAAATATTAATGTATAAGTCTTGTGAAAGAATATTTTCTGTGACAGTGGACAAAACATCTGTTACTGAAGGTGTGGATATAGTTTTGCCGGGAACCGGTGTTGAAGGTAATAAAAGAATAATTCAATAATATTTCTTGCATATGGAAAAATCATTTTTTATAATATAGTGTCACATATTTAAATCATACTGATTTAAGTCTTAAAATTAAGCAGTCAGTGCCCTCATTGTTGATGTGGGGGAACTGACTGCTTTTTTTATTTGGGGAGAAATGTAAAAATGCCTGTAGAAAAAAAAGAAGAATCAAAAGAATTGCGTGAGCCAACAACCGATGATTCGGTTGTTAATGATATGTTTGAGGAAGAATCTATTGATGATATTATTGCGGATGCACCTGTTGTTGCACAGGATGCATCTGAGATTGATATAAAAGAAGAAAAAAAGAAAGCTGAGGCCGAGAAACCTAAACCGGAAGCGGAAGAATCGAAAGATAAAAAAGAAGAAGTACCGGCTAAAGAGCAGAAAACAGATAAAGATGCGGAAGTGAAGGATGAAAAACCCGGTGATGAAAAACCGGAACAGGCCGGTGATGAAAAACCGGAAGCATCCTCTAACGGTAAAATCACAATTGGTGAAAATGAGTATGATCCAGAATTTCTTTTAACTGCTATTACAGAATATGGTAATAAGCAGGAATGGGAAAAGGCGTTAAGGCTTAAAAGCGTGGCCTTAGATCAATTAGGTACAGACGAAGTTGAAAAGCTTATTCCCTATCTTAATAAGGAAAAAGAAATTCCTGATCCTACCGATGATGTTGCTGCCGAAATTTCAGGTGAAGTATTTGATCCAGAAAAACAATACACCTTTAAAGATGATGATGGTTATGATCAAAAGGTGTCTGGCAAGGTACTGGCACCATTAGTTAATGATGCCGTAAAAGCAGCATTAAAACATTACTCTCCGGTACTGGAAAAAGCCAATGAAATTGTTCAAAGTAGTCGTGACGAAGTGGCTGCACAAAGTATGACTTCATTTATGACAACACATCCTGACTATGTTATCAATGTTCCTCAAGGCCAAAATTTAAGGCAGTATATTGGGGAAATTGAAAAGACAGGAAACATACATCCAGATCATTCAAAATTATCGAAATTTAAAGTATTGATCAGGACCATGCAGGAAGAAAAACTTAACAGTTTTGATGATGCATATAATTTTTTGTATGGTGATTTTGTCAAGAATGAAAATAAGTTGCAGCAAGAAATAGATACAAAGGACCAAACAGAGAACAAAATTATTCAAAAACAAAATGGCGTTGTTCCAGAATCACCGGGCAGTAAGGAAGTTAAAAAAGACGATATTGACGAGCTCCTTGATACTCTTAATGATCCTACCGAGGATATACTAAAAGAGATAGGGGCACTGTAATTATAGGGAGATTAAATCATGCCTACTGTATTAACTGGAACATTGGGTGTTGGTGACGTTCTTGCAAATAAACAAGTCCGGGATGTTTCAAAGGGATTGTATTATAAATACCAGACCTTGAATCCAATTACTGCGCTGTTGATGAAAATGCCGAAAGGCAGAACTGCCTACAACCCTAAAGTAGAGTGGTCCAGACAGGATCACTTGCCACGTTGGGATACCATTTCTGGTGTAACTACTCCATCCGGTGCAACGGTTGTAGTGACACCTGCAAATGTGTCCTATTTTAAAGTTGGTGATCTGGTGCAGATACCACAATTGTCACCTGCTGCCACTGAAACCGATATTGGTGTTGTTACTGCAAAATCAACCACCATTACGCTTACTGCTGTTGGATGGCAATCAAATCTGGCTGCTACTGCTGCCACGTTTCCAACTGTCACAATTGGAATGAACCTGCACATCCTTACAGATTCATCTGAGGAATACTCACAGAAACCGGCAATGAAAGTGCTCAAGGTTGAACAGGAATGGAATCACGTTCACTTTGTCCGGGCACCCTACGTTGTTGGTAATATCGAAATGGATGTGAAACAGTATACCGGACCAGAAAGACCTGCACGTAGACTTGAGACTTATAAGGATATACGTATTCAGGTTGAGGAAAACATGATTCATGGTGAAAGATATTACCGGGATGGTTCAGACGGTAGACAATTTTTCGCACGTGGATTTCGCCGTTTTATTCAGCAAGGCGGTGGTGATAATGTTTTCGATTGGTCCTCTGGTTTTACGGAAGCTGACTTTGATTCATTCCTGCTCAAAGGTCCGATGAAACAGGGTATTGGATCACAGGTACGTTTTGGATTTTTTGCATCAAATATATGTCTTGAACTGACCAAAATCGGAAAAGCGAAACAGCGTCTTGTTGACGGTGGTACTACTATTCTTGGTATGGCGTTTGAGACTTATAAGGGTCCGAACGGTTTAAAACTACACTTCATGGATCATCACTTGATGGTAAATGATTGGGAAAATGCCGGGCTTATCATTGATCCTACGAGGGCACGTGTCAGACCTTACGGATCACAGGGAGTTATGAGACTGCTTACTGATATTCAGGAAAATGACAGAGCCGGTGTTGCCGATGAATGGCAGATCATTTATTCTCTTGAAGTTGACCGTTTTGAGCCACATGGATGGATGGATAAAGCTGCTTAAAACATAAACTTTTAGAGGGGGTATAAATGTTAGATCATAATCCTAATCCAGATGAGTTAGTATTTTACCGTTCACAAATTCCGGGATTGGTAATAACTCTGCCCGGTGATTTGCCTAACGTAACATTTGAGGCAAGCACCTTAAAACCCGGTGAACCACAATACGGACTTGCAAGACTTAAAAAAACGGATACTGCAATTATTAAAGCAGTTGAAAATCATCCACGTTTTAACAAATCCATTAGCAGGCTAAAAACTGCCGATGAGCTTGAGGAAGAAAAAAGACTTGCCAAAGCTGCTGAGTTTGTTGAAAATTTGAAAATAAGTCTTGCATCTGGCCTTGTGGAATTGGGTTTAAAAAACAAAACTAAAGATGATCTATTTGAATTTGCTAATCAGGTCGGCATTTCCGTTATGGATGGTAAGAAGGAAAAAACCAATGCTGCACTTATTACGGAAATAGAAAACCTTCTTGGTGTTTCGGAAACTGAAAAGAAATAGCATATTCATGTAGTTTATAAACCGATGAGGTAAGCAAAATGTTTAAAAAATTAATATATCCGATTATTCTTGTTGCATTCTTTTTGCTGCTTGTTGCTGCCGATAACTATAATCAACCTACTGTGACCATTCAGGAAGGTGTGAGTTACGTACACTATAAATTCCAGACTGCTGCAATGGCTGATTCTACCGGAAGCTACCATTCTCCACCTTTGTTTATTGGTGACTGCAATGATGTTGACGGTAGGGTGTCGGTGGATATGTATAACGGTACCGGTACTGAAGATGCAAATATTATATATCATTTTTCACAGGACTTGGCTACGTGGGAATCCACAACACCTGCTGATCTGGATAACTGTACAACCACTGCTAAATATGACACGATAGGCATAAACAGTGGTACGGATGATCTTAAATTCCATGTGAATAAATGGATGATCATTGAAGTTGACGGTCAGACAGGCAATCCGAGTGATACATATTTGTGGATCAATTTGCATTTGAAGAAAGATGTTATCGATGTTGGTCCTACTGGTCAACCGATATATGTAGGCAGCAAAGCAAAGAAGTCAACGACAAATCCCTAAACCTTAAATAAAATAAGGGGGGATTATGTCGATATCACGTGCTACAATATATACACGTGTAAAGACAAGGATACGTGCAGACTTAGCTACTCCGTTAGTTGATGATTTACATGATAACTCAATCAATACTTGGGCGCAAGAAAAATGCGCTCAAGTGATTGAGTTGTTAGATCACAATGTGCACTTTCCTTCTCTTTTCGTACCGAGTGAATCTCTCACATTTACCACTTCAAATACTGACAGAAGAGCAAACTTACCTTCTACATATCAGAGGCCGGTTGCATTACGTGTTACCGGTACTTCTGCATCCAATAGAAAAACAAGAATACTTGAAACATCTGAGGATTTTAGAAGGTTTGATTCTTCTAACTTTTTACTAACTCCTACTGAAAACAGACCTATTGCTTTTATCGGTTCACACGTGTTTGTATTACCCACAACCTTAACTACCGGGCGTTTTGATTATATCAAAGCACATCCGACAATTGACGGTTCAAATGGTACAGTGTTTGATGAACTTGGTGATGAAATGCTTATTCTTTTTATCGTTTCGGAATATTTTTCTTCGGTACCACAAAGGCATGATCTTGCAGAAAAAGCATTACAAGAAGCACTGGCCTTTGCAAAAAAATAGGTGGTAAAATTGGCTACTACATTACAAAATTTATATGACAGGCTTGAGCCTTATCTGTTGGTGCATTTAGGTAAAGAGGTTTTGGATTTACTTGTGGATGCGGATTTTCTGCGTGAGTTTAATCGGATAGCACAGGATTTTAATCTGGCTGTTCCATTAAGGTGGGAAAGATATTTTAAAGAAACCGGTGCAACACATGCGGAAGATTCAAGCTATACTAATTACCTTTTGCAAGGACCGATTGCAAAAGTAATTAGTTTCAAATATGAAGATGATGCATGGCAAAGCCAAAAATATTCATTTGTAAATGATGATATTAATAACAGTGGCAGAATAATATTAAAGACTGCACCAACCGAAGGTGTACAGCTTGATTTGCATTATATCAGAAACCTTGACGGTTTGGTTAATCCAACTGATGAGCTTGATATACCGGATAACGTGTTAATTGATTTGGAAAACTTAATTAAAGTTGCGTTACGTATTGATTATGGCGGTGGATTTGAAAAAATGACATATGAACAGGCACTTGAATTTTATGCTGAAAAAGCAAGATGGAAAATACCACGTAGAAATTTGGGCGGTGTCAGGTCATATTGGTTTGGATTAGAAGGTGACGGAAATAAATATGATATCGTGGATCATTGGATTGGCCTTGAAAACTTTACTGCTGATGTCAACGGTGATTATTATTATACGGGAGATAATGACTGATGAAAAATAAAATCATAATATTTATACTTGTGATTGTGGGAATTGTTATCGGTCAGCAAATAATGTCACTGACCATATCACCAAAAGCGGATTTGGCAAATATATTTACTGTGCAGGATAAAGACGGTAATAATATATTCAATGTAGATACACAAAATGATATTGTCACTGTTTCCGGTGATATGATCATTACAAAAGACTTTGAGGTATCCGGTTATTTTTGGGATGATCTTCGTTTTCCTGCATCTGCACTTTCTCCACAAAACCAGAATGCTGCGGTACCGGAGTATGATACGACAAATGTCGGTTGGCTTTTTGATGATTCTCAAACTGAGAGCATTACAATTATTGCACAGTTGCCACATGCATGGCGTGAAGGATCGGATGTTGAGGCACATGTACATTGGGAACAGTCTGCCGATGATTCAGTTGTCTGGCAGTTGCAGTATAAATGGGCAAATGTCGGTGGTGCTGTTCCGGGCAGTTGGAGTACAGTTAAAGATAGCGGAAATTCACAAAGTTATACATCAGGCACCTTGCACCAGTTGACAGGCATAGGTACACTTGACGGTACCGGTAAAACATTATCCAGTGTCATAAAAATGAAATTGTCAAGGCTTGGTGCATCTTCAGGTGATAATCATTCAGGTGATATATTAATGACGGAGTTTGATATACATTATCAAATTGATGGTTTTGGTTCAAGTTTGGAGTATACGAAATAATGTCACAAAAACTGTATGACATAAATTTTTGGGGTGGACAATCTTCTTTGATTCAGAAAGAAAAACTGCCGGTGGCGCTGGTTCAATCTCTTAGGAATGGTGTGCTTTCTAAAAAACTTGGTGTTATAAAGAAAAGGCCGAGATATGCGGATGTTTTGACTACCGGATTGACTGATCTTAAAAGTATGATTGAGTTTATCAACCAGAATAATGAAAGGATATTACTTCTTCAGGACGGATCGGACCTTGAAAGATCAATATATTCCGGTGGTTATGGTGCTATTGGTGCAATTACAAATGATGAAAGGCCGGGCGGTAGCACCATTGATCAAATGTATCCATCATTATGGCGCAAGGAAATTAGATCAGGTGCAGGCTTAAATGCTGCAACCGATGAACCATTTTGGTATGGCTATATCCCGGCAAGAACACGTTTTCCAAATGCCTCAAGTTCTGTTGCAATCGCTGCCGGTCGCTATGCTGACCGGCAATTTTATAATGATGCATTTACGGACCTTTTCAAATCAGGTGTCACCGATTTTGGAAGTGGTGCATCACAGGTGGCAACCACAGGTTTGACCAGTGATACATATATCATTTATATGGTACCGGTCCTTGACGGATACCAGAAAGGATTACCATATATTGACGATGATCATTCACTATATAACCGGGTTGCACTTGAAATACCACAATTTGATGATTACGGATTTATCAGATATACGCTGCAAATTCCTACTGCAAATCAGTCTAATCTTAAAAGACTAACGGCAATTGATGTGTTTGTTGCCGATGTGGGTGAATATGGTTCAAGTGATCTTCTTAAAATGCCTGCTTACTTTTTAGAGCGCATATCATTACTTGATGATGGGCCGGTGATCATGTCAAAGCAGGGCACATTTGAAAATGCTAATCCACCTACTTATATCGAATTTTCAGATGATTTTGCCAATTGGGAAACATTCACCTTATATGAATTATATATCCGTTTTATATATTCCGGTACCGAGTATGAATACAGGCTTAGTTCTCCACGTGTAGAAAACGGTACAAAGGTGCAGTATCCTCTATCTGCTGCCGGTGCTGCTGCATTGCAAAATCAGACGGTAGATACAAAGATATTTGCAAGGTGGGAGTTAGTATCTGGCAATTATGAATTTCCAATTTATTATGACAATCATCATAAACTTCTGACCGATGAAATGTATGCCTATCTTGGTTTATCAAATGAGTTTGCCGGTGATACCGGTTTGTCAGATCGTAGATATAAAATAGGTGTGCAGGCCAATAAGGTGTATTGGATATTTGGAACTACCGATGAATATAAAGGATATTACTCTGCACCATATGCACCGGACCAAATACCCGTACTAAATGAAGTCACAATTGCGAAAGATGCACAGGCTGTTATACCGATAGGCAATGATGTGATTGTCTGCTATCGTGACGGATCAAAAAGATTTAACTGGTACGGAAATAAAAAAGTTACTGAAGAAGAAAATTATTCAGATCGTGGATGCACAAATCAAAAAGGTTGGTTTAAGGTATCAGATCAAATGGTGTTTGGATTTGACTATCTTGGTGCATGGATGATGAGGGGCAGAGAATTTATTGACATTGGTGTTGATCTTATTGAATGGTGGGGTGGAACAAAAGACGATAATTTGACCGATGCACAAAAAGAGGGATGTGTTGTATCATATGATTCAAAGCACCAGTTAGTTTTTTATTCTTTCCCGGATTATACCACAGCACCATATACTGCCGGTTTTGTGGCAATATTTGATTTAAAAAGTTTTGATCTTACAAAAGGAATACTGCCTTGGCTATTAATGGATACTGATACGGCAATAAAATCAAATTGTATTGCACATGATGTACATCTTTTAACCGGATCAGCCACTAAAATAATTGATTGGAATAATAGCACACCTACTGAAACATGTGACCTGTACGTAAAATTAAAACTGCTAAGAAATGAACTGGCAGGCGATATAAAGACATGGTGGGATAAAATCAGATTGTCCTATACAAGTGATGATACTGTCTCACTGACTGCTATCCATGATCAGGGTAGTGGTGATTCATTAACATTATTATCCAATAACTCTGCAATTATGCGAAAAGTATCAAAGGAACTGGAAGTGGAAATATCATCCAGTGCAAGCGCAAATGATGTTGAAGTATCCGAATTGCAGGTTTTTGGAGAGCCGAGGAATTTTTAGATGGCTACAATTAAATTACCAGAAATTACACCTTTTCCTACAAAGGATGTGGATTTGCAAAAATTGGTTGAGCAATTAAAACTATTGAAGGAAAAGATTGAGCAGGAATTGCAACGTTTAGAAAACAATAAACAAGATGCATAGAGGTAAATAAAATGGCAGAAAGAAAATTACCGAGTGGCAGGAATCCATATGGTATAGGGCGTGGTAGAGCAAGAATACCTGAAGGATATCAAAATCCTTTGAGTGCAAGCACATTTCAAATAGGACCGGATGAGCAGCAATCCTTTTGGGAACAGTTAATGAAAGTTATAGGTACTCAAACTGCTACTGCCCGGAATGTTGCAACCGAGCAGTCTGTCCTGTCAATGGCAAGTGATCCTGCCCGAGCTGCATCATTGCGTGGCGTGGATTATAGGTCCGGTATGGCACTGGAAAAGGGCGGTTTTGATTTAATGAAATGGATTGAAGAATATAACAGGCAGGGAGTGCAACAAGCATTTCAAAACAGAATGGCACATAAACAATATCAACTTGCCAAAGAAGCACAGGAAGGAAGTTTTTGGGATGATTTAATGAGCATACTCACACCTGTTGTTGGTGGTGCCGGTTATGCGTTTGGTCAAAGTCTATTTAAAAATTAGAGGTTATTACAATGCCACAAAAAGATACGAGTAGTGCCATTGCTGCATTGTTGGGTGTAGGTTTAGGCAATATGTATATGGGATATCAGGCAAAGTCTAATCTTGAAAATGAGGCACTAACGCGAAAAAAAGAAGAAGATGAAAAGCGCAAACAGAATTTTCTTGATAAGGTTTACCAGTATCATTTAGGCGTTTATTCTGATCCCAATGTTCCAATGCCTACAAGAAAAGAATCAGGCGATTTTTTAAATACAGTAACAGAGCAGATTTTAGGACCGGCAGGAACCCATACTCCCCAAGCACAGGTTCCCGGCATGGGTATGCTTGATACGGGACCGGAAAGGCGGTTGTCTTATTTCCGCACACCGGAAGCATCACCAAAGCCGGAACTTGAGTATCCTGCCGGTTTTGATATGTGGCCTACTGCTGCTAAAGAAAAGTGGTTACGGCAAAGCGGTATGGTTGCAGGTGATGCACAAACTGCACTTGACAAACTTAAAGAGGATAAATACCGTTCTGATATTTCTTTGACTGAAGAAAAAATATTAACCGAAAGGGAAAAGCGTAAAGATAGGCCGGGTGACACCATTCCACCAGATGCAAAATTGCAGTTAAATGCATTCAAAGAAAAAAACAGTATTTTAAAAGCGGAATTATCAGATTACTATGATAAAGATTTAGGTGGATACCTGCCTGAACATCAAGACAGGGTGGATGAGATACTTGCGGAACTGGCATGGAACAGTGATAAAATATCAGAGATATCCGGGATTGATCCATACGATAAACATGCCGATAAAGCCGAAAAATATTATCAGACCATGATGAACAAAGGCTATACCGATGAGCAGTCTTATTATTTAACAAAAATGTATTTATCCTATATTGAAGCCGGTATACCTGAAGAACAGGCACAATTGATGATTCAAAGAAGGCTAAAAAAATAATGTCCACTTTTAAAGAGGCACAAAAGAAATTTGGTCAAACTGGTGAAGGATTAGCACCTACTTATAAAGATGCTAAATCAAAATATTATGGTGATATCTACCAGAAGTATGGTGTTACGGAACCTGAACCTGCACCAGTAGAAACTCCCGGATTACAACCGGCACCGGTGCAAACTGGCGTGGTTGCCTTTCCTGATCCGGTACCTGCACCTGCAGCTTCTACTGATACATCTGGCGTGACATATCAACCTGCACCTGAAGAAACACCGGTTGAGGATGTGGTGAATGTCAGCCGGTCATTTGTGGATAATATTGCAGAAGCGTGGAGTCGTGGCCTTCGTGGTGTGGAACTGGATGCACTGATGTATGAGGCATCTTTAGGTTTGCAGGATTATAAGCAAGTCGCAAAGATGCGTGAAACCTTTGAAAAGAAAATGCAGTCTGATCCGGTTAAGGGCACTAATTGGTTGTCAGACAATTTATATAAAGTGGTGCAGATGGCAGGTCCTATGTTGAAAGGTTATACCGAGGGCGGTGCATTGGGTGCCACCTATGCTGCCGGTGCATTGGCTGCTGGGCAAATGGGTCCACAGGCCATAGCACCTGAAGAAGTTATTACCATGCCTGCTGCATTCGCTGCCGGTATGATGACAGGATCAGGCTTTTACTGGTACAGACAGGGTGCCGGGCAGATGTATGGTGAAATGAGAAAGTTGGGAATTGATGATAAAATTGCAAAGCCTTTATCACATGCTGCCGGTGTACCATACGCTGCCATTGAATTTAGTCAGGTATCAAAGATCATTCCCGGAATGAAAAGGCTTGCACTGGATACGATTAGGGGAACTGCAGCTCAAATTATAAAGAAGTTGGTTACGAAATACGGTCAGAATTGGGCAACGGAAGTATCTGAGGAAGTATTGCAGGATATATTAATGTTTTCCACAAAAGAGTTTTCAAAAGCATTATCAAATGAAATAGATAATACTGCAATCGGGCAATCTGCACCGGGGGAATGGTTAAAGTCTATCTGGAATACTACATCTGAAGTTGCTATACCAATGGCATTTTTGCTTGCGCCGGGTGCTGCTGTTACCGGCGTAACTGCCGAGAGAATAAAGCCGGGTGAAGAAGTAACGGAAGAAGCACCAAAAGAATTTAGAAAACTGGAAGGCACACGTGATGCGGTCCGGTTTGCGCTGTCTGAGGATGTGACCAGTGATGAGATAAAAGCGGAAATTGAGCGATTAAAACAATCTGAAAAATTAGAAGATAAACAGCAAATTCCACTATTAACTGAAGCATTATCAGTTAAAGATGATACCTATTATGTTATTGAGGAAGGTGAATTTGTTGAGGTTGACAGACCTAAAATTATAGATGAGGTTGTGCAGGAAGAATCTGAAAACCTTAGAGTTGAATCAGATGTACAGGAATTAAAAACATCGGTTGAGGATGCCGGTCAGGTATTAACACCGGATCAGGAAAAAAGACTTGCCGATATTCTTCGTGAACCATTGCCTGAAGAAAAACTACCTACTGTTGAAGAGAAAATTACTGCAATGGAAGAAAAAGCGGAAAAGGTTGCAGAGGAAGAAAAAGGCGCAAAAGTAAAATTTATGATTACCAATGATGATAAAAAAAGACTTGGTGATCTTGGTTACTCTGCTGCCGATATAAAGAAAATGAAACCGGATGATGCACAGACAATTATAAATCAGCAAACACCTGCCGGTAATAAACCGATTACAGACAGGCAGACGTTCCGAGATGAAATGAAAACTAATTTCAATCTGGATGATATGCAGGCCGATGCCGTTGCCGATATTGCTGATGCACGTGCAGAAACGTGGGCAAAGCAGACAGGGAATAAAAAAGAAGATTGGTATAAAAGACGGATTGCCGGGATTAGAAGGGGGCAGGCACCTGAAACAGAAGAAAAATTATTTCAAAAACGTACACCTGAAGAAATAGAGCAAAATCTAAAAAACTGGTTTCGGAAATCCAAAGTCACTGATGAAAAGGGAAAACCAAAAGTAGTTTATTCCGGTCATTATAATGTGTTGGGATATGGTGAAAAATATAAACCATACGCTTCCGAGTCAGGTGGATTTTATGCAACCGAAAGTCCAGAAGTGGCAAGTAATTATGCCACAGGTAAATATGAAAGAAAAGGATTTACTGAGGGTGAACAGTATAAATTTAAAAAAGGCAAAGGATTAAAATATTCTGGCAGGTTGTGGAATCAGGAAATGACACCGAAACAGCACAAAATTATTGAGCAGATGAAAAATGAAAAGGATGAAAACGGGGAAGCGGTACATGCGCTTGCATGGATGGATCAGTGGATAGAAGATAATGCTCAATATGACAAAGAAGCATACAGAATGAAACTTCGTGGTGGCAGTAAAGACTTATGGAGTATATATAAATTTTATGAGTGGATGGGTGAAAATATTGTTTATGCCGACATGGAAGATAAAACACCTACTTATCTACGGGAAGATTTATATACTGCGTTTGAGGAAATACTTAACCGGATTGGTGCAGATTGGCAGTCAACTGACAGGTCGCAACCGGGCGTGTTTCCACTTTATCTTTCAATACAAAATCCGATAGTCATACAGGATAAATTCCCGGATGATGTACTGGCTGCATTAAAACAAAAAGCAAAATATGAACGTGAAAAAGAAGATTGGCGTGAATCGCTAAAAATGTTTGTGGAGTCTATTGAACAGGATGAAAAAAATAAAGCAGAAAATCCTAATTATAATCCTACATGGTCAACACAAATTCCGAAAAAAGCGGTAAAGATATTTAAAGAACATGGCTATGATGGCATACAGGATCGTGGTAATAAGATGGGTGGTGGTCCAGATCATAATGTCTGGATAGCATTTGATCCTAATCAGATAAAATCTGCAACCGGAAATATAGGAACTTATGATCCTGCAAAAGAAAATATACTTTATCAGGAACAGCAACCGGCACCTACATTTTATTCAAAGCTCGAAAACCTGATCAATGAAAAAATGCCAAATAAAGCAAATTCGGATCAGGTCAGGAACATGATTAAGAAGGGTGGTATCAAAGAAGAAGAATTACAATACTCCGGTATCGCTGATCTTTTAAATGAAAAAGAATCTGTTACTAAGCAGGAAGTGCTTGACCGGTTTTATGAAAACCAGATTGAATTTACAGAAGTAATTTATGATGATAGTGGCGGTCAACTGTATTATACACTGGATGAGGGATTTACCTACGAGCATACACAGGTCACACCGGAATTTAGACAGTTACTTATTGATTATGTCAAACAAAGTGATGCCTATATTGATAATTTGCAAACTGATCCTACTGGTGATTTCTTAGATGAGCGTACTGAACTGGATGCATTGGCTAAGCAATTGCAGGATCGTGGTGTTCAAGTCAGATATAATGTTGATGGTTATGTTGATGAGCTCTTTCGTGGTGGTCCGATGCGTGGTACCAGATATGAAGAATATACGCTGCCCGGTGGTGAAAAATATCGTGAAATGATGTTGACCTTACCCACTGTCAGAAGTAAAGATCAGGAAAAATGGCTTGAGGAATTAACGAAAGTAGAACAGCAAATTCGGGATAAAGTTGAGGCCGATGTAAGGTCAAAAGAAATAAATGATAAGCTTGATCAAATAAATCGTTTTATTGTCGGTACTTGGCAATGGGCGTGGGAACAAACATTACCTGAATTACAAGAAGAAATAACCAATGAACTTGAGGCCGAGAAACAATTCAGAATAAGGATGTTTAAAAGGCGTGGTGATACGCCTTACTCTGCTGAAAAAAGAGTTGAATCTGAATGGTCTGGAATGCGAAACAAGGTTGTTGTTGATTTAAAACAATTATATCAGGATAAACTACATTCAAGGCACTCTAAAATTGTGGGTGATCTTCAAAACCGGGCAGAGATATTAAGGTCACATATTGCAAAGGTTGAATCTGATAAAACAAATGTATTTACTGAAGGTCATTTTGAGGAACCTAACGTGTTGGCACATGTGCGGTTTAAAGAAAGAATGGATAAAGACGGTAAAAAAATATTATTTATTGAGGAAATTCAGTCTGATTGGCATCAAGAAGGCAGGAAGCGTGGGTACAGGGATGAAAAAAGACTTGAACAGATAACTAAAATATTGGGTGATCTGGATCAGCAAAGATTAGATTGGATTGATAAAATAGAGAAAGAGGAAGGTGTCTCAATATTTATAGCTCAAACTGCCGATGGTGGATGGGGATATTCAGACATGTTAGAACAAAAAGATGGTGATTATAAAAAATTAGCCTATATCACACCAGAAGGCAATCTTACGTTGTTAATACCAGAATCTACTAAAGCAGCAAAATACTTTCAGGAAATTGCTGATATCAAAAAGCAAGTATTTAAACTGGATCAGGAAGGCGTAAATTTGCGTATTGGATTACCAGATGCACCATTCAAAAAAACGTGGCACGAATTGACATTTAAGCGTATGGTCCGATGGGCAGCCGAAAGGGGATTTGATTCAGTAGGTTGGACAACCGGCAAGCAGCAAATTGATCGGTATGAATCTGCAATAAGGAAAAATATTGATGAAATAGAAGTTATTGGTGTATTGGGTATGCCAAATGCAAGACTTCTTAGATTTAGCAAAAACAATAAACAAGTTGTATCAATGAACATTGATACTGAAACTGGTAAAGTAACTGATGCGAGTTCTGAAAGTTATAGGTTAAAGGGGGCACCTTTAGAAAATGTTGTTGGTAGGGAAATTGCAAATAAAATTCTTTCCAGTAAGGGTGATATCACAATTGCCGGTGATGATCTTTCAATCGGTGGTCAGGGAATGAAGGGGTTTTATGATGATATGCTTGTCAGATATGCTAACAAGTTTGGCAAGCGGTATGGTGCAAAAACACAAAAAGATGAAATTGTTGTTGGTAAATCACCAGTAAATATTGCGCAAGATGTTGATTATGTGGTTGAGGAACCGGGATTTATGAATGAGGTTACTGATATTCACAAATTGCCAATTACAGACGATATGCGTTTTGCTGTCATTAATGAAGGAATGCCACTGTTTCAGGAATACAAGGGTGCTACACAATTCCTTGATGATGGCAGGGCAATCATCCATGCTTTTGAAAATGCCGATGTGTCCACAGCAATACATGAACTGGCACATATCTTCAGGCGTGATCTTAATATCGAAGATGATATTACCGTTTTAAAATGGACCGGACAGAAAACGTGGAACAGGAAAGCAGAAGAAAAATTCGCACGTGGTTTTGAAAATTATCTCCGTACCGGTACAGCACCAAATGAAAGACTGATCGAAATATTTGAATCTTTTAAAGAATGGTTAAAAGAGATTTACGGACGGATCAAGGGTACTGCTATTGATGTTGATCTGTCACCTGAAGTAAAAGATGTGTTTGATAGAATGCTCGGTGTTGATGTAAAAAAAGCAAAACCTGTCAAACAACCAGAAGGAATATTAACAGTACGCCAATGGGTAAAATCAAAGGGTAAGATCATCCGGGAACATTTAGCAGAGCATGGCATTGCCTATAAAGAGGATCGTGGTTTATGGAATATGACTGCTGCAAAGCCGGGTGAAGGAACTGGCCTTGATGATCTGGCTGCTACGGCAATTGAGGAAGGTGTAATATCGCAACCACCTTCAAATTATAATCCTACTGATTGGTTTATAGAAAAGTTAAGAGATAATGCACCATTGCATGTTGAATCAATGGATTTGGGAATTTCTGAAGAACAGATTGAACTGATGAGACAGCAAGAAGTTGCTGATGGTGCCATACCTGCTGATTGGGAAACTGACACCTATAAAAAATATTTACGTCATAATATCTTGTTTCAGGAAGGTGAATTTAAGGGTGAATCAATGTTTGAGGACCCAATGATTCAAGTTCACCTGTCAAAACTGATCAAAGATAAAATAAAACATATCTCTCAAGGCGTTAGAAAAGGAAAACAACTTGAGCGTAAAAGATTAGAAGATGTGAAAATGCTGATCCAGAAGTATGCCCGAAAATATCTGCCACCAGAAGCAATTTCACGTGGGCAAGTTGGTCCGCTTTTAACACAGGTCGCAAAGGCCAAAAATTTAAAAGATGTGGACAAGGCTTATAAAAAGATAGATGCCATTGCAGAAAACGTACAAAAAAGAACTGGCCTTGAACGTATTAAAAATCTGATGGTCCGCTATGAGCCAAAGGTTAAAAACATGGTACCACGTGGTACCACCTTGACACCGGAAGTATATAAAGTTTTAAGAGATTTACGTGATGTGATGGGAATGTCAGAGGAAGGTGTGAGAGAAAAACAGGAACAGATACTTGAGCGCATTAATTTAGAAGGCCGGGAACCTACAACTGAAGAAGAAGAAATACTTTATCTGTATGGCGTATTTGGTGATATGGCAGGCAAGGATGCTGCCGGTGTTGCACAGGCCATACGTGAATTAAATACACTGATCGAAAAAGGTCAGACTGAACACCGGATACAGGAAAATATCCGCTTGCAGGATATGGCAAGGATCAGGAACAGGGTAGTGCATATGGTCACCGGTGGGAAGGGGGTATTATCACAGGAAGAAATGAGAGCAGAAGGCCGGGATAAAATTGATAATATATTCAAGTCATTTGACAATATGCAGCAATCGTTTGAATGGCTTATGGATAAATTATCCCGGTACCATAAAAAAAGTAAACCTTTACGTGGATTTTTAAACACTGAATTTGGTCGGGATGTTCGCTATGCCCGGAATGCAGAAAATCAGGGCATACGTGAATTGATGCAATTGATCAATGATAAAATGGAAGAAATATACAAGGTTAAGGGCAGGAAATTATCCCGGAAGCTCCGGAAGAATAATGAACGTCAAAAAACCGGTGCATTTATCACAAAGATGGGAGAGGACGGAAAAGAAAAACAGATTGAACTGGAAATGTCACAAAATGAGGCTTATAAAAAATGGCTTGAATATCTTGATCCAAAACTTCAACCTACCTTTGAAATGATGGGGTGGACAGATGAGACTTTCAAAGCAGTCGAAAAATTTCTATTACCGGAAGTCAAGGAATGGGCGTTATGGCAAATCAATGAGTTTTACCCGGATTATTATGAGACAATCAATAAAACATTCCGGGAAAGGTTCTTTGTTGACCTGCCGTTCAATGAGTTCTATACACCGATATCCAGAGATAAGAAGGGCGAAACTGATGATGATCCATATTTAAAGGACCGGACACAATACGGTACTACTTTAAATAGCAGTTTAAGATCGCGTGTGGACAATACACATGGTTTGCGGTATGTGGATGGTGATCAGGTGCTTATGCAGCACATCCTGCAAATGGAACATTTTAAAAACTGGACACATACGGTAAGAAAACTTAGAAGCATATTTAATTCTGACGAAGTATCAAAGGCCATTAAGCAGTATCATGGTCAGAATATGCTGCAAGTTTTAAATAAAATGATTGATGATCTGGCACGTGGCGGTGTGGACAGAATGCTTGTCACAAATGCACTTGATAAAATTAGGGCGAATTTTACACGTGCGGTATTGGGTATCAATCCGACTGTATTTTTAAAGCAGCTTACTTCTTTCCCGGCATATGCATCTGATATACCGGTAAAGGATTTTATAGCAGGTGTGGTTGATTTTAATAAACATCCTATTAAGTCTACAAAAACATTAATGAGTTCTGAAATGATGAAAGCAAGGTACTCGGTAGGATTTGAACGGGATATCATGCTTGCAATGAAACAGTCTATTCCTAAGAAAATGTCTGGCGTGAATGACCTGTCAAATGCTCTGATGTTATTTACAAAGTTGGGTGACAGGGCAGCAATCCTTTATGGTGGGTGGTCAGTCTATAAATATCATTATGATCAGCAAATTGAGGAAGGTGCCGGTCCTGAAACAGCACATAAAAATGCATTAAATGAATTTGAATCTTCGACTAAAAGAATGCAGCAAGCAGGTGATGTTGAGGATTTGGGCGAAATACAAAGGATGGGAAGTTGGGCAAAATTATTTACAATGTTTATGACTTCACCAAATCAGTACTACCGGGCAGAAGTTGGGGCAATCAGAAATTTAATTGCAGGCCGGGGATCAAAAACAGAAAATGTAAAGCGGTTTGTGGTGGCGCATTTTGTACTGCCTATGATGTTCCAGTTTGCTGCATCCGGTTTTAGGTGGGAAGATGAAAAGCAATTACGAGCTGCTTTGCTCGGTTCATTCAATGGCTTACTTATACTTGGTGATTTTCTTGAAGGATTATTTGATGCACTTTTTGCCGGTTCACTATCAAATGTGGATTTCTTAACACATGAAAGACCACTTGAACGGTTTCAGAGAGTAGCAAAGGAAATTGGAAAAATAGTACGTGGCAATGAAATTGATCTTGAAACATTCCTTAATATTACAAATGAACTGGCAAGTGCTACATCTAAATTTGTTGGTGTTCCTTTTGATCCGGTCAAAAGAATTACTACCGGAATATATGAAGCAGCAACCGGTGGTGATATCAGAAGGGCACTCGGTTATTCTGAATTTGCATTGAAGAAAACATTATTGGATCAGGCACAGGATATGATTGATCGGGATCAGGTGCCACGTAAAGAAGCAAAGGAAATGATTAGAAAAATACGTGTCCAATTAACCAAAGCAAAAAAGGAAAAGGACACTGAAAAAATAGAAAAATTACAATCTCTAATAACTCAAATTAGGGCAAAACATGGCCTTTAGTGAGAAGGGGGTATTATGAAGTTAGCAATTGTTTTAATTTTACTAATTTTGGTAAGTCTGTCATACGGGCAAAATGATGAGGTCCAGTATTGGGGATTGCCACAATTTCAAGATTCAATCAGGTGGGGTACTGCATTTAGGGATACTGATTCATTAAGGCTTGTGGGAACATTACCTTCATATATGTGTGATTCATTATCTTCTGATACTTTATTTACAGATATGATGCCCCTAAAATCAGACGGTGTTGAGGGTATTCTTACAATGACATTCTCCATTGATTCTGTTGATGCACGTGCTGATTCTGTCACGCTGGATGTAAGATTTTATTTCGATAAAGATACACATCCAAATCAGTTTTGGGAACCGGGTTGGTATAACATCTGGCGCAATATCAAATCTGATTCGCTTTATGTTATGAGGAATATTCCTGCTGATTCTGCATGGTGGGAAGGTCCGTCAATCGGTTGGCAGTTTAGATGTATCCGGGGTGATGCAAAAGATGATTCACTTTCAAGGCCACATGTAGGAATATTAAACCGATAGGTTATATAATGAAAACAATCATTTTTATTATACTGGCCTTATCATTATCGGTGTTTGGTCAAACAAAATATTTTTTGCCGGTACCTGTTGAATCATCTGATGGTAGGCCGATAAAAAATGCAACGGTACAGCTTTATCAAAGTGGTGTAAAGCAGTATGATTTAACATGGCTTGATGCCGGGTGGTATTATTGGACAAATGGCTCTGATTCTGTTGTTGCCGGTGTGTATGATGTTTATGTTGCCGGTGTTTTATGGCGTACAAATATTGGCATCATATATGATAATAATTATGTGGCTGCAGCTCAAAGTGTGGTTGCTGAAAGTCTGCATGTTCCAGATGATGTGACGATAGAGGAATATAATTCCGGTAGAAATTTACGTGTTAAAGATTTGGGAATATCAAATGAAAAATTAGCCGGTTCAATTACAGATGATAAATTGAACCAGATAACTACATCTGATAAGGTTGCAGGTAGTGCAGTTGAGTTAAATGCCGATGGTGCCTTGTCAGATGATAGTGGACTTACAACATTGGTAGATGATGCTGCTATTACAAAAAGTAGTGGTGTGCTGACAATCAAAACTGGTGGAGTTGATTCATCACATTTTGGGGATGGTGCAAGGGCATATATGAATGCGTTGTTGTCTGATTCTGCCGATACGGTGATGATCACAAATTTACCAGATGGTGTTTCGATTGGATATAAGACTGCTACGGATACGCTTGAAATAAAACGTGTTGATGATAGTGTGATAGTGGATATACCTGCTGATGTTGTTTATGGTCAAAAACTTTCTACACCATATAAAAGACAGACAAGTGAATATAGAAGAATCATAAAACGCAAAAGAACCAGATACCCGGAAGCTATTGCCTATTATGATTTACATGCACATACCGGATTTTGGGAAGGTGTTGATGTATTAGATTCAACAATTATAGATTCTGGTGAAATTGCAAATAAAGATTTTTTTAATGGATTGTTTTTGATAAACGGTCAGATAGCATATGAAGATTATAGACCTTCAGCAAATAAAAGTGACAGGTATGAAAATTCTGGAACACAGAAAAAAATCAGACCAATCACAAACGGTGTTGTAAATAATTATTACGGTTTTTTTGATAGGACAATAGCAGACGTTGATACAAATTATATGATGGATGCACCGGGGGATACTGTTTATTTTTATGACCAGACCGGGAACGCAAATGATTGGTATATATGGGATGTAACTGATGCCGATGATATTGAAATAACTATTTATAATTCTTTAGCAGCAAATTCATTTGCCATAGATACAACACAATATGATTTTATTAAGAATGAGTATTATGTTATTTCTTTTGAAAGACGAAATGATGATACCACTACCGTAACTAATTATGTACAAGTGCAGGCCGGTGATCAGGATTACTTATTAAGTGTATTAGCTGTTGATGATAGTACATGGCATAAAACTGAAATATTATACAAACATACAGGTGGCTTGGTTAAGTTTAATCATGCTTTGGGTAATACTGGACGAACAACACATTATAGACGATTGAAAGTTGGTAGAATACTAAATCCAGATAATTGTATTTTTACAAAGCCATATTATGTTAGTCACATAAGAGATGCACTGCAAAATTATCCAGATGTCGTGATTGATACAACGAATTTAACAAATGCGTCAACATCATTATTTCATATCACACCATTTAGGGGGTTACAGGTTAATATTGAGACTCACATGGATTACCTTACCATAGATACAGTATTTGTTGATAGTGTTAATGCTAATACGGCTGATATAAAACTTGTGTTTGATAATCAGTCAGATACCTTGTATGAGGTTGGTGATACTGCCTTTGTTGCGTCTATTGAACCACCTGAATATGTGGGTTATAAGGTTATTACTGTCGCAGATAGTGATACGGTTGTATTTAGGCAAAATACTTATGACTTTGATCTTACAGACGGAAGCGGTTTTATTTGGCGACCTGAGTGGGATTATGATATACCATTTACCTTTGATACTGAGTTAACAGGAAGAACACAAACAGTATTAATTATATATGGTAGTGATTGTCAATTCAACGGTGGTTTGTATGACACTCCTTGGTCATATAATGAATATAATCAGGAAAATAGGGTTTTAATCTGGTTTGATTTTATGACCGATTTAGATGATGTTAAATATTTTTATGAACATACAAAAGTTTCCAATAGAATATTTGGTATTATGTGTTTTGCTGATGAGTTAACGGGGCCACAAAAATACAAAATATGTCAGAAGATTTCAGAGGATTATAAATCTATTTTTATGGAAAGTTGGGCCCCTCAATTAGAATGGGAGCCGTTCAGGGGATACTGGCTTGAGAAACTTTCTTTATTCAGAATAGATAACAGGAAAAATAATTTAAATGTATTTGAAAGAAGTTCTTCACTCGTAGAGTGGGGTGATAAAGCGGGCAGAGATAGCCTTGTTATGTTTTTTAATTCAGGCGGTGAAAAAGGCTATAATCCGGGCAATCAATTATCCTATGAGTTTAGTGCGGATAATAAAATTTATATGATGGTATCAGATGACAGGGGGGAAACATGGGGAAAACCTTCGCTTGTATATCAAGGTGAAAGTGGGTTGATAACTCCGGGTGATACTGTTTCGGTCGGTGCCGGATATTCTTTTATTTCACCTGATGATAGCCTTGTATTGGCGTTGGGGCAGTTTGATACTTTACCCTCTCCTACATACAAGCCAGACGGACAGAAGGTTTGTTTTCTAAAAACAGGTGATCTTTCAAATTTTAGGTTTATTGATGCGAACGGGTCAACTTATGCTTCTGCCGCATGGAGCGGCATAAAACATATAGGCTCTGCCGACACAATAGGAATACCGTGTTATTATCCTATTAATGGTAGCAATAAGCATTTTATATTAAAAAGCACAGATTCATGTAAAACTTGGATAGCCGATACCTGTGTTGTGGATTTAAATCAATCCGATGTTAGTGAGTGGACTTATGTTAGATCGGCTAACTGGCTTGGTAATGGATTAATTGCAACACGTAATGATGTGGGGCTATACGGATATTTATATGAGACAAGTGATAACGGTAATAACTGGACGCAATTTACTCCATATAACTGGCAATACAGAGGCGGTGATAGTGCGCCTGTTGCATTGGCCTACCTCCCGGATGGCAGGGTGATAGCAGCCATGAATGGATTGACAAGGAATAGGACATATTTTGCCGAGAGTTGGGATAGGGGGCGGTCTTGGCGGTCAACAGGGTTTTTGGGTGACGAAGAAGGGGTCGCTTTCGACTTTGCCGGTAATGCCGGTAATCCTACATGGCCTTCAATGTTACCGTTTAGCAGATCAAGATTTTCATATTTTAATATTTTGGTTACTGCAGGTGATCATAATTTAGATAAGTATAATGACAACACAATATTTATGGTATGTGATGAGGGTGAAGATAACAAAAGATGTGGCAGAAACTTTTTTAGGTTTATGAAAAAATGATAAATCAATTAGGACAACCGGACTTTTGGCAGCACATGGTTTTAGGTGCTTATGTGTGGATGCTGCTATGGGTATATTTACCTGAAAAGTGGCAATTATATCAAAGCAAAAAAAGAACATTATTTTTATATGTTATGTTGGTTGCTGTTTTGTATGATGGATCAGAGTATTTCTGGAACATGGATGCATACGGTGGTGGATTTCAGCATTATATGAAAGATACAATAACAGATTTGGTGGCGGTGTTAATATCATGTTTATTTTTTATAATAATTTTAAAGGAAAAGAAAAAATGAAAATACTTTTATTTTTGTTAATTCCAATATTATTGTATGCACAGTTTAATCCACAGGATGCAAATACGACAAATGTCTGGCGTGGTGATCTTAGCAAAACATTGGAAGTTGATAGTGTGACCACATGGACAGATCAGATTGGTTCTTATGCTGCATCACAATCAACTGCCAATGCAAAGCCTTTAAACGGCACACATTATTTAACATTTGATGGTGACGATCATTTATCTGTTGCATCACCTTCGCCAAATCAGGACGTAGGCACAGGTGATTTTACATGGAGTGTTGGATTTAATGTGACTGATCTTACAAGGGATGATTGGGCGGGGAAGTATGTTAATTCTTCTAATTTTTTTCAATTTTGGCAGTCAAATGGTCAAGTTGCAATACAATATAGATTGGCTGGTGTGGATGCTGTATTGGCCTTGTCTGTCAATGCTAATTTATTTACAGCAAACACCTTTGTTGCGATGGTGGTTACGTGTGACAGGGATGGTAACGCTCAATTTTATATATCGGATAGTGGAGCGGTTTCTACAACAACGACAACAATGACCACAACGAATATTGATTTAAATACTTCATTCCAAATCGGATCGAGAAGAACTACTGCAAATTATATGACAGGCGATTTATATTATATTCAATTAGATAATACATTAAGAGACGCAACATGGGCAAGTAATATGATTAGTTTTTTGGAGTCTGGTTATTCAAAAGGAAATTTTAATCCTTCAAGTGGTTATGAACAAAGGCATACAAAAATTACAAATTTAAACAGGCTAAAAAGGCATTGACATGAAAACCATTCTATTAATATTTATTTTTTGAGAAAATATTATGACTTTTGAAACAGCATACAATATATTGATTGCACTGGAAGGTGGTTTTGTAAATCACAAATATGATCGTGGTGGAAAAACAAAATATGGAATAAGCCAAAGGCAATACCCAGATATTGATATAGAAAATCTGACAAAAGAAAAAGCAATGAAAATTACTAAGCGTGATTACTGGAACAAGCTGTCATGTGATGAGTTTGACAATGAAGAATTAAAACTTGAAATGTTGGATTTTGGATTTGTTGCCGGTACGTCCAGATGTGCAAGATATTTGCAGCAAGCGTTAAATCTGATGGGATATGATTGTATAGTGGACAGCATCATAGGACCAAACACTGTAAATCAGGCCAATAGAGCTTGCAGGAAATATGCAAAAGCACTGTTGGCTGCAATAAGAGGTTTTGAATTTGAGCATTTCAAAAGATTGGCCTTAAAGGATGAATCTCAAAAGGCGTTTATAAAAGGATGGTTAGCACGAATATAAATTCTCCACTAAGGGGAGTATGTTAAACAAAAGAAAGTAGGGGGTACTTATGTCATTGTGGGATCAAATTCTTGATTTAGGCGTACCATTGGGATTAACGATATTGAAAAATATCGGTGATTCTGCTGTTGATGGTGCTACTGCACATTCTGATCTGAAAAAATCTATGTATCTGGCACATGGTACAATCACCTTTTTTGGTGAAAAAATTGCCAATGATACTGAAAATGATTATGACGATCAGGCATTGCAGGCTGCCAAAGAACTGATTGAGGATACGCTTACCGAGGCAGGAATACCAATTCCGGTATATCCACCAGAAATATTTACTAATCCTGAACCTGCACCTGAACAATGATTGAACAGGTAAAACAGTTTGCCGGGAGTGATACAAAACACTGGTATCAATCCCGGCAAATATGGTTGGGAACTGCACAGATTTTGTGGGGATTATATCAAACAGAATTTGAATGGATTAGTACGGGCATCGGTACCATATGGTTGAGATTTACTAAAAACAATCCAATAAGGCGAAATAAAAAACAATGAAATATGTGATATATGTCTCAATAATATTGCTGATCATTTTAGTAAGTTGTGGATCAGTACGTTCAAATTTAAAGCAATGCAAAGCAGACCGGGATATGTACAAAAAAGCATATCATCAAAGTCTGCTGCGTGAAAAAACTTATCAGATGATTGCTGATTCTCTTCAAGTCGAAATATGGAATTTACAAAGTACGCTTGATTCAGTCAACAATAAACTTAGAACATACCTGGATGTTTATAAGTGGGAAGTTAGAGGGGATACCATTCTGGCAATACCACCATACCGTACCGACAATCCAATTATAGATATTAGAAAAAAGGATTGGTGACATGGGGGAGTATCAAAAAGAATTACTTAAATTTGATTTTAATAAGTTGCGTGACCGGGCAGGTCACATAAATTCATCTGATCCGTTCAAGGCTATCCCGGATGATATTGCTCTATATTACCGGGCAAATGGAATACCTACAAAAGCACAATTGGATGAAATCCTTTCAAGGTTAAAACAATTGTCTGAAGAAAGAGAGTCGGGATTTATATCAAAAGCATTTAGTGCATTGTGGTTTAATGTGGTCCGGGAGAAAATTACACTAACACCTAAAAAACTTTTATGGATACTGACACATCTTGATAAACTGGCCTTCTTCATCAAGGGTGAAACAGCTAAAGATATTTTGCTTTTTGTCGATAATATAGCAGACAAGATTTATGCTAATTTGGATTGATTATGGCAGACAGAAGAAATGCAAAAGATAGAAAATCTGATAGAACAGAAAATAAACTTATAAAATATTTACATTATACTGGCCTGATTTGTGTAGGCTATATTATTAAATCATATCGTGTTGCACAAACAATTGTTGTTGATGCCGGTAAATTTGCCGGGGATATGTGGGAATTTTTTAAAGCGGAAATTGTGCCTGTTACAGTGGCACTGGTATCAGCCGGTGTATTAATATTTCAGATAATTAAGTTTGTAGTAGAAAGAAAAGATAAATAGTTATGAACAATGAAACAATTAAAAAATTTTGGCAAACATTTTCATTCTGGAAGTGGATATTATCACTTGCATTTTTCACAGGTGTTAATGTTGCTGCATTAAGGATGCATGTTACTGATACTACCATACATATGGATTACACTGAAAAAGCACAGATTGACCACATACAAAAATATGGATTTACTTTCAGTCAGGAACAAAAAGAGGATGTTATGATGAGGCTTGTTCTGGTTGAAAAAGAACTTGAATCATTAAAACTGCAATTGCGTGATTGGAAAGATGAAGGCAGGCTTCAGACACCAGATGAAAAAATATCATTAATGAAAAATGCTATGCGTGAAATGTTGTTAGAAAACGGATATAAAATCGAAAAAAATAAATGAATCAATATAAAGATTTAGCTTGCATTTTAAAAATCAATTGATTATTATTTACCATGCTTGAGGGAGTAAAAACAAATATCACTCCATCTATCCGCTATCTGCGGATTTTTTTATCTACTGTACCGTTTACACGTGTAAACGGTTATTTATCACTATTCATATTGAGGTAAGAATTTTGGATTTTGCACCAAAGCCAAAAACAAAAATTATTGCAGCACGTGTTGATGATGATCTACATGAATGGGTCATGGATTTGGTTGAAAGGCGTATCTGCACAAAGTCTGAAATTTTTATTGAAGCACTGACCGATTTAAGGCGCAAAAAAGATTTTCAAAAACATAGAATGCTGAGTGTTCAGCAAAGTAAATAACAGTCATATAAAATGGGAGAATTTGCTATGATGGAAATATTAAATAACATCTTGACACCTATTTCCTTTACTATCTTGGGTGTCTGCTTTATGATCTGCGTGACGATCATTTTGTATAGTAAGGGCCAAACTAATTATTATTTACGAACTGAACGCAATCCATTTAACGGAAACACTGAAAAAGAAACTGAATTTATCAGCAAGGGTAAAAACGGAAAATGACGCTGACAGCGCTCAAGTTAAAATGGCAAAGGCAATATGACCTGATCAAACATATTAACGACGATCAGGCGAAGGTCATTAAACGTTTTTTGGATGATCTTGAAAAAATAGAAGTAACTGAACAATTTACTTTATTTGAGGTATTTGACAATGACAAACAAAAGAATTATTGAGGATGGTAATTATACCAAAGTAGAAAGTCTGGATGATAAGGGGCCGGGGGGCGCACATCATATTTACCAGATAACTGCATCAACTGAACGTGCGGGCCATGCAGAATTTACACAGACCATGATCTTTTTCCAGAAGGGGGCAATTGAAGAATCTGGTGTCAATGGCTGCCATAATGAAGATTTAATTAAAATCGTTATTGACCGTTTGGAAAGATTTCAGGAAGGACCATTTCCGAGTCAATTTAATGAACGGGCGATTGCACACCTTTTCAAAGCACTGAATGTTTTAAACCAGAGGACACAGGAACGGATTGCAAGAGGGGTGGAAGGAAAACTGGAAAAATGAAAAGATTATACCGGTCAATATTCTGGTTAAAATTAAATCTGTTTCACCTGAATCTCATATCTGAAAATTATAAGATAAGGACAATTCTATTATGGCGAAGAGTTATGAGAGCACTCTTGATCTTATTTTATCACAAAAACCGAAACTTGTAAAATCACCTGCCTGTATGGGATGTTTCAAAACGTGCATCCACAATACTGCTGTTATGGCAGATTGGAAAGCGGAACAGGTCCGGGGTATCAATGGTTGCAATACACTTTTAGAGTCACGTGTGCAGGCAATGCTGAAATACAAACTTATGGAGAAAATTGCAGATGCAATCAAAACATCCAAAGATGTATTACGAAGTTTATCATAGGTATTATCGCCGGGCGGTTTTTCAGGCTAAAACAATTGAGGAATGCCGGGAATGGTCCGGGCAGGACAAAGAATTGATTGTTAGGAAAATTAAATGAATGAATTATATGACAAACTGGTGCTGATTCTGAAAATCTTCGGAGTTAAAACCGGCATATATAATAAACTGGAACTTGGGAAGTTGTTAGTTATTCATGCCGGTTGGACCGATGATCTTTATGTATATTCGGATGAAACACTGGTTTGTCATTTTATTAACGGTTTAAATAAAAAATTCATTGATGGTGAATGGCAGGAAAAACTTCATCTAAAATACATTGAGGCTAAAGCCAAATGTCAGACACAGCAAAAAAAAGAATTTTGAAATATTTGTGTGAACATGGCAGGACACCATTGTGGACCTTGAGGGAACCAGATATAGGTGGATCATCTGCTGATTCCACTATGCGGAAACTGAGGATTGAAAACGGCATACCTATAAAATGGGAATACCGGACAAATAAAGACGGTGAAAAATTGGGCGGTACCGATTACTGGCTTGATTGTGATCCCGGATTGATTGACATTGAAAATCTATGTGTCCGGGCACCTGTTTTTGTGCAATCAGAAATGGACCTTGTTGACGATATAAAAATTGAAATGTGCCCGGTGTGCGGTGGCGTGATAGGGCGGTACGGGATAGATGGTTGTCTCTGCAATGAGTAGGGGGTATTAGTGCCAAAAAGATTTACTGATACGGCAAAATGGCAAAAAGCGTGGTACCGGAAGCTGCCGATGGAATACAAACTATTCTGGAACTATCTCTGTGATGTTTGTGACTATGCTGGCATGTGGGATGTTGATCTGGAAAAGGCAGAGTTTGATATTGGGGGTCCTATTGACATAGACCAGTTAGATGTATTTTTTGGCGACAAAATATATGTCATATCAAATGATAAGTGGTTCCTTGAGCCGTTCATCGAATTTCAATACGGGCACGATATCACCAATTTAAACCGACACAATAATGCACACCTTGGCGCAATTAAAATCCTTGAAAAATATAATTTGTATCAGAATGGCAGGTCAGACCTTGTGCTTACGGATTTATGTTCTTTGAGTGAGCACCTGAGTAGGTCGTCCATAGGACCTGCCGAGGGCCATGCAAGGGGCACCGGTGGACCTGCCGAGGACCAAAGCAGGACCAAAGCAGGGGCTACCGAGGGGCAGGGCAGGGGGTCACTTGGACCAGTGGAAAAGGAAAAGGATAATAAAAAAGATAATAGTATAACTAAAGCTGTTGGTAATACTAAAAGGAAAAAATTCATTAAACCTACATTGCAGGAAGTGGAAGAATATGCCAAAAAAATAGATTACAATCTTGATCCGGTGGAGTTTATAAATTTTTACGAGCAAAAAGGATGGATGGTTGGTAAAAATAAAATGGTCAGTTGGCAGGCTGCGGTGAAATTGTGGAAGCAGAGGGATAAGAAAAAAGATATGACCACAAAGCCTGAACATTATGAGCCGGGTAAAAAATTATTATACTGGTTTGAATCCATCATCGAAGCATACCGGTGTGATGAAGAAGCAGCAATCAATGCAATGGGTATATCTGATAAAGATAAAACTTTACTTAAAAAAGAAATTGAAAATAAAAACAAAAAAAATAAGGAGAAATAAAAATGCCAAATTATGTAGACCAAAAAGTAGATGTTGATTTACACGCAAAAACAACCGGGAGAATTTCACATCCTGATAATATTGAAAGAAGTATTGCACATTTAAGACACCGGGTAGAATTATTGCGCTCAACGGTGGATGCTTTTATTCTTATTGTTCAAGAAGGTATGTCAAATAAAACTAATTCTAAAGAAGAGGTAGAAAAATTGGAAGTACCACCTACGAGGCCATTATCTACCATGCTTGAGAAGTTGCCTGAAGATTTAAGATCGGAAGCTAATGCAATTGATGGCATCCATGAAAAAATTGGTTTGCTGAAAGGTATGCTGTTATGAAATATTTAATCATAATATTTTTAGTGCTGCCATTATTCGGGCAAAGTTTTGACAGTGTGAGTGATTCTCTGGATTGGGAAATACGAAAGACAAACATCATGCCTGATGATATTGTCAGGATAACAGTTATTACAAAAACAAAAGAATATGAATTGCACGAAGCATTTGGTAGTATTCAATTTGAAGTTGATCCTCAATTTATGCATATACCATACCGGCAAATAAAATTCCATACACAGTATCTTGAAATAATTGAGTACGGATACATGGATATGGATATCTACAAAAACGGTGAATATTCCCATACAGAAAAAAGACTTAAAGACGAAGTGAGACACATCTTCACATGGGATAACATAGACAGAATTTATATCGAAAGGTAGTATTATGTCATTTATGCAATACCTTACGCCTGAAGAAGCGTCACAGGTTACGGTTGTCAATTATCTCCTTCTTCAATACCCGGATGTATTGTTCCATCATTCGCCACAGGAAATACATACAATCAGCAAATTTCAAAGATGGAAGCGAAAAGTATTAGGTACCATTCCGGGGTGCCCGGACCTGCTTATATTCCATGAAAAAAGATTTCCGATAAAAGGCGATAAAATAGAAAGAAATTATTATTGCGGTTTAGCAATTGAAATGAAGCATGGTAGGAACAGGCCAACACGTACACAAAATGATTTTATGAATAAACTTACACGTGCCGGTTGGAAATGTGAAGTCTGTTATGATTCATTAGAGGCACATGAAGTTATTGATGAATATCTTGAAAAAAAATAAAGCACTGATATTGTCAATATTTATGGAACTATTAAAGGAATGTGAGAAATGAAAGTAATTATAATTCTACTTGTATTTGTTGTATGTAGTTATGCACAAATTGATGTTACCTATTTTTATGTTTATGATTCTGTTTGTGTTGAAAGAGGCCATTTACTTTCAAAGCCAGAATATATAGAAAACAACGAAATATTCTGGATTGATTTTCCAGATAGCACAATAAAGGTTGTTATAAAAGAAGGTCACCAGATGGGCAGGTGTGTCAGGTGTAAGCAATGGATTTCATATATGAACGCATTTGTGGATGCTGATACAACTTTAATTTGGAGAAGAAAATAATGAGCTGTCCAATACCAGTAATGAATAAAGAGATACACAAAGATAAATGTGTGTGGGTG
>Ga0180438_10001379_pt1 | contig 43282 bp, 26 predicted proteins | sample SS_ome_12_FD_132455 | JGI IMG/M metagenome (GOLD analysis project Ga0180438, IMG submission 132455) | Hypersaline lake sediment archaeal communities from the Salton Sea, California, USA - SS_3_D_2 metaG | ecosystem: Environmental > Aquatic > Non-marine Saline and Alkaline > Hypersaline >...
AGCGGTCAACAAGGCATGAACAAAATGAGATAGGCAGAAAAACAGAATCAAAGATGATAAAATCTCTGAAACGAACAATATAAGAAAATGAACCTAAATGCTTTTTTCAGCGAACCCTAAATAGGCACCATATACTAAACCCTGGCCAAACGCATTCCGCAGGAGCAATACTGCCTGTTCTTTTTCGCCGAGAAGCGATGCAATACGGGCACACATATAAATATGTCCGCCGAACAAGTAAGGACGGTCAACACTTTCTAATTCCTTAAAAATCTTTAGAGCTTTATCTCGCTCACCTTTTCTAGCAGCCAACAAGCCAATCCTACCTTTGTATTCAATATTTTCTGGATCGTCCTCGGCCAACTCTTCAAAAACAGCTTGGGCCTCTTCCCACCTTCCAGCAGTATACAGTGCTATGGCAAGATCATGACGAATTCCCTCATTTGATTCCTTCGTTTGCAGCAAGTTCTGGTACCACCCGACTGCTCGGTTCGCTGTTTCCTGGTACGCCTCCTTATGACCTTGCGCACGAAGTTCCCAGGCAGCTTCAAGCATGACATTGCCTGGGGCTCCACTGGAAGCAACTACACCCAAGCTCTCATCTATTACCTCTTTGACTGCGCCCATCTTTCCAAGCGCTGCTAGAGCGCGTGCCTCATGAGCACGAAGCCATAACATTTTAGGATAATATTTCTGGCCCTTTCGCACTTCTTTCAACTCCTGCTTATAATTTCCCAACATGTGAAGAGCATCGGCTAACACTTCAATTCTCCAAGATTGGGCTTGTCTGCTGTATAGAATTTCTGGGGCAACAGAATCCATCTTGGCATATGTTTGCACTGTTTCCAATGGGCGATTATTTTCTAAGGCATTCAATCCGTGAATATAATTAATAATAATATTTTTTGGGGTAAATTTTTCTGCCTTGATGATGAAACGAAGCGTTTCTTCGGTTTTACCTTTTAAAGTGGCTGTATACCAATCCAACATGTGACAATCATACGGAGAGAGACTCTCTCGATTCTTATTGATGAACTGGATGATTGTGTCTGCTTCTGCGTATCTTCCTTGATTGCCGTAAGCTACAGCAATATAAAGTTTTGGCAACAAGAACGATGGATCGAGCTCAACAGCACGTGTAAAATGGCGAATCGCTTCGACATCGTCCACACCAAAGAATTCTGCCCCAATTAAGAATTCTTCATAGGCTTCATACGCAGGAGGTTTTCTTAAAGTGATCGCGGATTCACCATATGTTTTATCAAAATACACAGCCAACGTATCCATGACCTTCTGGCTTAATAACTGAATGACATCCATTTTATTATCGAGTCCCCCCTTTACAGGCTCGAGGGAACGGATGAGCTTTTGGTTCTGAACATCTGTTATGTGGGCCTGAAAATGGAGTTCCTGATTTGTCAGGTAATAAGTTCCATAAACCATGGTTCCTGCCCCCGTATCCTTTGCCAGGACACGGAGTAATTTGGCACTTTCAGGAATATCTATCTTGGAATGTAACATGCTGTATGCTAGCAAGACCGCCATGGTAGGTACAACTTCAATATCACCAGTTTGAGAAATCCTTTGTGAAATCCAGTCAGATGCCATCCGGCCGAGAGGATCTAACAATTCGTCACCTGTTTGGTTCTCAAAAATAGCTATAACAACACGATTTGGATCTACGTCTAAGCTTGGCCCCCGTAAGAATACAAATGCTAATACGGCAACGATCAACACTAGTATAGCTGGGATAAGGAGCTTCCTCAGGTTAAACTTTACTGTTATCTCCTTTGAGGTAAGAGGTTTTCTCTTAGGAACAACTCTCTCTGAGGTAGGAATGCATTCCTCTATATTCGTGAGATCAGATCGCAATCTTTCTACACTCTGGTATCTCTTTCCCTTGTCTTTCTCTAGGCACATGAGTATCATACGAGTGAGACCGTCTGGAATCTGAGAATTGAGTTCCTTAGGATCCTTGGGTGTCTCGCTTTTATGCTTCACTCCGATGGCAAAAGGCGTATCACCTTCGAAAGGTACTTTTCCCGTTACCATTTCATAGAGGATTACTCCCAGAGAATAAATGTCTGAACGCTGGTCAACTTCTTTTCCCTCTACTTGTTCAGGACTCATGTATTCGGGAGTCCCGATCATTACTCCAGCACCTGTTATTCCCTTCGACTCAAGGGATCGAGCAATCCCAAAATCCATAATCCTCACATTTCCCTCTTTGTCGATCATAATATTGTTTGACTTCAAATCACGATGCACAACGCCTAATCTGTGAGCCTCGGCCAAACCATCGCAGATCTGTTTCGATATTGAGATGGATTTCCCTATGGGCAATTGACCGAAACGTCTGATCGAACTTCTTAAATCTTCGCCAGAGACAAACTCCATTGTGATATAGTGAGTCCCTTTTTTTTCTCCTAAATCAAACATCCCACAGACATTTTTATGCCTAATCTTACGGGCTAGCCTTAGTTCATTGCTGAATCTTTCGATAGTCTTGTTATCTTTAGCGATCTCAGGCTTAATGAGCTTTAAGGCGATTTTTTCTTTAATCTTTGTGTCGCGAGCTTTATAGACTCTTCCCATCCCGCCTTTTCCCAGTTCCTCGATGATCTGATAGCGACCTGCAAAGGTGGAGCCTGTTGTCAGCTCTTCCCTGGGAGTTTCGATGGTTTTGGTGATGGGGGGTTGGGTTTCTTCAGAAGAAGTAATATTTGTCCCACACTCGCCGCAAAACTTAACGGTATCCGGATTATCAGTCTGGCACTTCGGGCATTTCATACGCCGGTTTCCCCTTGTGTGGCAGGAATAGGATATAAATTCTTGGCGGGGGATGTCAAACAGATTGATTGATTTGTGCCTACTGAATTTTCAACGCCGCCCTCCCTCTCCCTCGCATCCGCCAATTCGGGGAGGTCAGGGGCGGCGTCGCTATAGAGGGTGACAGGACGGGTACTAATCGCTTAAGGAAAATCATGAGTGGTCCAAACTTCGCTGAACCGAAATAATCACCACACTTTGTTCTATTTCACTGTTGATTTCTCTATTAATAATGTCGTTTATTGCGTTGAAAGAAAGGGATATAGAAGGCGGGCATTGATGATAGCTATATCCAGAGATGTTATTATTTCCAATAGAAATATTTTTTACTATAAAGAGAGAAGGAGAAATATGAAATGACTAAAAGCAAATTCACTTTCCCAGTCGGTTACATTGAGTTTCATAAAAACAAGGCGTTCAATTTCCAGCTGAATCGCTGGTATTCCATGGGATACGCCAGGTTTAAAGATATGGAAGAAGCAGGTAAAAAGATTAATTCTTTTGAAGAGTGGAAAATAGAGATGTTAAAACTTGCACAGATTGCCGTCTCTGAAGGCAGGTTGATAAATGCAACGTACTATTACCGTGCAGCTGAATTATTTACAACACGAGAGGATCCCGATAAAGAACATCTGTATAATAAATTCATTGACCATTTTTACAAGGCTTTTCAAGATGATGAAATTAAAAATTTTGAAGTGCCCTATAACGACACGTTTCTGCCAGCAATACGAATACAACCTGTAAATACAGAAAAAAAAGGCACTGTCGTTCTACATGGTGGTTTTGATTCTTTTATTGAGGAACTTTACTCTTCGATGAAATCTTTTTCAGATAATGGTTATGAAGTGGTTGCTTTTGACGGCCCTGGGCAAGGTGCTGCCCGTAAAAAATACAGACTGGCCCTGGATTATGAATGGGAAAAACCAACAAAAGCTATTTTAGATTATTTCAAGCTGAATGATGTCACTTTGCTTGGAATTTCATTGGGTGGATGGCTCTGTCTCAGAGCTGCGGCATTTGAACCACGAATAAAAAGAGTTATAGCTCAAAGTGTTTCCTTTGATGTTACTCAATATACTAATGTTGTCGGACAACAATTAGCCAAATTGTTCTTCTGGAATTTTAGAAATTTTACTAACAAAGCAACGATAAAAAAAATGAAAAAAAACCTGCAGTATTCATGGTTTGTTAACAACCTGATGTATATCACACAAAAAGAAACGCCTATCGAAGGATTCGATGTACTTCTGCAGATTAACGAGGAAAACCTGCATTCAGAGTTAGTGCAACAGGACGTTCTGATTCTTACTGGGAGAAAAGATCATTTGGTTCCATTTAAGATGCATAACCTGCAGGTAAAAGCATTAACCAATGCTAGGTCTGTAACTGGACGAGTTTTTACAAAAGAAGAAAATGCGCAAAATCATTGCCAGATAGGAAACATAGGTCTTGCACTTGATGTAATGATCAAGTGGATTGATGCAAAATCATAATCTATTAATTAAAAGCCACTTTCAATCAGAAAAGCCTTCAGAAACAGCCATATTTGCTGCCTTGCAGGATGTATTGACGTTAACTATATTGAAATTGACCGAATCAAAGTAATCTTGGAGGAATGCTTATGAAAGCAATTGTATGCACAAAATACGGACCTCCGGATGTTCTTCAGCTAAAAGAAGTAGAAAAACCTATTCCCAGGGATAATGAAATTCTGGTAAAAGTTCATGCGTCAACAGTAACAAGAGGGGACTGCAGAATTCGAAGTTTCACATTCGCTCGATGGTTCTGGCTCCCCGGGCGAATAATGTATGGTCTTAAAAAACCAAGAAAAAAAATACCAGGTTGTGATCTGGCTGGGGAAATTGAATTAGTAGGCAAAGATGTAAAACTATTTAAGAAAGGCGACCAGATTTTTGGATATACCAAGGGGGTAAGTTTTAACGGTTGTAATGCCGAGTATAAATGTCTGCCTGAAGAAGGGCTGGTGGCAATAAAGCCGGCCAATATGACCGATGAGGAAGCCGCTGCTGTTCCTATTGGGGGACTTACAGCATTGCATTTTCTTAGAAAAGGAGCTATCCAGAGCGGACAAAAAGTCCTTATCTATGGAGCCTCTGGAAGCGTAGGCACCTTTGCGGTACAGCTTGCCAAATACTTTGGGGCAGAAGTTACAGGAGTGTGCAGTACCACGAACTTAGAACTGGTGAAATCTCTGGGAGCCGATAAGGTCATTGATTACACCAAAGAGGATTTTACTAAAAGCGCTCAGACCTATGACGCAATTTTTGACACGGTAGAAAAGACTTCGTTTTCACGTTGTAAGAACTCGCTCAAGCAAAGAGGGATCTATCTAACAGTTGAGTGGCCTTTTCTTCAAGCACTATGGACATCAATGATAGGCAGCAAGAAAGTAATACTTGGGATAGCACCCAATAGAACTGAAGATGTAATTTTCCTTAAAGAGCTTATCGAGGCGGGGAAGCTAAAATCGGTTATAGATAGATGCTATCCGTTGGAGCAGACTGCCGAAGCTCACAGATATGTCGATAAAGGGCACAAAAAGGGAAATGTAGTCATCACCATGGGACATAATAACAAAACCTAACAAGGCGCTGCACTCCACCGCTATTCTCGTCACGATCCCCTCCTAGCCCTACCTCAGCCCTTGCCGGGACTGGTGATGGGGGATTTTTCCGGGTTTTACCGGCCCTGGTGGTGGGTGAGGCGAGTGCGAGCTTCGTCAACCCAGCTATACCTGGATCGGCGGACTGCCAGAGGGTGAGGAATTTCCAGTCCGATTTTCCCACCACACCGGGTGCATATGACTCCTCCTATGGGGGAGAAAGGGATGCCTTCATCGCCCGAATCCGGGACACCGCTGCGGCAGGCCGTATGCATCTCAATAAGGAGTTGCTGAAATTTCGGGTAACCTGGCAGGGCGATATCCCCCTCACCAAGAATTTTTTCACGAATAACTTCATCTGACCCAAATATGTTAAGTTCGAAAGCTGTTTTTTTGTAATCAACAGATTTTATTTTTTTGATCACGTGCTGTGCCCCCTGACCTCCTGAATCTGAAAACAATCGTATATAAGGATCCAATATTTCAATATAAATCTTGCGACGTGCTTCGTGCAGTTTTTCCTCAGTAGCCTTAAGCTCCTCAGACCTTGTCTTAAGAAACCATGTAATGATCCCTCCTATTATCATTTACAGCGGAGGTACAACGTATTGAAACCAATTGATATTCATAATTCCCCCTTTAAAGGAACAATGTATTCTCTATATATAAATATAGGTTCGTATTTTGAAAGTAAAGCAATTTGTCCATAAATGCCTAATGCCGCTTCAAGAATATGTCGACTTTATGCCGACTTTGTTATTGAAAATAGCTGAAAATCACTGAAAATCACGTAAAGAACAAATTCACACAAAATTCCACAACTTACTGATTAATATGGTTCTTATGGGGTGAAATGGAGTACGCCCGGACAGATTCGAACTGCCGACCTTCTGATTCGTAGTCAGACGCTCGTCTCAAATGCTTTTAAGCCATGTTTTCCCGAATTAAAAAAGCAATTAAAGAAAATAGGGTCAAGATATGGAGATACAAAATGCTGATTAATCTTACATACGGAATTTGGTTGATAATAAAATCAAAAAAGGTGGTTTCAGGTCCTATTCGTAATTGAGAGATTGAACGGGATCAGATCTGACCGCCTTGACCGCATGGAATCCGATGGTCATCATCGCCACGAGGAGGGCTATTCCTCCGGCGGCCGCAAAGACCCACCAGGCGAGTCCGATCCTGTAGGGATAGTTCTGCAGGATGTGCGCCATCAGCAGGTAAGAAGCCGGCCAGGCCAGTGCATTCGCCCCGAGAATCAGCCAGATGAAGTCCCGTGAGACCAGTTGGACGATTTGAGAAACCGAGGCGCCCAGGACCTTCCGGATACCGATCTCCTTTGTCCGCCGGACAATGATCAAGAGTGAGAGGCCGAAAAGCCCCGAACAGGCGATAAGGAGGGCAAAGATGGATGCGAAGGTGACAAGACGGCTCCACCTCTCCTCCTTTTCGTACTGCCGGCCGATCTCCTCATCCAGGAATGTATAGGAAAAGGGGACATGGGAGGCAACGGCATTGAATTCATCACGGATCGCTTTGATAGTGAGAGGGAGGCGATCTCCCCTGACTTTTATGAAGATGCTCTCTATACTCTCCCCGGAGACGATGTCGATGAATGCCGGCATAATCTCGTCATGGAGGGAGTGGAAATGGAAATCCTGCACGACACCGATAATCGTGCGGTCGTGTGGATAGTCGAAAAATTCGGAGAGTTTCCTCCCGATGGGATCTTCGATCCCGAGCTTTTTAACGAACAACTCATTGACTATGACGGACTGATCCACATCGGACCGGTTGCCCTTCTGGAAGTCTCTCCCTTTGAGAATATTCATCCCCAGGGTTCCGATGAAGTCATGGCCGACATGGTTATAGGCTGAAATGAACTGCTCTCCCTCCTTATCCTCGGAGAAGGTGGCCATCCAGTAGGATGTCATTCCGCTCTGCGCCCCGCTGACCGATTGGATCCCTTCGTGGGCCAGAAGGTTTTTCTTCAAGATAGAAAAGGCGGATTTGTTCCGTTCAGGATCTTCCGATACATTTTTAAACGGGATGACGAGGACCTGGTCATATACGTATCCCAGATTTTGATGGAGCAGAAATCGATGCTGTTTCAGCAGGAATACCGTGCTGACAATCAGGAATATCGAGATGCTGAACTGGAATACGATGAGGATCCGGCTGAATGTATTCTTCATGGACAGCTTGAGTTTTCCCCTGAAGAGCTCGACAGAGGGGAGCTTGGTAATGACCAGGGCGGGATAACTTCCCACTGCGATCCCCACCAGCAGGATGAGGCCGCCCAGGATCCCGGCCGTGATCCCGATTTCAGTTGGATCGAGGTTGATGATTTTTCCGGAGAGCCGGTTGAATGTGGGAATGAAAAATCCGGCCAGGCCCAAGCCCAGCACCAAAGCCAGGACATTGATGAGCAGCGATTCGAACCAGAACTGTCGAATAAATTGCTTCTTCCTGGCTCCCAGCACCTTTCTCATTCCGATCTCTTTGAGGCGCGATGAGGCCCAACCCAACGACAGATTCATGAAATTGAAACAGGCAATCAGGAGGACGAGGAGACCGATCCCTCCGAGAATATAGGAATAGTTAGGATTGCTCTTGCCTTCAAGAACATGCGCGCCCATCGAGTCATTTAAATGGTAGCCGGCAAGTGCATAAAGCTCATGTCCGCTTTTCTCTCCCCATTGTTCGATGAGGCTGCTATCGATCGTATCCTTGAACTTACCTACGAGGGATTCGGCCCGGCATCCCTTTTCCAATTGGACAAAAAGAGCGACATGGGCCGGTTTCGCCGTTTCATCCAATGTGTCTCCGTAGACATCCCTCGTGTTGATGACATAATCGAATTGCAGGCTGGAGTTGGAGGGGATGTTTTCAAGAATCCCTGTCACCTGGAAGATCCGGTCCTCATCTTTGATCCGTAGGGACATTATCCGGCCGAGAGGCTCCTCCTTTCCGAAATATTTCTGGGCCATAGCCGCGCTGAGGACGATCGATTGAGGAGTGTCGATGGCTGTGTCGGAGGATCCCTCTTTCAAGGGGAAATCGAAAATTCGGAAAAAATCCGGATCAGCCGCCAATCCTTCCTGCTCGAAGACACGGTTCCGGTATTTGATGGCTAGATTCTGCTTTCCCACGCGGGTGGCCGCAGCGACCTCGGGAAAGGAATCGGCGAGTGTCGGCCCCAGTGTGTAATGGGCATCGGTACTGGCCCTCCCCATGGGAAGGGTCAAAACGACCTTGACGCCGTAGATATCGTCCAGGTTCCTGTGGAAGCGATCGTAGGAAAATTCGTCCTGGATAAAGAATAAGGCCAGGATGCAACAGGCCAATCCTGTCCCCAGTCCAAAGATATTGATGAAGGAGTAGGTCTTTTGCCGTTTGATATTCCTATAGCCGACAGTGACATAGTGACGGAACATGGCCCCTCCGATGGACACATGTCGTTTCAGGAGCGAGGGGACTGCCCTTATAACCTGGCCCCATATCCACATCCGAGCGATCAGCCGGCCTCGCTCCCGTTCGATCCTTTTGTATTCTTCACTGCAATCACCGACAATTGCGAATTCTTTCTCATAATGTTTCAGGAGATGGAGTATCCAACAAGCCGTTTTCGGGGGGTTGCTCGATTTCTTCGTATTCATGATCGGCGGTTTTCTACAAAATCGGGGATAGTCTCCCAGATCGTCCTCTGAAGCTCATAGGCTTTCCAGAGCATCTTTTCACCAGCGGGCGTCAGATGGTAATAGATACGCGGGCGGCCGATACGATCCGGAGTGGGCTCACCCTGTGTCTTCGTTACCAGGCCCTTCCTCAGGAGCTGCTCCAGAGCGTTGTACAGGGTGCCGTAATTCAACTTCTTTTCGATCATCTCGTTCACTTTCTGTCGGACCGAGACTCCATAGGCTCCATCCTTGAGATTAAATATGACGGAGAGGATGATCTGTTCGAGAACCGTCAATTCCTTCATGATCAACATCCTTTTATGTAATTTACATATATTAATAATACGTATTATACATAAAAAGGTTGCGGAATAAAAGAACAAATACAGCTGCGGAAAGGGCATTTCATATGCCGTTTTTTCCTAGCGATGCGGGAATAGGATATAAATTCTCGGTGGGGCTGACAAACGGTTATGGTGGAGAGGCTGGTGTCGGTGTCTTTCCATAGGAAGAGGAAAATCGCGGGCGACAAGATAACCTAAGTTTGGGGTATATTCGGGGAATATTCGGGATTTGACTGGACATTTATGACTGTTATATTCTATTCGCGAGTATCAGCAGCTTGAAAAAGCATTAGAGGGAGTGGAAAATCATGAAACAAGGGCTTCCTTCTTATGAACTGGGGATGAATGAGGCTAAAGCCCAAATGCAGTTTGAATCTCTGCAAAAGAAACTTATTCATCTTTGGACGACCATAGACCACATCAGCCAGGACGAACAGACGATAGTCATCGTCCCCTCCATATCCATAGATGTCCACATCCCGGGCCCGCTGCTCCAGGCCTACGAGGAAAGATTTCTGTTCCTTCTATTGCTGTTGAGACAGCCGCGGGCTCAAATCGTCTACGTGACATCACAAGCGATTCCATGGGACATCGTTGACTATTACCTGCATTTACTCCCGGGAGTGATATCCAGCCATGCCAAAAAGCGGCTCTTCATGCTCACTCCATTAGACGGTTCCTCGCGCCCGCTGAGTTTAAAAATCCTGGAGCGCCCGCGTTTCATCCGGCAGATCCGCTCTCACATAATAAATCCCGACCGCGCCCACCTTGTGCCCTTTATGACCACGGTATTAGAGCGCGATTTATCCCTCAAGCTCGGAATCCCCATGTATGGATCCGACCCAAAATTTTTTCATCTGGGAACCAAGAGCGGGTGCCGGAAGCTTTTTGCCCAGGAGGGTGTCGAACACCCGGCCGGGCTGGAAGATGTCCGGACCGCCCAAGACGTTATAGACGCGATTATCTCTATTCGCTCTCAAAAACCGAGAGTCCAAAAGCTGATTGTCAAACACGACGAGGGGGTGGGAGGAATGGGGAACGCTTCAATCGACCTGGATGGGCTGCCGGTGCCCGGTTCGTCTGAAGAACGCCGGGCCATCGAAGGCCTGCTGACCAAACTTAAATTTGAAGTTCCGGAAATTTCGTACGACCAGTATATGGAAGATCTAGGTAAACATGGAGGAGTCGTTGAGGAATGGATCCAGGGAGAGGAGTACCGGAGCCCCAGCGCACAACTGCGAATCACCCCCCTTGGCCAGGTCGAGCTTCTCTCGACTCACGATCAGCTGATGGGCGGCCCCACCGGACAGATTTTTATCGGCGCCCGTTTTCCGGCCGATAGGGCTTATGCCGTCGAGATCATGCATACTGCGGCAAAGGTGGGAGAGCGCTTGGCCAAAGAGGGAGTCATCGGCAGATTTGCCGTCGATTTTGTATCTGTCAAACAAAGCAATGGAAGCTGGAAATCTTACGCCATCGAACTCAACCTCCGGAAGGGAGGAACCACCCATCCCTTTTTGACTCTGCAGTTTCTCACAGACGGAATTTACGATGCAGAGGCCGGCGTGTTCCGGACGGCTCAAGGAAAAGAAAAGTACTTCCTCGCCAGCGACCACGTAGAATCACCGCTATATTGCGCTTTCACTCATGAAGATGTTTTCGACATCGTTGCCCAGGAGGGACTGCATTTTAATCAGTCTCAACAAACAGGTGTGGTCTTGTGTATGATGACGGCCATCGGTGAATTCGGACGTCTCGGACTCACAGCGGTCGGAAACTCTCACGAGGAAGCTGAAGATCTATTCGAGCGGACCGTCTCGGCCCTGGATAAGGCGGCCGCCCGTGCGCTTAATCCGTGAGTTCTTCCGACAAATCCCTGTGCGGCACGAATGTGCCCGAAATTGCTTAATACGTAGATGGTTTATAATAGATAATCTACAGGGATTTGAAGCGGTCAATAATCTCTTATACACAAATCTTGACACTATCTTGTAACATCGGGATCATGCCTATGATATACTCACAAATCATGATCTTTTTTCTATCGTTGTGAGGCTAAATATATTTAAGAGTAAAAATGGGGTTTTTCACAGAAAACCTTACCCTTCCTTTCACATGTCATAAGCGCGTTTGTTTCCAAAAAGCATTAAATTTACCAACCTAATATTTAGGAGGTTTTCAATGAATACAACAAAGCGAATAACAGCGGTTCTTTTCACGATTTTGCTGGCCTCGAGCGCAGCGCTCTCCATAGCAGCTCATCAGCCGATCCCTGAGGGGCCTCTGAAAAATATCACGTATCGTTCTATGGATCCGGTGCAGCAGGACAACGCGGACGTTGCGGCGGCCGACGTCGAGCATTTCCCCGGCGATTCGGAGACCCAAGGCAGCGTCGTTATTGATGGCGAGACGATCGAGTACACCGCGCGCGCCGGTACGTTGCCGCTTGCCGATGCCGAAGGCAACACCCTTGCCAAGGTCTTTTACATCTCTTATACCAAGAGAGGCGTCACCGATGTCTCAGAACGTCCGTTGCTATTCTCGTTTAACGGCGGCCCTGGCTCTGCCTCGATCTGGATGCACATCGGTCTCCTTGGCCCGCGCCGCGTGCAGTTGGGCGACGGCGGCGGCGCTAGGCGCGACCGTTCGCCGGCACAGCCGGTGCCTCCCGCCAAGATGATCGATAACGAATACTCAATGTTGGATGTAGCCGACCTAGTGTTTATCGATCCGGTCTCGACCGGTTACAGCCGGGCCCTTACGGGAGTGGATACGAAGCAGTTCCACGGTTTCGCGGAAGACATTGCCGCGGTCGGTGAATTCATTCGTATGTACATTTCGCGAAATAACCGCTGGAACTCGCCCAAGTTTATTATTGGGGAAAGCTACGGTTCTCGTCGTGCCGCCGGCCTTTCCGCCACGCTGAAGCGGCGCATGGGAATGGACCTCAACGGTCTTATTCTGGTTTCGGCCGGTTCGCTCGGTGAGCAGTTCGGCGACTTCGGCATCCTCAAATACGCACTCAACATTCCGCATGTCGCAGCCACCGCATGGTATCACCACAGATTATCCGCCGACCTGCAGTCGAAGTCTTTGAGAGAATTCCTCGACGAGGTCGAAGCCTTTGCCGTTGGCGAGTTTGCTGTGTCTTTGCTGCAGGGCAATAATCTTACTCCACAGGAGCGTGCCGACGTCATCGCCAAGGTGTCTCGCTATACCGGGCTTACCGAAGCGTACGTTGATGCAGTCCACTTCCGCATCGACCGGGATCGCTTTCGCAAAGAGCTGCTGCGTGACCAGGGCCTAACTGTGGGGCGCCTCGACACGCGATTCACGGGCAACGACTACGATTCAGGCGGAGAGTTCACTGAGTACGATGCGTCGAGCGCTGCCATCGGTGGAGCTTTTGCACAGACCTTCAACGCCTATGTCCGCGACGAGCTCGGCTACTACTCCGACCTCCAATATGCGGTCTCGGGCAACGTACGTCCCTGGAAAGGTCCCGGCGACATGAACCTTCTCCAAATGCTTCGCAGCTCAATGGCGCAGAATCCGCATCTGCACGTGATGATCGCCGACGGCTACTACGACAAGCTCTACTTCTGGCCCGAATTCACCTTCTCTCAGTTCGATTTCTCCGGACTGCGCGACCGCGTCACCATCGAGACCTACGAGGCTGGACACATGATGTACATCGACGAGCCGTCGCTGGCCAAGATGAAGGCCGACATGGCGAGGTTTGTTAACCGCGCACTGGGCCGCTAACGTTTCCAAACAAGCATTCACTATTTTTCTTAAGCGATGTTTTTCATATACTAAAATAACACTTCGGGCATTTCATGTGCCGGTTTCCCCTCGGTTGGCAGGATAAGGAGATAAATTCTCGGTGGGGGATTTCAATCTGTCGCTTCAGTCACTTCATCTATGCCTGGGCTGACGTACTTCCAGAGAGGGCGAAGTATCTCTAATGCTTTATGGCTTTGGCTTTGCACGCTGACTTCCCTTATCCATTGCTATACTATCCGCCGGAAGCTTTTTCCACATCCTATTTATGACAATTAGCAATATACAAAAAGCCGGGCGTGCGAACTGGAAAACAGTTGTCTCTGGTATGAGCAGCCTGCCTACGTTTGAAGACACGTGCAACAAACCAGCCACTAAAATGCTTCCTCTCGTGTTATTGAAAAGCCAGGCAATGATTATACAATGAGCGAAAGTACCAATGTAATATTCAAGAAAAGCCACCGGATTAGTAAGGCCCTGAGCTTGGGGCAATGGTAAGTGCCAGAGAGCCCAAAAGAACGCCAGTATCAAATTAGCCATCAATGGATTATATAGAGCTTGAAGCCTTGGCAATGCAAATCCGCGCCATCCAGGTTCTTCACCGCATGCGTTTGCGTAAAAGAATCTGTATGCTGCGGATAACATAAACAGACCTAAGAAATCCCCCCATCCGCCATCTGTAGCTACACGCGGAGGAGGTAACTCTTTTCCAAGAATATTCGTAATTACAATCGATAGTGCAAGCAAGGCGGGGATTAAAAAAATTGCTGTAATGTACCAAATAACATTTCCTTGCGGCTTCACTAATGGTTCAAGATAGGCTCTTACACCTGGTGTTCTAGAAAAAGCAGAAGAGACGATAAAAGCCGGTATCAAAGCAATCACAGCAGCCATCACCACGAGTCCAAAAGAAATGCTAATCCCTTGTCGACTCAATTCTGGGCTTAATACAAAAACCGGGGTAGCAACCAGCCAAGTTAGGAAGAAAGCGAGAAGACGACTCTTAAGCGTGGTCTGCTTGGGTTCTGGATGGATAACACCAGACAAAATGATACCAGCTAGTGCAGGGCCAAAGAGGGCCAGCATTAGAATTGGTATTACGAGTACCACGCCGCTCATATAAAGCGGTCCCAAAGTAATCAATAATCCCCATGAGATGGCGAAACTTAGAATAAAAAAAGAGCTAAGTTGATGTTGCTTAATCCAACTACTGAACATGTTCGGTCAATATATTATGTTAGGTACGACTCAAGGAGAAAGAACCATCCTTGTAATTACCTGAAGCCCATCTTTTCAAGGAATTCTTGATACCTCGGATCTGAATGGAGGTTCTCAAAAACAGGCTCTACCTTCAGCCTCCAGATATTAGCAAATTCTTCATGGTAAGCCTTTTCCAGCCATTTAAACGTCAAGTCTTTCTCCCCTAAAATGTTATGGATTATGGCTCTCATATAAGGTTGCATTGAAGGGAGCTCGACGACCTGCTGGAGAGCTTTATTGTACTCAAATCTGGAATGCACTTCCTCTATTTTTGCAATGCGAACTCGGTATTCATGTAGCTTTAGGTATTGATCGAAAGAATGAAGAGATTCTCTGTAGTTCAGTTTCATAAGGTAAGCGAGGAAAAGAAACTCGTATGCATCTGAAGACTTGGGATTGATTTCGAGTGCATGATTGATTTTTTCTATAGCGAGGTCATGTTCGTCTGCGAAATAGTACACTTTTCCTAATCCTCTCATCATAACTTCTGAGAGGGGATCCAGTTCTTGAGCTTTGAGGGCTTCCTGCAGGGCTTCTTCATGCCTTCCAGAAAAACTCAATAAATAGCTGTATCGATGATGGGCAGGTGCGAAATTGGGATTGAGCGCGATCGCACGTCGATATTCTTCTGCAGCGCCTTCCCAATCAAAAGAGAAACTTTTGAGCACGCCTAACGTTGCATGGGCTTCTCCGATCGTATCGTCCAGATCCAATGCCTTCTCTATCATCTCTTTCCCCTTTATGTTTGCGTGGTCAGCCGGAACATCCTGATACAAACCTGCGATTATATAGGAGTCAGCCAGGCCCACATAAGCCAAGGCAAAATCCGGATCTTTCTGTATAGCTTGTTCGAAGGACTCGATAGCTTTGCTGAAACCGATCTCTCTTTTATCCAGATACCAGCGTCCCTGCAAATACAAGGTATAAGCTTCCATATTTTCCGTGGGTCTTTTTTGGACAAGCTTCTCTTCTTCCGGAGAAAATTCGTTTTCTAAAGCGGCTGCGATTTTTTCGGCAATATCGAACTGGATATCAAAGACTCTCTCCAATTTTTGATCATAGGTGTCTGACCAGAGGATTTGATTGTCTTTGACTTCTATTAAAGTGGCTCTAATTCGGATATCGTCCTTTTCTTTTTGAATGCTTCCTTCAAGAATGTTTTTTACGCCCAATTCTTGACCTATCTGCTGGACATCCTTTTGTGTATCTTTGTACTGCATGACTGAAGTTCTCGGGATAACCTTCCATCCTTTTAGCTTTATTAATTTGGAGATGATCTCAGTTGTCATCCCGTCGCAGAAAAATTCCTGATCCTTCTGGGGGCTTAAATCGGCAAAAGGTAGTACAGCTATAGAGGATTCGACATGAGCAGTCGGAGAGCCTTTCTTTAGTGGATAAAACTGCCAAAATAAGACTACGGCGACAGCTAGAAGAGTAAGAACCAGAGCTGGGACAAAAAGTCTTTTTAATCCGAATGTCACAGTTATTTCTTTAGATGTAAGAGGCTTTTTCTTCGGCTCGACTCGTTCTGAAGTGGGGAATCCCTTTTCTATCCGGTTTAGTTCAGATCGAACCTTTCCTGCACTCTGGTATCGGGCTTCTTTATTCTTTTCCAGACATTTGAGAATGACACCACTAAGATCATTCGGGATCTGTGGATTGAATTCCCGGGGATTTTTTGGAGCCTCGCTTTTGTGTTTGACTCCGACAGCAAACGGTGTATCTGCCTCAAAAGGAAGTCTTCCGGTAAGCATTTCGTACATGATAATCCCGAGAGAATATATATCAGACCGCTGATCCACATCCTTGGACTCAATCTGTTCGGGGGACATATACTCGGGAGTCCCGATCATCACGCCGGAGCCCGTCAAATCCTTCCCTTTGACAGACCTAGCGATCCCGAAGTCCATAATCCTGGCATTGCCGTTGTCATCTATCATGATATTGGAAGGCTTGAGGTCCCTGTGCACATTCCCCAGGTTGTGGGCCTCTTCCAGTCCTTCACAGATTTGTTTCGCAATGGAAATTGCAGTTCCTGTAGGAAGGTGTTTGGTCCTCCGGATAAGCTTCTTTAAATCTCCACCGCTTACGAATTCCATCGTGATGTAATAGATATCTTTTTCCCTATTGATGTCGTACATCCGGCAGACGTTCTTTTGGATGATCCTGCGGGCCGTGGTTAATTCGTTTCTGAAGCGCTCGATAGTCTTATAATCTGAGGCTATTTCAGGTTTGATAAGTTTGAGAGCAATCCTCTCTTTTGTTTCTTTATCGAGGACTTTATAAACCTTGCCCATTCCTCCTTTCCCCAGTTCCTCGATGATATGGTAGCGTCCGGCAAAGATTGAACCTGAAGTCAATTCCTCCTTGGGCGTTTCTATGGTTTCGGTGATGGAAGGTCGGGCGTCCTCAGCAGAAGTGATATTTGTCCCGCACTCGCCGCAGAACTTAACAGTGTCCGGATTATCCGTCTGACACTTCGGGCATTTCATGTGCAGTTTCCCCTTGCGTGGCGGGACTAGGATATAAATTCTTGAAGCGGGCTGTCAAACGATAATGCTTTGTTAAGGGGGGAAAGACTAATCTTGCTTCAGTGAAGCCACTCTCTCCCACGCATCCGCCACTTCAGGGAGGGCGGGGTCGGCAGTGTGGAATAGTGCCTGAACTTCCTCGCGCTACTTCTCTTCCTTCGGCTTAAGCTCCCAGCCGAGTTGCTGCATCTGCCCCAACATATCTATTCAGTAATTTTGAATTTGTTATCCACAAAGATGAAACATCCCTTCAGTTGCAGTATCAATCAGATCTTGGCCTTCCTCTGGAGATGGATTTCCTGAATTTATATATGCATTGACTTGGTCTATAAAATCCCTAAGTTTGTTGCACGCAACTCGCTCATTCGGCTTATCTTTGTTTAGTTTTGTTTAATGCCTCATTCATCCCTTACCTGACCGGTTTCTCCTTGATTCCAAGATAATACGCGGTATTGGCATCAGGATCGATCTTTACTTTTATTCTTCCCGGAAGGGCACTGAGAATTGGATTCAAACCCGGTCCATGTCCTGCGATATCACTCCATCCGTGAATAACAACTCCGATGGTTACCGCCCCCTCGTATCTTCCCCGCCCGTAAAAGTCATAGTGATCTTGAATTGCCACCAAGTCTCCAAGCCGGAGTGTTTTCAGATCATATTCCTCGACAGTTTCCGGACAGGTTGTATGAATATCGTAATCAACATTCTCCAAGATGAGAAAACTCAATCCCAGTCCTGAGCCCATGATATGTCCGGGGACGGTTTTGACAGCAGGCACGACAAGCTGATCTCCTTCGATTTTTATTCCTATGTTCTCCAATAATTCAGGAGAAATCTTGTTCACTCTTACATCTTCGAATCCATCGATCTTGAGACCCACGCCCCGGGTTTTTACTTGAATTTTGTCATTCAAGGAAAGTTCCTCAAGGACATCCTTAGGAAACCAGAACATACTGCTTCCATGCTTGCCGATATAGGTACCTTTTGCTCCTTTTGCCGCACCGGTGATGATAGTAGCCTCATTGCCAATACACCCGAGAATGCCTAGTGCAGGCCCATCAAGATTCGAGAAAGAAACATCAGGCTCAACATGGTCTGCATTCGCCCAGCCATAAGCCGAGTCTCCTACTGATACCGCATAGTTAATCGAACCCATGCCTAACTGAACTCTTGGCCTTCCGTCATAAGTTGTTGAATATCCTCTGCTGCTGGGGGGGGTAATTGTCCCCTGAGCTGCAATCGTAATGAGTTTGTCCTTGTTTGTCTTCAAAGTTTTTGAACTCGTAAGTTTTTTGGATGCTGCCGTTCTTATTCCGAGAAACTTAGCAATATTGGCTGTTGGGTCTATGCGCACGGTTATTTTGCCAAATCTTGATGAGAGGATGGGAGTTACGCCAAAGCCCATTCCAGAGATATCGCTGGGGCTGCTGCAAACAACGCCAATAGTTGCTCCTCCTTTATAATATCCCATGCCAAAGTCAGTCTGTACATCCTGCAGAACTACCATGTCTCCGAAACGTAGCTCATCCAAACCATATTTCTTTATATCAGGCGGAAAACAGGTTTGAATATGCCAGTTGCCGGATAGGCTGCCGCGACCTGCACCCTGACCCATAAGCACAGCCGGGATCTCTTTCACCACCGGCACCTCAAGCTTGCCATTTGTTTCCTTGATTCCAAGGTTTTCCAATGTCTCAGGCGAAATACCGTGAGCAAATACATCTTTATATCCTTCTATCTCAAGCCCGATTCCAGATGCCTTTACATGCAGCGGCGTGCCGATGGTGATCTTCTCCAGTACCTCGTCTTCGAAATGAACCAGCACATAGTTCTCGAACTTTCCGATAATAACGCCTTTCTCTCCTCGGGCTTCGCCGCCCAGAATTTTCACTTCATTGCCGATGGAAGTATAATTGGTCCAGGCACCCCCATCCCCTATTGTGGCGACACCCATGGTGGCTCGATCGCCACTTGCCCATCCGAATATTTTTTCGCCAAGCTTCAATTCATAATTGATACCACCGACTCCAATGGCCAATTTGGCCCTCCCATCCCAGGTTGTGGTATATGAATTAGCAATCTTTGAGGGCGCAACCTTGCCTTGAACTGCAATCGTGAGAAGTTTGTCTTTATTTGTCCTGATCTGTCCCACGGAGGGCAATACAAAGCTTGAAAACAGAAATAAAGCAAGAAACACATTTCTCTTTGTCATAAATGAATCCTCCTTGGTTAAATTTTTAGTAAGTCATTGGCATCTTTGAATATTGAAAGCTGGATTTTCGCTCATATCTTGAAGGCATTCCCTATCTTTAATTAATAAATTGTGCATTCTTATTATCTATCTACACTAAGGCTGACTTATTTCAGATCGCTGCATTTCTTCAATGATTTTTGTATCAATCCCGCCGGCCTATCCCTCGCATCCGCCACTTCGGGAAGCAGGGATCGGCACAGAGGAATCAAACACTGATCGTCTGCAAGCTATTTCTCTTCCTTCGGCTTCAGCTCCATGCCGAGTTGCCTAATGCAGCTCATACTTGAGAGTCAACAATCCTTTTACTTATATATAAAACTTAAAGCGATTCCAACAGACAGTCTCTTTCTAAATTCGGATACTCACACCTCAAAGTTCTCCCACTCGTGTTTGACTCTCTCCATGAGCTTTTTGAAGCGGGGATCCTCACGAATGTTTTCGAGAAGAGGATCATATTCATTAAGAAATGGGAAATTGATAAAGCCTCTTCTTGTTGAATATTCTAACAGTTCGATAGCTTTCTCATTTTCACCTATTATGGAATAACAATCCGCCAACCAACATGGCACTTCTGTATCCCATTGTATATGTTCCTCTAATTGAGGATTTATCGATTCTAACGCTTTTTTTTTCTCCCTAATAATGAATATTTATAGAAGGATACTATTCCATAAAATGAAGAATTGATATCTACCGATTGCCGTATTTCTTCAAAGACTGAACAGGCCTCTTCCACTTGGTTGTTATACGCAAGACTTTGACCATAACAAAACCGATAGAAAATACTTTGTGGCTCTTGTTCGACTGTTCTTTTATGCGCTAGAATTGCATCCTCAAATCTTCCCTCCATAACAAGCTTCCAGCCATGCATACTATCCCCATAGGGGTTTAGAGGATCAATTTCTAATAAGCGTTTAGCAAATTGGGTTGCGATTGATAATCTACCCGACTCGCTGTACATAATGATGAGTCCTGCCAAATTCATCGTATGATTTGGATCGAGTAAATAGGTCTTTTTACACTGTTTTAAAGCCGTTTTATAATCTCCCACCTTATATGCAGTCATACCCAGGATATAGTGACCCCCAGCGTTTTCAGGATCCATTGTGAAAATCTTCCGAACATATGCTTTGGCTTCGTCTAATAAATTCTGCTCTAATTTTATGCCACCAGCAACATACCAGAGATTGACTGTTGCCAATCCCTCATAAAAAAGCACATTCTCACCAATAATTTTCAATCCGTTCCGGAGATACTGCGAAGCTTTTTCTAAACCCTCTGGTGTGAAGGTCCAGGCTTCATGTAGGGCTTTTAAGTAACATTCATAAGCTCGAATGTCCGTAATCGGCCGCTCTGAAATCTTTTTGTCCTCATCAGCACTCAGTTTGAGTTTTAATGCGGCTACAATAGAACGGGAGACATTTTCTTGAATGTCAAATACATCATCTAGTGTCCCATTATACTTTTCAGCCCAAAGATGTGCGTCGCTTGATGCATCGATTAGCTGGGCGGTAATCCTGAGTTTATTTCCAGCAGTTCTTACACTCCCTTCAAGCACATATTGTACATCTAATTCACGGCCAATTGTCTTCATAGACTTTTTGGTTCCTTTTAGCATCATCGCTGATGTGCGGGAGATCACGCGTAAGGATTGGATACTTGAAAGGTCAGATATGATTTCCTCGGTAAGGCCATCACTGAAGTATTCTTGGTCCTTGTTTGGACTCATATCTTCGAATGGAAGTACAACGATCGATTTCTCTGCTTTTGGAAAGATAAGGGGAACTGATTGTTCAAGATCTGTTATGAGTTCTTGAATTTTCTGATATCGGTTTGAGGCCTCTTTCTCTAATGATTTCTCTATTACAACTTCAATATGGCTGGGTATGTCTTTACGAATTTTCGAAATTGTTATTGGATCCTCACTCAAAATCGAGTAAATCAGCGCATGTTCTTGATCTTTTTTAAACGGCCGTTCTCCTGAGAGCATCTCATAAACCATTGCTCCTAATGACCAAATATCACTTCTATGATCGACCTCCTCCCCTTTTGCCTGTTCAGGGGACATATAGGCCACCGTACCCATGATCGTTGAAGCTTTGGTAAGATCTGCACCTCCTGAGAGCTTGGCTAAACCAAAATCGGTGATCTTAGCTATACTCCTATCAGTAAGCATGATGTTGGCAGGCTTGATATCCCGGTGGACGATTCCCTTTTCGTGGGCTTCCTTGAGTCCTTCCGCAACCTGTAAGGCAATCTCCCTTGCTTCTTCGACATCCAGTGGCCCGTCCCGAAGTTTATCTTTCAGGCTTTTGCCTTCGATATACGACATGGCAATAAAAGTCTGTTCATCAGCCTCATCAACTTCATGAACAGTGCAGATATTCGGGTGATCTAACGCAGCTGCAGCTTGTGCTTCCTGAATAAACCTCTGTTTGGCCTCTTTATTTTGAGTTAGTTCAGCGGAAAGAAACTTAAGCGCGACTATACGCTTTAGTCTGGTATCCTCGGCTTTGTAAACAACAGCCATCCCCCCCCGGCCGATCTCTTCGATGATCTTATATTTGCCAGCAATCACTGTCCCTTTTGAAAATCCCGCTTTAGGTGCCTTAAGAGTTACTGTGAAGGAGACACCTTTGACTTTCGTGAGGGGGGCAGCGCACTCTTTGCAGAACTTGGAGTCGTCGGGATTGATGGTATCACACTTCGGGCATTTCATATGCCGGTTTCCCCTTGCTTGGCGAATATAGCATATAAATTCTCGGCGGGGGCTGTCAATTGGTTATGGCGAAAAGATTAATTCTGCTTCAGTGAAGCCACCCTCTAGCCATCCTCACAATGACATCAAGTTTTATTGATAGACTATATCACAGATTGGAAGCACGATTCGATGATTATATCCTACGTCAATTCTGTACCTGGAAAAGAATACGTCTATATATTTGTAGATTTGGTTGGCTAAACAGAAGACAAACCTGAAGCCTACATTTTTTGTGGAATTTGTGGGAATGCAGGTGGTACAATTCTAAAAAACTGCGATATTCTGGCAAGAATCAAACAAAAGAAATTTTAGAGGAGGTTATCAACTATGTTAAGGAAAGAATCTTACCCAATCGTCCTTATTTTTCTTACTTTGCTACTTTTTGATTGTCAATCCGAGAAGAAGGAAGAGGCGCCGGCTACGCCGAGCACCAATTATGAAGACCTTGTTAGTCTGTTTAATGAGTGGCGAGAGTTCCAGAAACCCAAGGTTACAAACGGGGTTCCGGATTACACTGCGGCTGCGATGAAGGAACAGAGGAGCGGGCTAGACACATTCCTGAGTCGGCTGAATGCGATCGATTGTAGGGCATGGCCAATCTCACAGCAAGTCGATTACCATATCGTCCGTGCAGAAATGAATGGCCTTGATTTTGACCATCGAGTTTTGCGTCCCTGGTCACGCAATCCCTGTTTTTACGTTGTCATCGAGCAGTTCCCGACAGATATGCCGGTTCGGGAAGGACCTATAATGTATGGAATGCTTTGCCTCTGGGAGCTAAAATATAAATTTCCTCTTTCTGATAAATATATCGCTGAATTTCGGATGAAGCTCCGAGCGATACCGAAGATCCTCGAACAGGCCAAAGGGAATCTCGTTGAGGAGGCGAAGGACCTTTGGTTTCTTGGCATCCGGAAGAAGAAGGAAGAGAGCGCTATTTTGGCTGATTTAGCCAAGCGTCTGGCTGAGCAACATCCAGATTTGGCTCCCGAAGCAAAACAGGCCAAAGACGCAGTGGATGACTTTTGTGCTTGGCTCGAGAAGAAACAAAGCCATATGTCGGCATCCTCTGGCATCGGTATTGAGAACTACAACTGGTATATGAAGAATGTCCATCTCGTTCCCTACACCTGGGAAGACCAGATGGTTATTATTCAACGTGAATTAGATCTCGCGGGAGCCCGCTTAAAACTGGAGGAACACCGGAATCGTAAGCTTCCCGAGCTTGTGCCGGTGGCGACCGAGGAGGAGTATCGACGTCGTTTAGATGATGCCCTGAATTATTATATCGAGTTCCTCCGCAAAGAAGAGATTTGGACAGTTCCCGATTATATGTATGACGCTCTTAAGAGGCCGACCGTTATAGGAAATAGAAGATTGGAAGAGCGCCAGTTCATTCCACCCAGCGGCCTTCGTGACTTCTTCGCGCAAGTCACTTATCGCGATGCGCTCCCAATGCAATGTCATGGCGGCATCCATTGGCCTGACTTTGCGAGAATGACATACGAGCCACATCCCAGTCCGATCCGGCGCGGGCCTCTCCTGTATAATATATGGGATAGTCGTTGCGAAGGTTTGGCTACCGGGATGGAAGAGATGATGATGCATGCGGGTTTATTCGATAAGCGGTCACCGAGAGTAAGGGAACTCATCTATATGATTATGGCCTTCCGTGCTGCAAGAGCTATGGGAGATCTGAAAATGCACAGTAACGAGTTTACTTTAGAAGATGCGGTCAAATTTGCTGTAGAATGGACACCGTACGGTTGGTTGCCTATAGAGGGTAGATTGATCTGGTTTGACGAGTCACTCTATCTGAACCAGCCCTTCTATGGCGCGAGCTACGTCGTGGGCAAGGTCTATGTCGAAAAAGTGCTCGCGGATTGCGCTCACCAGCTAGGTAAGAAATTCAACCTGAAAAAGTGGTGGGATGAACTCCATGCAGCAGGTCTAATCCCCGTATCTCTGATCAGGTGGGAGATGACCGGTTTCGAGGATGAGATCAAGAGGTTGTGGTGATACTGTGCAATCTTAGAGTTCAACAAAGCTGAAACGATGGTATAGAATCGTCAGGATTATCCGTCTAACACTTCAGGCATTTCATATGCCGGTATCCCCTTGCTTTACGGGAATAGGATATTAAGAATTGGCGGGGGCTGTCAAACAGAATAGACAAATATCATTGGTTTTTCAGTGAAGCCACCCTCTCTCCCTCGCATCCGCCACTTCGGGGAGGGCGGTGTCTGGCCTCCTTCCCCAGGCGAGGGATCCCACGCAGTATTCGATGATTTTGGATTTGGATATTTGTTGTTGTTGGATCGGGTTACAAATCTTATTTATGAGTCTATACCAAAGTGATTTGTCTTTTTCATGGATTTCAACAACACTAAAATGTTATATAAAAGATAATCATTAAAGGGAGGGTGATTAATGAAAAAACATGCGCACAAATTATCATTCTTGCTGGCACTTGCGTTATTCTTGGGTCTTCTTTCTTGTAGCCAACCCGCAACTACTTCCGAGCCAAAGCCGGAAGATGTAAGCCTTTCATCAGATCGGCTAGCTAGAATTGGGAGCGTAATCGAGAAATATATCACCGAGGACAGAATTGCAGGCGCTGTAACATTGCTGGCACGCAACGGAAAGATTGCTTATTTGGAAGCTTTTGGAATGATGGATAGAGAGACTAATAAATCCATGAAAACTGATACTATTTTCCGAATATGTTCCATGACCAAACCCATAACCAGCGTGGCTGTAATGATGCTTTATGAAGAGGGGCACTTCATGCTGAGCGATCCTGTTCACCGTTTCATTCCAGAATTCAAGGAAATGAAGGTTTTAAATCCACCTTATCCAGAAGATAATACTTCTCCTCCTGATCTACTCGAAAAAGCCAAACGGCCCATCACCATTCGCCACTTGTTAACCCATACCTCCGGACTTACCTATAACTGGAATCCAAGGCTTGGAAAAATGTATACCGATAACTCCATTGGCCACGGCCTCATTCAGCAAGAAGGAACCATCGGCGATGCTGTTAAAAGACTCGCACGATTGCCTCTTATGTTTCACCCCGGGGATCAGTGGATGTATGGCGTTTCTGATGATGTACTTGGCTATCTAGTTGAAGTAATCTCGGGAATGACGCTTGCTGAATTCTTTCAGGAACGTATCTTCAGACCTCTCGGGATGAAAGACACATATTTCTTCTTATCCGAAGAGCAAGCATCGCGTTTAGCAACCGCATATGCCTACTTTGAAGATAAAGGACTACAACGATTTCCAGATAAGCCTCTTTCTATCGGGGACTTATTGTATTCGGCGGATTACCCCTATAATGGCCCGAATACATATTTTTCCGGAGGCGGCGGTCTTTGTTCAACAGCCGAGGATTATTTTCGATTCTGCCAAATGCTGCTTAACGGCGGCGAACTTGATGGGATCCAACTACTGAGCCGCAAATCCGTGGAGCTAATCTCGCAGGATCATGTTGGAGAACTCGTGGAAGGGATGGGATATGGCCTCGGCTTTGGCACCTTCAGCGAGATTTCCCATTTAAGGGAACTGGGATCGCTAGGTGCATATTATTGGGGCGGTTTTTTCTTTACCTCTTTCATCATAGATCCAAAAGAGGAAATGATAGCAATATTCATGGGTCAATTGTATCCAACAGGAGGATTAAATCTCAGTAACAAGGTCTTGAATCTGGCTTACCAGGCAATTATCGATTAATACATTAAGCGTCAACTCCGTTCGCTCTCATCTGGTGGCTTTCAATCAGAAGGGGCGGATATCATCGGTTTTTCATTGAACCCACCCTCTCCCGCGCATCCGCCACTTCGGGGGGGAGTGTCAGAAGGTCTCCCTGGAATAGAATCGGCGGTCCTATACAATAATGAATGGGCAGGGGTATTTAGTCCTTATATAGGGCATCGATCTGTGCCCGATATTTCTTTTCGATCATGTGGCGCCTGACCTTGAGGCTGGGAGTGACCTCTCCCTCCTCAAGCTCGAAATCCCGGTCCAGCAGCACGATTTTTTTGATCTGCTCGTATCGGGCCAGATTGGCACCGGACCGGTCCACTTCCTCCTGCATGAACCGCTGGATCCTATCATCAGCGACCAACTCGGTCCGGTTCGCAAAGGAGATGTCTTGTTCCCGGGCATAGGCTTCCAGCCTATCAAAATCGGGAACGATTAGGGCGGAAATGAAGTTTCGGCGGTCCCCGACCACCACCACATTCAGGACAAAGCGGGTGGACTTCAAGACATTCTCGATCGGCTGAGGTGCCACATTCTTTCCTCCGGACGTCACGATGAGGTCCTTTTTCCGGTCGGTTATGACCAGGAATCCATCGTCATCGATCAGGCCGACGTCACCGGTTTTGAACCAGTCCTCCTCGAACGCATCTCGAGTGGCCACATCCAACTTGTAGTATCCCTTCATCACGTTCGGTCCCCGGGCAAGGATCTCCCCATCGGGCGCGATCTTGACCTCAACCCCCGGAACCGGCTTTCCCACCGACCCGTATCGGATCTCTTCCAGGCGGTTGCAGGAGATGACCGGCGATGTCTCGGTCAGCCCATATCCCTCCAATGTGACCATACCCAGGGCATGAAAAAACTCCCCTATCTCCTTAGCCAACGGGGCCCCGCCGGATACAAAAAATCGCAGCCGACCGCCGGTTCGGGCATAGATCTTGGCAAAGACCAGGCGGTGTGCGAGCCTGCGCTGCAGCTTCTGCTTGGCCGGCAGCGGCAAATTTTTGATCTGATACTGCGCACTGGCCCTTCCGATCCTTACGGCCCAATGAAATATCTTCTGTTTCAACGGTGAGCCGGATAACACATTGTCCAGTACCCGGGCATAGATCTTTTCCAACAGGCGCGGCACCGTCACCATGACAGTGGGACGAACTTCCAGCATGTTCTCGGAAAGGGCTTCGATACTTTCCGCGTACCCTATGGTAGCCCCGACATAGAGATAACAGTAGGTGGCCCATCGCTCTAAGATGTGGGAAAGGGGCAAAAAAGAAAGCACCGTATCGGTTTGGTTGACATCCACCACAGACAGCACCGATTCCGCATTGGAAAGAAGGTTGGCGTGGGTCAGCATGACACCTTTGGGCTGGCCGGTGGTGCCTGAGGTATAAATGATGGTGGCCACATCATCCGGCTTGGCCCAGTCGGCCAGGGCGGGAAACAGCGCAGGGTCCTCCCGGTCGATCGATTCCCCCCGGGCGGAAATCTCGGCTTGAGTCATGACACCTTCCGGAACCTCGTCATCAAACCGGATATAGTATTTGACCAGGGGGAGTTCCGGCCGCAAGGTTTCGACTTTGCTCCACAATTCCTGGTTCGAACACACCACGACCTTGGCATCGGAATCCTGGATGATAAACTTGATCTGTTCGGGAACCAGAGTCGTATATATGGGGACGGTGATGCCTCCCAGGAAATGGACGGCCAGATCCGTCATGACCCATTCCGGTCGGTTCTCGGATAGGATAACCACCTTGTCTCCGTAGCCGATCCCCAGCTCTCGCAGGCCCAGGGCAAATAGCTTGACCCGCCGCCCGAATTCCGCTGTAGAGAGGGGAACAAAAGTCCCGGCCTGTTTGGTCAGCATGAAGTCGTCCTTGGGGTAGGTCTCGAGGGTATGCAGCCACATGCGGGGTATCGTTGGGGTCATCTCTCCTCCTCAAGCTCGAGGTTGAATCCATCCTCGCAGCAATATAAATGTCGTGGAAATTATCCCGGAGCATAACGAAATGCAAATCATGAATCCGAGCTATTTTCAGGCTCAACCATACGGCCCATAAAGAGGATGGTACCGGTCTGGTTGTCACATATGAAATAAAGAAACGGGTGATCGGCACGAAACTCAGGAAGCTCCGGCCCCGGTAGCGCCGCTTGGACAGCCATCACTACGGCGGTTGCGGCCGCAGCCTCGGTCCCGGCCTCATCCACGTCGATAAAGGTCTTATGGATAACCGCGTCGATTTTGAGTTCTTTTTTCGGCTCGATGCCGGAGAAATCCGCCTTATCGGTGAAGGCTTCTTTCATGCCTAAAGCCATCAGATAATCTCTAAGGCTGTACTCTCCGGTGGATGTGAACTTAGGAAAAAAGACCTTGATCTGCCGGGAAGGATGACGGGAGGTCCATTCCTGAATCGTACTGATGTTAAGCTGTTGTTCCAATTCTTCCAGTCCGTCGACCCTCTTCGGCAGGCAGACGATCATCGACAGACGGCCGCCCTGGTAGGGCATCTCCAGCACCTGGTGTGAGCCGTATTCTCTATATCCAAAGAAGGATTCCTGGGACATCATCGCGACTTTCACCTTTTTCGCAGGTGTAACCCAAAAGTCAAGTTTTTGCGTATCATGGGGATCGAACTGCCGGGCCCATTTTGCCAGGAAGTGGATGGCATTGGTGAGAACCAGCCGGGTCAGATCTTTGATTACGCCGGGCGCCAGGAGATCCTTGATCCTACCTCGAGTTTTATCCTCCACCCAACCGTTGATCTTCAGACGGGAGGCATTCGGCTCGTTTTTAAAATCAACCCGGTAGAGATGGGCCTCGTAATACTCATGATTGATGGAAGTGAATTCAGAGAGAAGCTCATAGCCGGCCTGGATCCAGAGGGCATTAGCGATAGACAGTTGAAGGGTGCCGGATTCTTGTATGCCTTCAAATCGGGAATTCAGGCTTTGGAAATCCGGATGCAGCCCGCCCTGATCTTCAGGGAAATGCAGCGCCGCGGACATCTCCCGGGCCGTATTGGACCTGGCACCCGCATAGGTCATAGCCAGGGCGGTTGAAATGCTGTAGGGGGAAAAGAATACATTGCCTCCGGTCTTGTTCAAGAGCCGGTGCATTTCCAAGGCGAAAGATGTGTTTCTTTCCACCAGGCTGTCCTCAGGGTCCATATCCGCCGCAGAACCCAGAGTGAGCAGCAGGCATAGGATCAAACATGTTTTGCGCATGGCACGCCTCCCTCTTTGCGTGGGACGTTCCCCTCATTCTTATATCATGAAAACGGAGTCTCTATCATATATTTATAATATATTAATTGGGTCGCCGTCATGCTTTTTTTATTCCTCTCCTCGGCTGTGCACAGGAGGCAAGCCTGAACACGTGCCGCAGCAGACACGGCGGCCTGAAAGCTCATTCCTGATAAGTCAGGGGGCAAAGAATCCCCACGCCTTGAACCGGCAGCGTGCCGGTGGGCCCGGAGGATCAGGAAATAGTGGTTGTGTCCCTCGAGGGAGCCGTGATATCATCTGTCCGGACTGCTCATGATAGCCGTGGCCCTTACTGCGCTGATCCTGTCTGCGGCATCTGAACCCGTGATGCATATCCCCCCGCAACAGGAAAACGCCTCGCATACAGAAATCGACCTGGCCCATTGGGGCCTTACCCGCCCGGAAGAGATCGGATTCCTTTCGGTAGGAATCCTCCACCAGCCCACCGGAAATGACATGGTGATCTATGAGGTCCGGAAGGAAAAGCCGGCGGTCAAATCCTCCGAGCCTCCGCGGGGAAGAATCCCGGAGTTCGAAGGGGAAAGCCTGTTGATCGCGGATTTCAACGAGGGAAACGTCAACCGGCTGGGAGGATATTTCAACAGCTTCGCCAAATCTCCCTCGCGGGCCGCTGTCACCATCAATCAACTCTCAGAAGGGGACCGGGTTTTGACCTTTGTCTTCACACGCGAAGTATCCGGTTTTGCCGGATTCTGGATCCATCTCTTCGATTTCAAATCCCCCCCCCACGAGCGGGTATTTCTCGATGCCTCTCCGTTCGATTATATCACGTTCTCGATCCGGGGGGATGCGGGTGGCGAAGCCCTGGCGCTTCAGGTCGCCGACCGAATCTGGGAAGAGAAAGAGGATTCGCTCCCCATCGGCACCCTGGCCGATTTCCTCCCCGCCGGGAAAGTGACGCAGGAGTGGCAGCGCGCCTGGGTTCCGCTCTCCAAGCTTCCCCAGCGGATCGACCGGCGTGAGCTCGCCAGCCTGGTGTTCCAGGGCGAAAAAGGCGGCGGCCGGGTCTACCTGCGGGACTTGGCGTTCACGCTGCACAAGGGCAGCGAGATCCCGACTTCAACTAGACCCCAAGATGCGGTAATGCAACCCGCAATAGGCATGTGGCTGTGGGAAACCAGCCGGCTGCTGGGTGACGAGGATGCCCAAGTGCGTTTGATTCAATTTTGCCGGGAGCAGAAGATCACCGACCTTTTCCTCCAGCTTCCCTACCAGGCCGATAAAGAGTCGGGAAAATGGATCGTCACCTGGGACAAACCCGCCTTCCGCGTCCTGCTGGCCAGGCTTCATGACGCAGGACTAGTCTGCCATGCCCTGGATGGGGACCCCCACTTCGCTTTGAGCGACCGGCATGACCGTGTCCGGGCCACGCTGGCGTCGATCGTCCGATACAACCGGGAATCCTCCCCCGAAGCCCGTTTCGACGCCGCCCGATATGACATCGAACCCTATATCCTGCCGCAGTTCGCAGGAGTCCAGAAACATGCGATCATACGGCAGTACCTGGTCCTTCTTAAAGACCTCAAGGAAATGGCGTCTGCGGCCGGACTGAAAATAGGAGCCGACATCCCGTTCTGGTACGACGCCCGCAGCCGTTTCTTCGAGCCGGTGGCCGAGATCCAGGGTCGTCCCCTGAGCGAAAAAATCCTGGAGATCGTGGATAACATCGGCATCATGGATTACCGCACCAAAGCCTATGGAGCGGACGGCACCATCGCCCAGGCTGTCAATGAACTGCGGGCGGCGGAACGGCTGGGTAAAAAAGTATTCGTGGGATTGGAGACCGTCTCCCTGCCCGATGAAACCATCCTGGATTTCGAGAGAGGCCGGGGACCGAGCCATATCGTTCTGCAAAAGATCGACGGAACCCGCGTTCGGCTTGTTTGGCATCGGGGAGAAGACGGAGGGGACAGCGGGGAAGGACCGAGGCTATATCAATCCCATCGTATCGAGGTTCCCGCTTCGCGGATCACGTTCCACAACCTGTCCCGGCAGGACTTCAACGATGTGATGCAGAAGACCGCCCGGGAATTCAGCCGATACGCCAGCTTCTACGGCTTTGCCGTCCACTCCTACGAAAGCTTCCGCCCATGGCTGGAGGAGCGAGAGAAAAGGAACTTGGCATTTGTATTCGGAAACGAATCTCCCGATGCGTCGTATAAGACCATGAAGAAAATGCATGAAGATTAAAAGCGTTCTTCCGATTATAGGATTAATCTGTCTGTCGGCTGTGTCGTCCTGCCGGCAGGAGTTCGTCCCGGAAGCCTACCACCCCTCCAATGCCCATGAAGCCTATCTTTATGCGCTGGAACAGGCCGGCCTGGCGGATACGGCTCTGGCTTCGGACTGGAAAGACGCCGCCCAAGACTGCCTGGAACGTGTGATCCCGATCACCCCGCCCTTCCAGGAGGTCTTTTACGTGGATCCCAAGGAAGCGTTCTCCGTGGCTTACCGCTTCGAGGTCCTGCGGGGGCAGAGGACGGAGATCCAGGTCGACCTGCAGGGGGAAGATCCGACCCGCATCTTCATGGACCTTTTCCGCGTGGAAGGGGATTCTCCGGAGTACTGGGTGCCGGTGGCCAGCGCACCAGAGGCGGAATACCGGCTGGAGTTCGAACCGCGGCTCACGCTGTTCTATGCGGTACGCATCCAGCCCGAACTGCTGCGTGGGGGACGGTTTACGATCACGATCCGGAATGTCGCCTCCCTGGATTTCCCGGTCGCCGGTGCTGACAGCCGAGACATCGGCAGCGGTTTCGGCGCCCCGCGCGACGGGGGGCGGAGGCGCCACCACGGCGTGGATATCTTCGCCCCGCGGCACACGTTCATCACGGCACCTTCCGACGGGCGTGTGCTCCGCGCGGGTGAACAGCCGGTGGGCGGGCGGACGATCTGGATCCGCGACGAAAAACGCGGCCTGACCCTCTACTTCGCCCACCTACAGGCCCACAAGGTCGAACGCAATGCCATGGTTAAAAAAGGCCAGGTCATCGGAACGGTGGGCAATACCGGCAACGCCCGCACCACTCCCCCCCATCTCCACTTCGCCATCTACATCCGCGGATCCGGCCCGGTCGATCCGGTGAACTTCATCACCAAGACCGACGACATCCCCAGCCCGGTCACGGCCGATCTCCAGCGGTTGGGAACGTGGGTCCGGTCCGGTACCCAACCGGTTCACCTCCGCACCTCTCCCGAAGCCGGTGCGGAACGGGCCGTGGAGCTGGAACAACATGTTCCCATGCAGGTCCTGGCCGCCGCAGCCGATAGATACCGCGTCATGCTTCCGGATGGAACGTCGGGTTACGTCCCTGCGCGCAGCCTCGAATCGATCCGTCCCGGGCTCCAAAGCATCAGTACCAATGATGCTATAACGGTGCAGGATTCTCCCCGGCTCGAAGGGATCGTCAAATCACACATCGAATCGGGAAGCGGAATCGAAATTTTAGGCCGCTACTCCGGCTACTGGCTGCTTGAAAGCGAGAGCGGCCTCATCGGGTGGGCGACCATCCCCCCACCTGCGGCCCAGGGCAACCGGCAGGCGGGGACGGGTGAATCCGATGGGTGATCTGCCTGAATAGAGGGAGCGCATTGTATAAGAACTACCTGACCATCGCATTCCGGAACATCTTGAAGCGCAAAACGTTCTCGCTGATCAACATCCTGGGCCTGGCCGCCGGCATGGGGGCCTGTTTCCTGATCCTGCACTACGCCGCCTTCGAACTGTCCTATGATTCCTTTCACGTCAACCGGGACCACATCTATCGCCTGCGCGGCGGCCAACGGGCGGACTCTTCGGCCGCGTCCGCCGCCGCCGTCACCGAGGCCTTCCCGGAAGTGCTGGACTACGCCAAATTCGTGCGGGCCCGATCCCGGGGAGTGTACCGATACGGTGAAAAGATTTTCCGCATGGAAAGCTGCTACAGCGCCACCAACTCGATACTGGACATATTTTCTTTCAAGATCGTCAAAGGCGATTCCCGGACGGCCCTGGCCGAGCCCAATTCCATCATCATCACGGAATCCACCGCCCGGATTTTCTTCGGAGACGAAGATCCCATCGGAAAGGCGCTCAATTACAACGGACAGGTGGATTACAAAGTCACCGCCGTCATGCAGGATGTGCCCCCCAATTCCCACATTCAGTTCGATATCCTGCTCTCCTGGGCCACTCTTCCCCAACTCTATGGAGACCGCATCGAGAACTCATGGATATTATGGGGTATCCATTCCTACCTGATGCTCAAATCGGGTACGGACTTGGAATCCCTTCAGAAGAAGCTCGACAGCTTCGTCCGCGCCATGCAGAAAGAGATCGATCGTCCCGAAAGTTTTTGGGAGATGTACTATTTCCAGCCGCTCAAGGATATCCACCTTTATTCCTCCTTGGTTTACGAGCTCCAGGAAAACGGCAGCGGAACGGCGGTGAAATTCCTGATCCTCATCGCCTTCCTCATCGTAGCCATTGCCTGGAGCAACTACATCAACCTGGCCACCGCCCGTTCCACCGAACGGGCCAAGGAGGTCGGAGTCCGTAAAGTCGCCGGAGCCGACCGCAGACAGCTGATCCGTCAGTTCATGTTGGAATCCTTCCTCATGAACACCGTTAGCCTCGGGCTGGCGCTCGGGCTCACCGAGATCATCCTTCCCTATTTCAGCCGCTTTGCCGGGACTCCCGATACCTGGCTCCTGTGGCAGGATGCCCGCTTCTGGGGGATTCTGGCTCTGGTGTTTATCGGCGGCATCGCGGCCTCCGGATTCTACCCCGCCGTCATCCTCTCCTCTTTCGATCCGGTCCCGGTGCTGAAGGGCAGTGTGATCCCGATCGCCCGCGGGCGACGCCTGCGCAGGGGATTGGTGGCGTTCCAGTTCATGGTCTCGGCCGTGCTCATCGCCGCCACCTTGACGGTGTACAAACAGATCACCTACATGGTCAACGCCGACCTGGGAGTGGACATCGGAAGGACCCTGGTGCTCAAGCGGCCCCATGCCATCCTCGATAAGACGGCCGAGGATTTGGCAAAACGCAGCGAGGCCTTCAAGACGGAGCTGGAAAAGATCCCGGGCGTGGAAATGGTCTCCCGCTCGACCTATGTCCCCGGTGAGGACGTCGGCGCGATCAACGAGGGACAGAAGGCCGACCTTCCCAAAGAGACCACCATCGATGTGTATGAAATCCGGGTGGACGAAAATTTCATGAAGATGTACGGACTCGAACTGCTCGCGGGGCGGAATTTTTCACGGGAATTCTCCACCGACAGCGAGGCGGTCATCCTGAACGATACGGCCCGGAAGATGCTTCAATACGAGAGCCCGGAGAGCGCCGTCAACACAAAATTCATCTATATCACCCAATTCACCCTCCAGGTTATCGGGGTGCTGGACGATTATCATCAAGAGTCGCTCAAGCAGAATTTCGAACCGCTGGTCTTGATCTATCGGCCCCATACTCCCGGTTATGCTTCCCTCAAGATACGCACTCAAGAACCGCAAAAACTCGTGGCCCAAGTCGAAAAGGTCTGGAACAAATTCTACCCCGGAAATCCGCTGGATTATTTCTACCTCGACGAGCGCTACGAACGACTCTATGGATCGGACTGGCAGTACCTGAAGATGTTCGGCATCTTCTCGCTGCTGGCGATTTTCGTGGCCGGACTGGGACTCTTCGGCCTCTCGTTGTTCAACGCCCTGCAGCGCACCAAAGAGATCGGAATCCGCAAGGCTCTGGGCGCTGATCTGTCGAACATCTTGGGCCTGCTGGTGAAGGATTTCATGAAACTGATCGTCCTGGCTAATGCGGCGGCGCTGCCCCTTTTCTATCTTTACCTCAGCCACTGGCTCAACAAATTTCCCTTCCGGATCGGGATCGGATGGTGGTTTTTCGTTCTGCCTCTGGTCATGACATTCGTGATTTCCATGCTGGTGGTGGGCTATCATTCGCTCAAGGCGGCCACCGCAGATCCGGTCCATGCCTTGCGTTATGAATAGGCTGCGAAGGCCTGGTTCGTAACTTTTAATCTATCCTGCCTGCTAGAGAGAGTGCCGGCAACCTTTTTGATCGGGCACGCGTATTTCTAGATGTATCGGATTCCGAAAAATAAATCCCCGGGAGATGAATCCCGCCTGCATAAAGAGTCTTACTTGAGGGAGCGTTGCCATGTTTATAAACTATTTAAAAATCGCCTTTCGAAACATCCAACGCCACAGGGGATACGCCTTCATCAACATGGCCGGATTGGCTCTGGGAATAGCCTGCTGCATCTTGATCCTCCTATGGGTGAAGGACGAGATGGCCACCAACCGCTTCCACGAGAAGATCGACTCGCTCTATATCATCATGTCCACCCAGCACTACGGGAGCGAGGTCGATATGGGACCCGGATCCGTGCCGGCCTTGGGTCCGGCGCTCAAGGCCGAGTATCCCGAGGTCCTCAATGCCGCACGCCAGAACAACGGACAGGGTCGATATCTGCTGGAATACGAGGACAAGCAGTTCAAGGAAGGAATCCAGCTGGCGGACCCGGAGATCTTCCGGCTGTTCTCGTTTCCCTTCCTAGCGGGCGATCCTTCCGACGCCTTCGGGGATCCCTACGTCATGGTCCTGTCGGAAAGCATGGCACACAAGTTTTTCGGGAATGAAGATCCCATCGGTAAAATCCTCACTGTGAATAAAAACGAGCCGTTCCGGGTTGTGGGCGTCATGCAGGATATGCCTCACAACGCTACGGTCCGCTTCGACATCTGGGCGCCCCTGGAGCTCACCACCAAATGGTACCGTCCCAACTACATCAGCACCTGGTTCAACATGTCCTTCCGCACCTATCTGGAGATGGCCGATAATATCGACGTCGAGGCATTCAATCAAAAGATATTCAACCGCATCCGGGAATCAGATCCCAAGACCAATCTTGAACCCTCCATTTATCCTTTCGGAAAGCTGTACCTCGATTTTTACGGCCGGATGGGCAGCATCCGTATTTTCTCGATCATAGGCTTTGTCATCCTCGTCATCGCCTGTATCAATTTCATGAACTTGGCCACCGCCCGCTCGGCTCACAGGGGACGCGAGGTCGGATTGAGAAAAGTCGTCGGGGCCCAAAGGCGCCAGGTTGTCCAGCAGTTCTTCGGTGAATCCTTACTCATCACCTTGATGTCCTTAGGAGCGGCTGTAATCGCTGTGGTACTCCTGATGCCTTCCTTCCGATCTCTCACCGGAAAACCGATTGGGCTCTTGTCAATCTGGGATCCAGTCCTTATCTTAGCCATCCTCGGCATCACCTTCCTGGCCGGCCTGCTGGCAGGCAGCTATCCCGCTCTGTTTTTATCCGGATTCCGGCCCGTCAGCATCCTCAAAGGAGGCCAGCATGCCCATGCCGGAAGAAGTCTCTTTCGGAAAATCCTCGTGGTCCTGCAGTTCGCGCTTTCTATTATCCTCATCATCGGGACGGTGGTGATTCTGCAGCAGGTGCGCTTCATGAAAAACAAAAGCCTGGGATTCGACAAGGAGCACCTGTTGTATGTCCCGTTTGAAAGCGAGATGAGAACCAAAGTGGATTCCTTCAAGCATGAGCTGCGGCAGCACCCCGGCATCCTGAGCGTGTCCGCCACTTCCCATTCCCCTACCGGTGTCTACAACAACGGTCAGGATTGGGACTGGGAGGGCCGTGATCCCAATGTCAATCCCCTGGTCACCTATTTCGGAGTGGATCCCGACTTCCTGCAGACCTTCAAGATGGAGATGGCCCAGGGAGAATCTTTCCAGCCTGCCACCAGCCATACCATGACATCGGTTCTCATCAACCAGCGTTTTGCGGATATCATGGGTCTCCCTGATGTGATCGGCTCCCGCCTGTCGCAGGGTTCTAGGCACCTGCAGATCATCGGAGTCGTCGAGGACTTCCATTTCACACCGGTCCATAGGGAGATCGGGCCGGCCATCATTTATTTTGATCCCACCTTTGAGACATTCCAGCGGTACCGTTATCTGTTCATTCGGCTGAATCCCGGTGACATTCCCAATTGCCTGGAGCACATAGAAAAGGTGTTCAAGGCCTATAATCCGGGATATCTTTTTGAATACCGATTTCTGGATGACGACTACGATCGACTCTATCGAGGCGTAGAGCGGGAGATGGCCATTGTCCGGACATTTACCTTTTTAGCCATTCTGATTTCATGTCTGGGTCTTTTCGGATTGGCGGCCTACACGGCAGAACAGCGTACCAAAGAAATCGGAATCCGCAAGATCATGGGCGCCTCAATCTCGGGAATCGTGCTGCTGCTCTCCCGGCAGTATGCCCTCTGGGTGCTGGTGGCCAATCTCATCGCCTGGCCGGTTTCCTATTACCTGATGAGGAGCTGGCTGCAGGACTATTCCTACCGTATTTCGCTCAATCTGCCCATCTTCCTGCTGGCGGCGGCCCTGTCTATTCTTATCGCGGAGTTGACGGTGGGATTCCAGTCCGTCAAAGCCGCTCGTACTAATCCGGTGGATTCCCTCCGTTACGAGTGAAAGCGGAGCGGAAGCGAGGAATCCACTTGGGGACCTGCGCCCGATAGCCCCGATAATCCTCTCCATACCTGACCTCGAGACGTCTTTCTTCGTAGGCGGCGATATAATTATAAAAGAAAAAGCAACCCAGAAAGACGATGAGCGAGGACAGGGACAGGGTCAAACAAAACAGGAACAGATAGAACAAGAGCGCGGCCAGGTAAAGAGGATGGCGCACATGCGCAAAGGCCCCGTCCATGATAAGCCGAGGTTCGGTGTGATGCCCATGGAACACGGCGCGATGGCCCGAATTGGCCAAGTAGATACCTGAAACGAGAAAGAGAAGGGCGGCGAACACACGAAAGGGAAATGGAATACCATGTGCTAAGAAGTCCGAAAACCTGAACACGAATGAATCCAATATCCAGACCGCCAGGAAAACGAGCAGACAGATGATTTGTCCGGCATCGCCGAAGGGATGCTCGCCGCCCGGCTCGGGAATTTCGGCAGGATGATTTTCTGGAGATGAATTCGGGTTCGTCAATTTCTCCTCCTCCATAAATACGACAGCTTCACGCCGATTTTTTCGCGCTTCGATCGAAAATCGCTCCAACTATTATACCCGGATCGGATCTCCGGTTCATCACAAATCCAAACACGGTTTAAACCTGACCTGAAAAAGCGACAACTGTTGCTTATTAAGAAAAAACGGCATTCGAAAAATGATGCCGGTCCCAGGAGATTTGATTGGTACGGAACTTGCACTGCGGCAGACAAAGAAACATGGCAGGAGTTGAGGTGCTAAACAAGACCAAATTCCTGAGCGAGACCGGCTATGACAGCACATTCAATGGATTGCGCTTGGGAGGGGCCGTGCTGTTGGTTGGGAAAGATTCCGGCTGAAACTGGGATTCACCTATTTCAAGCCCGACGACGCCCCGGGCTTTACCCTCCCTGTGATCGGCCTTTGGTGGCGGTTCAATGGGTAATCAAAAGAAAGTTGAGGGGCGGGAGCTCTTGTGATATCTTAGGTCTGTGCTGGAATATCTGAAGTCCCCCATTGCCCAACGGGCCATCTACTCCCTGCTCACCGTCATCGCGGCCTATGTGATCAGTGCCCTCATCAACCGCTTTATCAACAGACAGATCCGAGATCTCAAGCGCCGCTACACCGCCCGCAAAACCGTCGTCTACATCGTCTCCTTCCTGGCTCTCGTCGTCATCATCTCGATATGGGCCCGGGGGGGCCGCTCGGTCGCCACATTGTTCGGCGTAGCCGGAGCCGGATTGACGTTGGCCCTGCACCAGCCGGTTACGTCGATAGCCGGTTGGCTGCTGCTCCTGATACGCCGGACCTATGAAAGCGGAGACCGGGTGGAGATCGGCGGTGTTAAAGGAGATGTGGTGGATATCCGCCTGTTCTACACCACTCTGCTGGAGATCGGCAATTGGGTCGACGCCGACCAGAGCACCGGCCGTCTCGTGCACTGCCCCAACGCCAAGATCTTTACGGAGCCGATCTACAACTACACCCGCGGTTTCGAATATGTCTGGCATGAGATCAAAATCACAGTCACCTTTGAAAGCGACTGGAAGAGGGCCAAACAGATCATCCAGCAGGTCGCCGAGCGCAAGAGCTTCGACATCGGCGATGCCGTTCGCAGCCGGATCAAACGCATGTCGAAAAAATACCTGATTCACTATGGAAAACTGACCCCCATCGTGTGGACCAATATCGTGGACTTCGGTGTCGAGCTAACATTGCGCTATTTATCGGATGCCCGCAAACGGCGGTCGACCCAGGATGAAATATGCCAGGCGGTCCTGGACCGGTTCGACAAAGAACCGAATGTCGAGCTGGCCTACCCCACCTATCGCATCTTCAAGCGCGGTGAATCTTGAATGATCCGTGTTGATTAGACCCTACAGCTCGGATTTTCCAAAATCCATAGTCCTATTCCATTTCTAATTCGATGTTCTCGAGGAAGGCCGCGGTACTCCACTGGCGGCAGGGGTAGAAAGGCATGTGATAGCCGAACTCCAGGGTGAGGATCTGAGTTGAGTCATCCCGGCTACTGGCGGGCAGCGATACCTCGATGAAGTTGTTTCCGAAATGAAGCCGCTGCCTTCGAATCTCCCGGGAATCCACCTTGATACTTATTTCCTGCGTATAGTTTCCGTACCAGAAGAATGCCTCAAAGTCGAAGAGGGAGTAAATTGCGAAGTTCATGCTCTTGATGCGTCTCTGTGGATGATTGATTTCGATCCGGGCTGTTTTTGCGCAGCGGAGCATGGTTGTCTCGGACACCTGGAATTCAGGCCCTATCCCTGCGAGATTTATGTATCTGCGTCGTGATTGGTTCGCTTCCGCAGCACTGGGAGCGTATGTCAGGCTCTTTTGAGAGGAAGGGATCCTTATGCCTTGATAATCGAGCCCATATTTGATGTCGAAAGATGACCTCTTGGGGAAGGGAATCCGAACGGTCGCCTGCTTCTTATCCGGGGCAATGCCTCTATCGATGCTGCTGTAGCCCTCGATCTCGGCAAAGATGCGGAATCCGCTCTCTTTGACCGGGCGGTCGAGCTCGAAGTTGAGATAGACGTGTCCCCTTTGGGAGGAGAGCCCCCGGACCGTTATTGCCGGGATATGAACCGGCATATCATAGGAAAGTGATGCCGGCAGAATGGGGACTTCGGGTCTATACACCAGGCTGAATTTTCTGGAATTCAAAATTTCGGCATGGATATCCAGGGTGTTCAGGAGGGACAACAGCTGATCTTTTTTTTGATACAATCGTTCGAGATTGCTCCGGATGAGGGGTAAGAACTCCCAGAACCTAAGACTGAATGCTCCGGCCTCGTTCAAGAAAAAATAGTTGGTGTGCTCGCTTCGATTGAAGAAATTCAGCCTGTAGGAGAGGGGAATATATCTGCCTTCGGAGTGATGCAGATATGAAGTGCATACAAATCTTTCCCCCGATATGGCCGAGATATGGACGGCCTCCCAGAAGGTGGCCGCCCAATATTTCTCTCCGCTTGTCTCCATCGCTTGCAGAATCTCATTCAGCGTCAGATCCGCTTGTTTGGTCTTCAGATAGCATTCCCCAACGGGACGGGCATTTCCCAACAGGAAAATGGCCGCAAACAGGACACCGAGCAGGACATGCCTGATTTGATTCTTGATGAATGCCAATGCACCCCCGATAAGGGGCGGCAAACAGAAGTAGAAGGGGTATAAATAGCGCAGCTTGGTTTCATCGATCGGGAATCTCGAAAGCGCATAAATCAACAAATAGGCAAAGAAAAACAATGTGAAAATGTTGCCGGATACAACATGAGGTTTCCGGAAGGAAATGATCGCTGTGACGGCGATCCCTGCGGCTACGAGTATGAGATACGCCGGTCTGAGTCCATTGGGCTCCATGGAGAACAGAGTGGGTAGATTGGCTATGATACTTTCCATCCTCTCCCAGGTGGCATTCACTGCCCGGGGATTGGAAAACGCATACTTCAAGGAGGCGAAGCGGGTGAACATTTCATACATTATGACGGGAAAGACACCGATGACAAAGTAGGCCATGAGGACCAAGTACCTCTTGATCGACATGCGGTATTTGAGAACCAGCAACAACGATGAAACGGCGGAAAAACAGACGGTAATGGGATGCGTCCAAAAAGCAATCCCCATGATGAACCCGATCAACGGTATGAGGCCGGCTTGATTCTTCGCATAGACACGATAGGCCAGATAGATCGAAAGACTACCCAGAAACAGGGCGATGGTAAAATTAGCCCCCACATAGAATGTCATGGACAGCAGATGGCCAAGGGGAAGCACATAAAAGGAGGTCAGGAGCAGAGCCGTCGTGGGGGACCCGAAGATCTCCTTGAACAAGAGATACTGGGTCACCATAAAGGCCAGATAAAAAAGAACATGCATAAAAACGAAGAGGAAGATCGAGTAGCCGAACAGCTTGAAGCCGAGGGCATAGACGTGGAAGGGAAGGCTTCCCATGTAATGCTGTCCGTAATAGTATATCGGCCGAGTCGCGCCTTCGGAAATGTGCTTGGATTCGAGGGCCGGGATGCCGTCGTCGCTGTTGATGAGGCCGTAGCTGTGCAGCATAAAAGGCATGCGCACCAAAACGGCCAGAAAAAGGAGCAAAAGGAGGACTGTGATTTCTTTGGACAGGTGAAAACGCGAGGGGATTTTGAGGGATTTATTCCTCAATACCCGCACGATGGTCAGCAGCGCCAGCAGCCCCATGAGCGGCCACGGGGAGAGAGCGATGCCCTTCAGGACCTCGAAGCCGTTCTTGAACCATGCAAACACAAATATCAGATACAAAAGGATCTGTGCATATTTCAGCGCGAGATCGGTGAGGATCCGTGTCTTCACCGTCCCCTGTCCGCACATCCAGCCTCTCACAAACGATTCCTATTTAAAAAAGTTATACCGAAAAATACACCAGACGGCTCTTAATCCATCTCGCCATCCGATCTTTTTCCCCTCTTCATAGGTGCGGCCGTAATAGGAAATCCCGACTTCGTAGAACCGGACTCTGAGCCTGGCAAGCTTGGCCGTTATTTCAGGTTCGATCCCGAAGCGCTTCTCCCGCAGGGTGAGCTTCCGTATCAAATCCGCTCTTATCATCTTGTAACAGGTTTCCATGTCCGTGAGGTTGAGGTCGGTAAAGACATTGGAGATAAAGGTGATAAACTTGTTCCCCAGCGAATGCCAGAAAAAAAGGATCCGGTGAGGGGCACCGCCCATGAATCTCGATCCGTACACGACATCGGCGAAACCGTCCTCGATCGGCTTGAGAAGCTTGGGATACTCACGGGGATCGTATTCCAGATCAGCATCCTGGATAATGACCACATCCCCGGTGACTTCTCTGAAGCCTCGATTGAGAGCGGCCCCTTTGCCTTGGTTTTGGGGCTGAAAGAAGATGCGGATGTTGTCCTTCTCGATAAACTTGTCGATCTGGTTGAGTTTGAATGGGGTCGGTCCGTTTCGCATTGACTCGAGAAACTCGCGGGTCCCATCCGTGGAGCCATCGTCCACGACGATGATCTCTTTTTCCACCCCGACTTCCTGTACCTTGTAGAGGATCTTTTCTATGGTGGATATTTCGTTGTAGACCGGCATAATGACGGACAGTTTCATGCACTCAGCTCATTTCAAGGATATCTCTCGGTTGAGTTCCGGTGACAACTCCGAATCATTGCGCTTCTGCTGAGGGGAGAATTTGGATTGCGCTCCCCTTTATGCATCGATTCGCATTTATCATATCCAAAGGCCCGTATCATTGCAACAAGGGATTGGATCTTACACACAAAACATTACATCACCTTGGATCTTCTCGAGTATTCGCCTTATTTATTTTAAAAGCTGTTTTCAAGGGCAAAAGGTCATTTCTAAGGCTGTCATGAAGGCCTATTTTTTGTTAAATACTTTATTTTCAATTAAATCGATCAGTCGGAGCGCGTATTACGTATTAGGACTATTAGGCGTATTAGGACGTAATACGCGATAGCGCTTGACCGTCAGGAAGCCGGTTTCTTGGTCGGAATGGATGCGGTACATCCGGCCTCGGACGAAGACTCCCGGGCGAAATCCGAGCCATATCCGAAATGTGTAATGTCCGTCGGGATTGAAGACATCAT
>Ga0180438_10001380_pt1 | contig 43265 bp, 56 predicted proteins | sample SS_ome_12_FD_132455 | JGI IMG/M metagenome (GOLD analysis project Ga0180438, IMG submission 132455) | Hypersaline lake sediment archaeal communities from the Salton Sea, California, USA - SS_3_D_2 metaG | ecosystem: Environmental > Aquatic > Non-marine Saline and Alkaline > Hypersaline >...
CCTTTTTTCGTTTCTGCTTTATTGTGTCGACTTCGGCGCCACTCACAATCTCATCAGCCTGATCGGCAATCGAACGCAATTCATCCCATAATTTTTGATCGGACGGGTGAATTTCAATCAATATGCCCGTATCGGGGACAGCGGGCTTCTTCTTAGTTTTTTTAATGCTTTTACGCAGGGCCTGACGAAGAGTAATCGGTGATTCTTTAACTGCATCAGCTTGTTTGCTTGCTAAAGCAACACGCCTTATTTTTTCCGTATCGCTCAATTCATCGAAATACTGAATAGCAGCAGATAGAAGACCTTTAAGACCAAAGGCAGGTGTCAGGCGGTCTTTGATTTTCTGTGCTTCTTTTGTAAATACTACTGAAGTTGTTTTTTTGCTTGGCATAGTCTTAAAAAATACAAAAAATTTTTATTTCTGCAAGTCCTTTATATAACAACACTTAAAATAATATAGGTATATATAAATAACGTCCGACAATATTTTTATGTTGACAAATTAAACAAATAACCGACAATATACAGCAGTTACATAGTAGATCAGATATGAGTTTAGAATAATATCGAGGGATTAATGAAATGAATCAATCCAATATCACATCAGAACAAGATATTAATAGCGCAGAATTAGCGGTTCTGCGATGCGAATGTGATCCCTCACTCAAAACGGGCTTGAAAACTAAATCCGTTGAATCCGGTTTTAATTCTCAGTCCGATGCACTTAGAACCCTCGTCCGTGATTTTGTTTCGGGCAGGATTAATTATAGAGCGGGGATTTTAATCGGTCAACAGAAAATTGCATGAATTTAAGAAAATTATGGTGCGGAGAAATCGTCATAATAATCTATTTTTCGTCTCACCGGAGATTATACGTGCCCCCTCCGCACCAACTCCGGTGAGTTTTATTTTAAGCGGGGAAGAAAGCTAATGGACTATCAGAGGCGAAAGGATTTGCGCAGGCGTATTCTTACAGCAGTAATTATCATTCATATTATTGTGATCACATCCATTATTTTGATGAGCTGCCAGGTGCATGAGCAGGCAAAAATAATCGAAAAAGAGCCCGAGCCGGTCGTTTTCGAGATAAAAGTCCCGGAAACGCTTAAGGATGAAGATATTAAAATTATGGCCAAGGATTGCCATGCCATGCAGGTACCGGCAGGAACGCTGGTTGGTAGTATGGTAACCGTTCGTGATGGTCACTGGATAAGCAACCGGACTGCATTAAGAATGGCGGCGGTTATGATGCTTTTCGACGGGGGGATAGATCATGCACCTTAAAAAAGGGCAATCGTGGCTCGGGATAATCGGGCTGTTTTTTGTATGTATTTATAAGCGGATCGAGCTTTGGTATTGGAAATGGCGAAGTTACGGATTAGATGACCGAAAACGAGAAATGTGCCGGAGAAATATCGAGTTGTTTATGAGAAGGCCGTAAGCGGCAAGAGCCGTTCTGCGGGCATAAAGGCGTTTTGCCTGGAGTGCTGTAACTGGGATTATAACGAGGTTGCCAAATGTACAGATACGGGCTGCCCGCTTTTCGCATACCGCCCATATAAGGCCGAAACCCCCGGCAAAAATGGGGGGGGTTTTAGACTCAGAATCAATTTTAACTATGCCTGCGGCATAATATAGGTGCTCATTAAAAAATTCATAAATCAGCGTTGTTTTAATTTACAGGAAATTGCTTTTCATCACCCTCCTCCGAAGCGTTGGGTGCCGGTGATGTTACCGGCACCGGCGCTTTATTAACCGGGGTGATTGGGAGACTGGATGTGCGGCGGCGTAATTAAAAGGACTTTGCAAATAATCCAACTTTTGTGCACGGAGGCTTCGGGTGAACGGCCCGGCCGCCGCTTTATTATTTATAGGAAAGGAGTCAAGTATGGCAAAAAAATCAGACAAGGATTTAGTCCATAAATCAAGTGAGCCACACATACTTCCCTGCAAGATGAGTCAAAAAGAAAAATCCAATGCGGGAGTTAAGCTCGCAGCTGAATTAGAAATCCTTGAAAGTATTGAATTTGATAAAAAAACAATCGTTCAAGAATTAAGCTCAAAAATTAAGACTCACAAAAAACATATTCACGATTTATCAGACCAAATAAATAGAGGCATTGAAATGAGATCGGTTGATTGTGAGTTGCGGCTAAACGTTTCCAAATTAATCGCTACATTGGTAAGAAAAGATACCGGTGAAATTGTAAACGAGCGGCCTATGACTGAGGAAGAAAAACAGATGGACTTCAATTTCGAGGAAAAACAAAAATAATCATTAAAACGAAAGGACTCAAATTATGAAAAGACTAATTTTAGCAGTTATGATTCTTGCTTTTATCGCGGCGGGAACAACAGGTTGCTTGCCGGCGACACAGACAGAGATACAAACACTAACGGACTCAGTGAAAAATCTAATGGGGGGAGTGGATGACTTGCAGGAAACTACGAAACAATTAGCTGCCGACAATTTAATAGAGGCGGAAAAATTCAAAGAAATTAATGACAATATAGATAAAGTCCAGGAGCATACTAAAATTATAGTAAAAGATGTCGAAACGGCAGAAGACCCGGTAGAAGCGATTTCGAAGGGATGGGATGCATCGAAACCGTTCAATCCATATTACGGATACGGAGCGGCAATAATTGCGATATTAAAGGCAGTGCAGCTCGGCCGGCAGAAAAAAGACACGGAGAATAGATACGCAGCGGCAAAAGTCGGTATGGATAAATTCAAGAACGAAAATCCCGATAAGGCAAAAGAGCTTTACGAGGATGTCGGCGAGGCACGGAAAGCCAAAAAAATTGCCTGATTTGGATCCGGGCTATAAAGGAGTTGGCCATTAATAAAAAGACCGGGACAAAAGAGTGGGCACAGGTTAATATCAATATCCAACATGGATGCGAGCACAACTGCCGCTATTGCTATGCGAGAGATAATGCTGTAAGGCGGTTTAAGAGATGCTCAGCGGAGCAGTGGACCAGACCTGTTATTAATCAATCAAAAGTTGAGCAATCACGCGGCAAATACAATGGCGTTGTTATGTTTCCATCAAGTCACGATATCACACCTAAAAATATTAACGAGTGTCTCTGTGTAATTCGAAAGCTTCTGGATGCCGGTAATCAGGTTTTGATTGTGAGCAAGCCGCACTGGCCGTGTATTACCTTAATGTGCGAGAAATTTCAGGCTTATACACAGCAATTAATGTTTCGATTTACAATAGGCTCGATGGATGATAATGTTCTTGGTTTCTGGGAGCTAAAAGCGCCGAAATTCAAGGAAAGACGAGCATGTCTGAGATATGCGTATATAAAGGGATATAGCACTTCTGTGAGCTGCGAGCCATACCTGGATGAGGGCGTTATCGATTTATTCTGTAATATCAAGACGCATCTCACGCACAGCTTCTGGATTGGCTTATTGCGAGACTTCAAACAGAGAGTAGATTTGAGCAAAGTCACCGACGAAGAAAAAGAAAAATATGTCACACCACTTTTAAAGGCTCAAAAAAAAGAGGAGGTCATTAAATTATATAACGAGTTTAAAAACGAAAGACTTGTAATGTGGAAAGATTCGGTTCGAGAGATTGTTAAGGATGGCAAAGGCTAAGAAAAAAACACCTAAAAAAGTATGGCATATTAGTCGGTTCCGTGACCGTTATGAACTTGCTGAGAACATACGCTATGATCGTAAAAGCCCCTTGCTTTATACAAAGGATTTTGTGGGTTCGGGCAGTGACGATGAGTCCTGTGCATATTTCAGACAGCTTATGGCGTTAAGGTCCAAAGCAAGCTGGCTGGAATTGAGGGGGGCGTTCGCTGAGCTTAAGAATATCGCAGGTAATATGAGTAAGGCTTTCAGGGGTTATTTATTGAACAGTGATTATGAGCCGGCCACAGTAAAGGAGATCGGGCGTTGGCTGGGAACCAATGAGGACAAAGCAGAGGAAATCCTTAGAGAACTCAGTGACGTCGGGCTCATAGAAGAAATTGATGCCCCGAAGTTCGAGGTTGATGCGGAAGGTGACAATAAAACTAAGAAAAAGAAGAAAAAATCACCCAGCAAAAAGAAGAAAGTAAAAAAGAAAGCGACTTCAAAAAAAGCTGCTTCACAGAAAAAACCTGTGCGCGCACGGGGGCGCACGGAAAATTCCGGGGGCGCACAGAACTCTTTAAAAAAGAAGACTAAGACTAAGACTAAGGCTAAGGCTAAGGCTAATGTAAAGAATAATACCAATAACGGCAACGGCAACGACAAATCTAAAGAAGAAATAAACAACGGCAATAATAAGCTTGTACATAAAGCTATAGCGCAAAAAGAAGGAGAACATGAAGCCGTAACCACCTCAACCCCGACCACCACCCCGCCGTTAGAGCCGACGAAATCCGACGAAGAGGGCACAGTTATACAATTTCCTGTGCCCTCGGGCTCGGCTAATCATAAACCGGAAGTTCGTTATGATCAGGATGCCAAGATATTTGGAGGAGAGATCTATCAAGCACTTAATCTGCCCTGGATGCCGACAAGTGTCCGAGGAAGACGTGAGCTTGGCTGTTTTGCTTCTTGTTGGATGAGAGCAAAGGCGACAGGCCTACCGCAGCATGTATTGAATGAACTCTGGGATCGTTCGATCCGGGAAGCGAAATCGATCGGGAAGAAAACGAAACGTGGTAAACCAGCGGCGATTTGGTGTTCAGTCTTTAATAAAATTTTAGATAAACGATGTTCTGAGAATCAATGTAAAGCTATGTAAAGCCAATATTTTTGGATAATAATGCATTTTAAGAATCGAATTAAAACGATGGATTATAAACAAAACAAAACTCATAAACAAAGCAATATAAAGCACTTATATCGCGGGTCCTACCTGGACTTATCGCGCTTGCGGTTAAATGCATTGCAAAAAACGGATAGGTTTGAAATTTTTTTTTCTTGGTTTACTTACATAAGTTACTGGCGTTGCAGAATTTATGGGCGGTTTTTTGTAAGGCTTGAAAGGCTGTTTTCGCAGTTTTTGATATCGAAAACGAGGATTTTGAATGCTTGGATATGAATGTAGATATTGTGGAAGAACGAAACTCGCCGATGGTGCCGGTTGTAAATGTGGCGCAAGCTGGGGGTCTTTGAGAGTTGTTAAACTTGATTCAAGGAGGAAAAGAATAGATGGATATGGACAAGAAAAAATCAGTAATCAGGCCATGGCAGGTGATGAGGATTTACGGCCATAGAGGCGCTGTTTATTGCTGGGTTTGGTGCCGTTTCTGTGAGCAGTTTGAGCTTGAGCTTGTGTATTGGCGGTATGTTTTTCAGTGTTGCGTGGACCGGGTTGTCCACAAAATACTTCGGCTGCTGCGGCTTGGTTACTGGTCGGGATTTTGTTCTCAGGGACGAGGGCGATCATGGGACAGGAGATCCCGATATGGCGAAAAATGAAGATTTTTGCTCTTTTACAAATTCATAGATTATCGAGAACGTTGGTAGCATCAGCCACATCCGCAGTGAGGATGTGAGCGTAGTGCTTTTCGATAACACGGACGCTGTTGCCCATTAATTTGGCCACTTTGGCTATAGGGACACCGTTAAGCAGCAGCTGAGTACCGAAATAGTGCCTCAGGGCGTTAGGGCCGAAGCTGGGGATATCCGCTTTTTGGGCAAGTTTACTAAACTGCTGTATGAGTGCCTTGCGGGATCCCAGCTGAACGTGGGGCAGGATGGCCTGGACGGATTTGTTCAGCGGTATGGTCCGCCGCCGGCGGCCCTTGCCGATTATGGTAATCGAACGGCCATAGAGTGAATTAGGCATAAGTGATGCGAACTCCGATGCCCTCAATCCGGTATTGGCCAGAAAAATAATACGGTTTTTGGCCAGCGGTGGGGCGACATCAAGCAGTTTTTGGTATTCGGCTTTTGTGATGAATCTGTTGTCGGGCGGATCTTCGGTGAGCATTTTAACTTTAGTAGCCGGATTTGCTATATTAAATTGCTCGGAATAGAACCTGCAGAACGCCTTTATCACTGTCAGGTGCGCATTAAGTGTTCTGTTTTTCACCCTCTTGTCCTTGTAGTTGTGGCGATATATATATTCCTGTATATGGCCGTGTGTGATCTGGTGGATGCGAATTACTGATTTGTGCAGGCTTTCAGTGAAAAGCCGAATAACCATCCTGTAATGGTCCTGCGTTCTCGGTGTGTGTCGTTTGATGTGCTTATAAAAGTTTTGGACGACGACGTCAATGGATTCACTGGGGACAACCTGTCCGGATCGGACGAGTTTTTCCTGTGCTTCAATCTCAGCATAAAAATTTACGGCCTGAGATTTTTCTAAAAAAACCCGCGAACCGGCGAAAACATAGTGCGTTTTCCTGTCGGTTGCCCTCCAGCGAACCCGCCATCTTCTCAGTGCTTTAACGTACCCTAAACTTGCCATCTTGACAGTATCTTGCCAGAAATCTTGACATTTTTTTGACAGAATCAGAAGCAGGCCAGACTTTCCACGCCATAGGCAAATGCAAGTTCTTAAGTATCACCCGCTTATGACAAAAGCGGGTGATGGGAATCGAACCCACATGACCAGCTTGGAAGGCTGTTAATCTTCTGAAAAAACGTGTTTTTACAGGCTTAAATGGGGTATTTTATTGTCAATAAGGGGCTTGTCAACATATTTTTTGACATAATCTTGACAGATTAAGTGATTTTTCAGTGACATCAGGCGACAGAGGGATTAATTGGAAATCTCTTTTTTCTAAGCAGTATCTGGCGGAAAAATGCAAAGCCACGGGGCGGGGACACACATATTCTCTCCTTTCCTCCATGTCCCCGTCCTTTTTTTCAGGCCGCAATTCGAGATCCCAATAGTCAGGGGCCGGGAGTAGCTTTTAAGCAGTTAAATTGTTTAATTGGGAATATCAGCGAGGGCTGTTCACGAAATACAAAATGAGCCAGCGGCCCTATTGGTGGCATGGAGATATTGAGTGGTCGGTAGATCTCCACGCACTGTTAGCGAAAGAAACAGCGGCTCCTATGAGCGGGTAGATTAGGGCGTCTTGACCAGGACGCGTAGTTAAAAGGCGTTTCCTTGAAACCGGGAGGTTTTATGGACGTGAGGTCACTAACGAAAATGTGTGTCCGCAGACGTAAGCGAAGTGCGTGACGGCCCGGAGAGACGGGCATTTTACAAGTGAATATTTAAGGGCGGGGGGCAGTTAGGCAGCCTGCCGAAGACAACTGTCCGGGCCCAGGCTTGAGCATCTGCCCCCATTTTGTGAGTTTTTCTCCTCCTTCGAGGCCGGTCCGGCTCACAGGCCGCCGGGCCGGCCGATTATTAACTGCCTTAGAGGCAGATAAATTAGGCAGTGGCAAATATGAGTGAATGTGTCAGATGCGGACAGTGCTGTATATCGGTTGGAAAAACGTTCTGGATGAACGGGGAATTTAAGGATTATCCGCAGCTCGAGGCGCTTGCGGAAAAGACCGCCGTCGTCGATGAGGGACTGCCGTGTGAGATGCTGCAAATGAAAGATGGCGTGGCTGCCTGTAAGATCGAGGTACTTTACGGCCGAGATGCCAAACCGAAGGTATGCAGGGAATATCCGGAGCTCCAATGCCGGCATGAATCGGATAAGATGCGGCACGGTAGAGGCATCTGTTATTTATTAAGCGGTTAATGAAAGTGACAAATTATGGATATAGCGACAGATCCGATAGCAAAGGAATTAGTAAAACTTGCCGGTGATATTAAGGCCGGCAAATATGGTTCGGATATAAATTTCGCCGAAGAGAAATTTCTCGAAGATCTGGAAGACGAGGTCGTCAGGCCTCTTGGCGGAGAAATTATGGTTGATTGAGGCCCCGCGGCATGTGCCCCGGGTGCGATCGAGCGGGATGGAGTGACAATTATGGAAGATAAACTGGTTTGTAAATGCGGGTGGACGGGGACCGTTGATGAGCAGGAGGCGCTGGGCACCGAGTGCGGATGCTGCCCGAAATGCGGCAATGAGGACCTTATTTTTACTGATGATGATGAAATTATTGAAGAGGTCGTAAAATGAAAGATGTTAGGAAGGTGCCGTTTTTCGACTTGTACCTGGTAAGCGGCCGGCGGATCAGGAATCAGGAGCATAGAAGAGAGCTGGGCACGAAGATTATAAAAAATCTGCTCGAATCGAATACGAAATTAAGAAAGAGGCTGAAAAGGTATGAAGATTAAAAGATTAGTTAAGGCCGTACTGTGGGCGGCGGTGTATTTGTTCTGGCCGTTCAACTGGAGCGACGATTGTAAATGATACGAGTTTTTCCGAGAATTACGAACGGCACTCCGGTCGATGACGAGGTTTTTGTTACGGCCCCGCCGCTTATACCAATTGATGATATCGAGGACAGGGACGTTTATGTCTCTTGCACCTTTACCTGGGACAGAAAATACGCAGAGTGGCTGGCGGATCAGTGGTCGATGCACGGTTTTAATGTAAAGCTCGGTGGTCCGGCATACGATGATCCGGGCGGCGAGTTTGTGCCGGGCAGGTTCTTAAAAAAAGGTTATACGATAACGAGCCGAGGTTGTAATAATAATTGCTGGTTCTGCTTTACTTGGAAGCGGGAGGGCAAAATTCGGGAGCTACCGATAAGAGAAGGCTGGCGAGTACTGGACAGCAATTTACTGCAATGCTCCGAGAGACATATCAGGGCGGTTTTTGCAATGCTTAAAAGGCAGGACCCTATGCCGGTCGGTTTTTTAGGAGGATTCGAGGCAAGTCTTTTGGAGGACTGGCATGTGGATTTGCTTTTGCAATTGCATAATATATCACAAATATATTTTGCCTACGATACCCCGGAAGATTACGAGCCGCTTGTCCGGGCGTCGAAGATGATATTTAACGCAAGCGTTGCGACGCCTGAAAGCCATAGGATTTGCTGCTACGTTTTAATCGGATATAAGGGCGATACATTTGAAAAAGCGAAATTCAGATTAAGGAGGGTTTTGGATCTGGGGCTTACGCCGTTTGCAATGCTTTACAGGGACGAAGAAGGCAAAAGAGATCCTAAATGGATCAGCTTTCAGGCTCACTGGGCGAATCCAACGAGGTAAAACAAAAAGGCAAAAACGCATGGAACAGGACGTGCTGGATATCGCTGGGCACGTTCGAAACGGAGAACGAGGCCCTTGCCTTCCTGGAGGACAGGGCCGAGGCGGTCAGGGAATTAATGGATTAGAAGATTAGAGATTTGAAAATTGAAAGGACTCTTAAAATGTATAAGAAGAATAAATGTGCCGTTCCGGCACCTCAATACTGGTCAATGACAGGGCATGATATCTGGCAGTTGAATAACCCTGTCTGCGAGCTGAAGAACCTTATAACCGGCGAGGTCATGCAGTTGAATGTATCTATTCCTGTCCGATTTAAGCCCGTGATAATGCCGAAGATCAAGAAGGAACAAAAGAAAACGGCAAAGAAAAAGAAAGAGCGTAAAAAATCAGTCGAAAAAACAAAAAAAGACAAGGGCCCAACGGTAAAGAAACGCAGGAAATCATCGAAATACAGGGGAGTAACATCGGCTTCGAAAGGCAAATTTCGTGTCCAATACTGGGATCCCGTTTTGGGTAAAAACGTGGGGCTGGGGACATTCGATTCGGAGCTGTTGGCGGCCGCCGCTTATCAAAAACGTAAAGGCAATCACAAGGAGGCGACTCGTCTTCTCGACAAATACCACGAAGAGGTCGGCTGGAAGAAGGAACGACCTGTCGTTAATTCGATGATACCCGGCGATTTCGAAGGTGCATAAAAATGACTTTAGAAAGTAAGCCCCCGCGGCGCCTGAGCGGGGTAGACAGTGACGTACAGAAAATACTTGATGCCGCCGACCAAATGAAGGTGTCGTTTAAGGCACTCGAGGCCCGGCGGTCGCTGGAATGGGACGAAAAAAAGGCGGTCGCCCGGGCGGCGAACCAGTTCAGGCTGTTCGAAGGCTGCCACCTGGCGGAGCTGCGGGCGGCATTTGACCCGGAGTACGCGAAAGAATTAGAGCGTATGACAAAGCAGGCTATAAAAGGAGAATGAGAAATGAGCAAGACATGTAGTTGTTGTCCTAACAAAGCAAAGTATGATGTAGATGGTGAATTATGTTGTGGTAAACATTTGACTTATACTGTTGATTATGCACTAAAAATGAGTCCACATCAAGTCAAAGTAGAGAAAGTCAAAGAGCAATACGATGAATGATAAACTTAAAATAATATTAGAATCAATCAGTCGTGAATTATTGAAGTGGATGAGAATAAACAGCTAAAGACAGGAGAAAAAGGCAGGATGGAAATGAAAAAACGCCGCTCAAAATGCAAGCAAGAAAAATGCAGAAAGGCATTTAAGTTCAGGGCTTATCCTAACAGGGAGCTGCAGAACCGGATGTTCGATATGATGCGAGTAAATACTATTGCTTACAACGGCTGCGTGGGCGAATACGATGTAGCTTATGGCTCATTTCGACGAAAGATCGCCGAATTTAAAAAAAGCGGCGCCGGCTGGGATAGCCTGGATGAAAAGAGGAGGGAGAAGCTCGTAAAAGAGGCCATTAAATCGGTGGACTGGCCCACGAGGTCGAAATTGTACGGTAATTACGTGAGCAAGCGTAACAATCCGCAGAATGACGGTTTTTACATAGCCGCAATTCAAAATACCATGCTGCAGGTTTTTAATGCCGTTCACGGCTACCAGTCCAAGAGGGACAAGGGCGACCCGGATGTCAGGAGGCCGAAAAAACAGGACTTTCACAGAGGTATAATATACAGGCAGTCCGGCTTCTTCCCAAAAAAGGCAGTGAAAAATAAGGTCAGGCTAAGTGGAATCGGCACGATAAAATTCAAACGCCACAGGGAGATAGAGGGCCGGATAAAGGCGGTAATTGTGAAGTTCGAACATGGAAAATGGTACGTAATCTTTTCATGCGAGTCGCCGGTAAAGAAGAGGAAGCGGACGGGTAAGAAGGTTACGATAAAATTTTCAGACCTTTATTTTATCGAGGATTCATCGGGCAGGATTATCGAGCAGCCGGGCTATTATTTCGGGAGCCTTCCCAAAATAAGGGAGCTTTCACGGGCATACAGCAAAAAGAGCCTGCAGTATAAAGACGGCGATTATAAAAAGCTTGTGGTTGACGCGGAGAAGGACTTTAAGAAAAAAAACTTAAAAAAGGCCAAAAGGAAACTGGGCAAGTTCCACGGGAAAATAAAGGGCAGGCGGCGCGATTTCATAAACAAGATAGTCCGCAATTACGTGATGGAATACGATATCATTACCGTTTACGAACAGCCGTTTTATCTCAGGCAGCAGTGCCAGCTTTCGAGCAGGGACGCCATAAGGCTGGCGGACGCGGCGCCGGGAATTTTTTTGAGAATGTTAAAACATAAATGTAACGAGTACGGTGTGAAGCTGATACTTATAAAGAACGAGCTTTTGTGGGATGCCGGCAGGCAAATAACGGCCGACAAAAAGAGCATAAAACAACAGAAACAATTTTTAAGAAATGTGAAAAGGAGAATGAAATGAGTCTATTGAAAGTTGATCAGGCAAAGGCAAAGTCGCTTCTGGACGTAGAGAAGGACGCACTTGAGATAATCAAAGAGGTCCTTCAGGGCAAGCGGGACTACGGCGACGATGCGGAGTTTGCACTTAAAGTGGCCAAGAACACAACGACGAACAGGCAGACAGAGAACAGCAATGCAGCGCTGCTGTTTAACATAGTTTGCTCGATTACGGACGATTCGGAAGTTAAGAGAAAATTCCTCGAAGAGTATCAGCCGTCGCTGAAAAAATTGAGTCCGGGCAGGAGAAAGACGGCCTGACCGTGAGTTTTGCTCTTTGTAAAATAAATAAACGTGGCGATGGTATTCGCCTTCCCGGGCCCGCAAATGTGGGCTGGCGGGAGAACTGCACCGAATCGGGTGCAAAGGACCTCGATTTGTGATGTAGATACAACTCATCCTTGATGGCCTCTGTTCAAGTCCATGGTGCAAAGGACCTCGATTTGTGATGTAGATACAACTAGAGATATCCGGCTATATTGGTAAATTCGGTGCAAAGGACCTCGATTTGTGATGTAGATACAACTGATCTCCTGTTAATCTGAAAAATACCTTCGGTGCAAAGGACCTCGATTTGTGATGTAGATACAACACTTGCTCGATCTTGCCAATACGCAAACGGGTGCAAAGGACCTCGATTTGTGATGTAGATACAACGCCGTTGACCTTGACGCTGGCCCCCTCGGGGTGCAAAGGACCTCGATTTGTGATGTAGATACAACTTAATTCTGATTTGCAGGCAGCCTGGGCAAGGTGCAAAGGACCTCGATTTGTGATGTAGATACAACCGATCCCCTTCAACATAGATAAATGTTGCGGTGCAAAGGACCTCGATTTGTGATGTAGATACAACGCTGTTGATATTTTTATCCGCTTTTTGTGGGTGCAAAGGACCTCGATTTGTGATGTAGATACAACAAGCTGAATATTTGAAGGTTCTAAAGCCAGGGTGCAAAGGACCTCGATTTGTGATAATGACGAAAAAAAATAAAAAAAAGTCCCGCCGAAAGGCGGGTTCCAAAAAAAAGGCGCCGAAGGCGACTAACCGCGGAGCGAGTGACGCAGTCACGAAGCGGCGCGGGGGCCCGCGTCTTCCCTTTCCCCCCTCACTCGCCAGGAAGCTGGGCTTCGAGTGCGAGGACCTTGCTTCGGCGGACATCGCCCTTCACAATGACCGGCCGAGACTGCGGAAGGCGCTGGCGGAGTATCTCGAGAAGTACCCGGTCTTAAAAGATGCATACGAGCGGGGCCGGCTGCTTCGCAACTTAAAAGGCTGCGCAGAGACGATGACGGTCAGCCAGGCGGCGAAGTGGCTGGGGTTCGGGAACGGATACGAGCTGCGGGCCGTACTGGACAGTGACGGCGAGGCCCGCAATATATGGGAGCAGCGGCAGCTCGATACGATAGTCACCGGCAAGCGGAACGTCCTTGGCCTGCTGGACAAGGGCGATGCCAAGGCCCTTCGACTGTTCGAGCTGTTCCTCAAAGACAATCAGCAGGTTACGGCGGCGGCGGCGGACCTCGAGCACCTCGGTATGAACCAGGTGGCGGACCTGTTCGGGTACAGCCGGCAGGCGGTGAATGAGTGGTATACGTCGAAGGGACTGCCGAGGAACGGCGATAATACGTTCGATTTGAAGACGACAATAAAATGGTTCGAGGACTACTGTATAAGGAAGGCGGCGAGGGGCAGGGGCGCTGTAGGGCCGCTTAACCCGTTCCAGCAGGTAAAGACCGAGCGCGAGAAGCTGAAACTTGCAGAGGACCGGGGCGAGCTGCTGGACCGCGGCGCGGTCATCGGCTGGCAGGTGGCACAATTACAGAACGTTATGAACGCGTTCGATAAGATAGCCGATTACGCCAACCTGATGTACGGCCAGTCCCGCGAGCAGATAGTAGAGCAGCTTGAGGAGATAAGGGACATCGTCCTGGCCAGGCTGCAGAACGTGCCGGAGCGGCTGAAGCTCTCGGACGGGGCGGAGTCTGCCCTTATGAAACTTTACGAGGCGATTACCAAGAAGAACGAAAAGGGCAAATGATAAAAACAACTGAAAATAATCAATCATCATTAATCAATAATCAATTAAAAAACTCGGTAATCGAGTTTTTTATGCCTCAGCCGATGGCCGAGGAGCACCTGGAGGTGCTGGCGCCCCGCAGGAAGGTCCACATGCTGGACTGGATGGAGAACCATTTCATACTGCCGGCCAAGAGCTCCCGGATAAAGGGGCCGTGGTCGCTTTCGATTACCCCTTACTGGCGGCCGGTAATCGAATGGCTGTGCGATATGACGACCCGGGTGATAATCGTCTATGCGGCCACGCAGGTGGGCAAGTCGACGATAATGACCGGGTGGATGGGATACTGTATAGATGTTGACCCGGGCCCGATGAAGATAGTACTGCCGGACGAGAAGATATGCAAAAAAAGAATTAAGAGGATAAAGGCGATCTTCGACTATTCGCCGAGGGTGCTCAGGCATTTGGGCGGCGATATCCGCAACCTGAATATAGGCGAGCCGACTGACCTCGACAATATGATGCTGACACTGGGCTGGCCGACGTCACCGGCGACCCTGGCCGATGACCCGTGCCGGTACGTCGGGGGCGATGAGGTCTGCGAGTGGGAGCAGGACATAGCCGGCGATACGGACCCGCTTTCGAAGCTGGAGAACCGGGTCCGGACCTACGGGCCGGTCTCCAAGCAGTTCTATATAACCAGCCCCAAGAACAAGGGCGACCTGATAGACGGCCGGTTCGAGGAGGCCCTTAAGTTCGGTATATGGCTGCCCTGCCCGCACTGCGGCAGGTTCCATATAGCATCGTTCGATAACGTAAGGCTCGATAAGGGACCGGACGGCGGGTTCCTGAAGGCGGCCGAGTACAGGAGGGGCGGCCGGGCGAGGTACGTATGCCCTGAATGCGGTGCGGGCTGGACCGAACTGGAAAGGAAGGCGGCCGTTTCCGGCTGTAAGGGCTGCCCGGAAGGATGCTCGATAGACGAAGAGGGCGGGATTACCGGAGATTATACCGATTCGCCGGTAAAGGCCGTCCGGCTGCCGGCCGTTCTGGTGGACCCGATGTTCACTACCGTCGATACCCTGGCGGGCGATTTCGCCAATGCAATGGCCCATAAAAAGGCGGGCAATATAAATCCGCTACGCAACTTCCGCAATAACCAGCAGGCGATGGCCTGGGAAGAGCGGGAGCGTCAGACGGAGATCGGCCTGCTGGCCGGCCGCAAGGGCGGCTATGCGATGGGCCGGGTGCCAGCGGGCGTTCAGATGATAACTATAGGTATCGACGTTCAGGCCGACCACGTATGGGCATCTGTAAAGGGCTACGGGTACCGCAACCAGCAATGGCTCATATGGTCCGGCCGGCTGGAGACCGGGCATACGGGCAGGCAGGACAACTGGGATATAGTCGAGTCGTTCGTATTGAGAGACTGGATATCGATGATTGATGATGAGACGAAGTTCCATGCGATAAAGGTCGGTATCGACTGCAGGTACCAGAGGGCCGAGCGGGACGAGGAGTCGACGGCGGTCTATGATTTCTGCCTGCGGTTCGGCGAGGGGTTCTGTATACCTATTATGGGCTACGGCCGGACGAGAATGAGGTACGCGCCGTACCGGGCGGTCAATGTGGCGGGCAAGGCGCTCAAGAGGTTCGACCTTAACGTGGATATGGCAAAGGACCGGCTGTGGCAGTGCCTGTACGATAAGGAAAAGGAGCCGGGCCCGGGCTATATGCACCTGTACTCGGGCATTTCGGCGGAGATACTGAGGCAGCTCGCATCGGAAGAGCAGGTCCTCAAGCGATCAAGGGCCGGTAAGGGCGTTATCGTATGGCAGAAGAAAGAGGGTGTCCGCGACAACCATACTTGGGACACGAACGTATACGCCGACTTTGCTGCGGAGTTGGCGGGTGTTTTCCACCTTCGCGATATAGATATGGCCGAATGGCTGGCCGGTCCGGTACTGAAAAGAAAGGGCCGCGTCGGCCGACGGGGCGGCGGCGGGTTCCTGGACGATCTGCCGAGACTCTGATATTTATTATTTATTATTTATTATTGATTATTTTGAAGAAAGGCACCGAAGGTGACTAACCGCAAGGACTGAAAGGACGAAGCGGAGTGAGTAACGGATTTCTGGACGATCTGCCGGACCTGGGAATGCCGGCCAGGAGAAGGAAGGCGAAAGGGCGAAAGGACGTTGTTATGTACGTCCGGGTCCGGTGCCCTCGCTGCGGGGGCGATAAGTGCCCGGTAACGCATACGGACCCGCCGGTGGGCGGCAATCAGATCAGGTACCACCGGTGTGGCAAATGCGGGCATACGTTCAAAAGTATCGAGGAAAATTACAAACCATCATAAAAAAATTAATCGGCAAATATATATCGAAAATAACCGGACATTTTTTTGCATAAAATACGGCGTTTTTAATTGAAAAAGGCGAATATTGAAAATATTTTGAAAAATTCTTAATTTTATTATTGACAATATCCGATTATACTTATATAATTATAATAGAATTGATAATTAAATAAAGGATCAAAAAATGAAACGCACAAAAATTCAAATCGAAAGACAAACAAAAAAAGCATTTCTTATTTCCGATGGAAATGGCCGTAAGGGATGGATTCAGAAAAGATGGATGGACGCCGATGGAACGGTCGCCGAAAAAACTCTCGCCAGGGCAGACGAGAATTACCGGCAGCACCAGGCCGCTTACGCCGAAGCAAAAGAGCACGCTAATTCTTATCACAAAATTATCAATCAGGTAAGAGAGACAGAAAAAGCAATTGCTGTTAAAGTGGTTTTGGAGTTTTGTGATGTAGAAAAAATTTACTCTAAATTGATCTGGATTCCCAAGTCACTTCTAAAAGATAACACCGTGCCCGGCTGGTTCGTAAATAAAAAACTAAACGAGCTGCTCGAAGAATACCGTATGGATTTCAGCAGGTACGGCAGCGTTATAATCGACTCGGTAGGTGTGGCCGATTACGATGACAGGTGTTATATAATGTAATTTGAAAGGATCGAAAAATGAAGGGCAAAAAGAAAAATATATTTTCTGGTTACAGTCTCAGCTGGCTGTTTGTAATGTATGATCTTCCGTACGATACGAGTGAAGCGAAAACAGCGGCGGCGAAATTCTTAAGGCATTTGAAAAAAGAGGGATATACAAAACTTGTCGACCGAGGCAAATTTATGATACGTCACTGCGGACCGGGAAATGCCGAAAAACAAATAGAAAAAATAAAAGATATATTACCTCCGGACGCGATGGTACGCATACTTCAAGTAACTGACAAACAGTTCGGGCGTATGGTAAATTTGTGGGGAAAGATGAGAAAAGGCGTATGGTAAATTTGTGGGGAAAGATGAGAAAAACGGCTTAGTATTTTTTGATCCGGCCCCTTGGCGCGTTGCCGGGGGCCGGGTCTTTTCTTAATTATTATGGGAATTTCATTTATCGACGAATGGCTTGTGGCCGAGGGCACGGATAGCGGAAGATGGTATATAATACATGCCGTCGAGCCGAGATTTATTATGGAGATGCTCGATGAAGATGATGGCGGCTATTCGTCCGGTGAGGCCTTTATAATCGATGAATGTTTAGATGCCTCTTTGATGGCGAAGCTGGCAAGAGAAGCGGGCGAGGCTTTTGAAAAATACGACAGGGAACTTGAAGATGAGCGGGATTGATTTCAGGAAAGAGATAAAAAAGCGGATGAAAAATCATAAGATAAGCACGCCTGAGCTTGCAAGGCGCATAGAGCTTAACTCGCAGACTTTATATAATTTTCTTTCAGGAAAAAGCGAACTGACATCGGCCAACCTTTCGGCTGCCCTCGATGTGCTCGGCGTAAAAAAATTAATTTGAAGGATTTCCATGTATAATTTCCTCAATTGTTCCATATTGAAATATTCGATATAACTAAGGCACAGGTTTAATATTGTAATCGCGAATCGAGGTGACTTATGGAAAAGCCTTTGAGATGTAGACTCGGCCTGCATAAATAAAACAAAATATTTTGGACCCAGGAGCTAAATTACGCAGGCGATAGAAGGCATTATTGTGCACATTGCGGCAATTATTTTGATGTCGATGTCGATGCCGGGGATGAATACATCAATCCTACCTGGGGCGCCATAGTTATGATTATATTTGTAGCGTTGGTTTTTATCGCTATCGGATTAATCGTAAAATATGATGTTCTTCCATCGTCTTTTTAGAACCAATCAACTAAATCAACTCAATTAACTGCCTAAGGCACCCAAGGCACCGTTGGCACCCAAGGCACCGTTGGCACCCAAGGCACTTAAAGCATCTTCGATAATCAACTTTTTTTCAGATACCTTCCAGAATCTGGAAACCGCACCGTTTACACACCATGTAATCATTACCGATACTGATAATATGATTAATTAATATTGTTATTAATTTTGTTTATTCGGTAATCAGGTATTCGTATGTTTGCGATTGAACAGATCGAAGAGATCGAAAAATCGGTCCAGGACCTTCAGAAGAAGATACTGTCACTTCCCAGGCCCGAAGACGGTGACTATACCGATCTGCAGATATCGGCGATGGACAACGCCCGCAAGAACCTCGAATGGTTCGCCGGCTACAGTATCGACAGATTGAAAAGGGCGTTTAAAAATTAAAATGCAAAGTGCAAAATTCAAAATTAAGGCAGTCACCCCCCTTCTTGTACCTAAGGTGCGGGGGGGTTTAACAATTTTTAATATACATATGTCACAGGTTTAATTTTTAATTTTTAATATTTGATTTAATTTTATGGCGACACTTGCAGAACAATTAACTTCGGTCCAGTCGGCGATATCGGAAATCGAGACGAACGGCCAGACCGTTACCGACGAGGGGCAGACCCTGACCAGGGCGGACTATAATATGCTGTGCGCCCGGGAGCAGAGGCTGCTGAACCGGATCGACCGGGCCGACCGGGGCAGGATAACGGTGGCGGAGACCTAAATGGAGCCGCGCAGGAGAAAATCCGTTAATACGAGACTGCTGAAACTCTCGGAGAAGCTGGACGATTATGCGGCTGTGATATCGCCCAGGTGGGCGTACCGCAGGCGGGCGTTCCGGTTCGGGTACGAGGTCCTCGACAGGAGCAGGCAGCGGAAGAAGCGGTCGGGGATATCGGGTACGGGCGACTCGCAACTTACGGCCGAGCGGCTGGCCAGGCTTCGTGATATATGCGAGGACCTGGCCAGGAACAATCCGCTGGTCAAGGGGATACTGAGGAGGCTGGCGACGAAGGTGGTGGGGACCTCGACGAAGATACAGGCCCGGACGGCCGACGCCGGCTGGAACGCGGAGGCCGAGCGGCTCTTTAAGGCCGAGATGGTCGAGCGGCCGTGCGATGTCACCGGCAGGTTCGGCATACAGAAGTACCTAAAGACATTATACCAGTCGTACGCGACGGCGGGCGATATATTCACTATATTCACCGACGACGGTCTCCAGGCGGTCGAGGGCTGCCAGGTGGGTACGCCCTACGGGAGAAAGGACGCGAAGAACTACGACCGTATAAACGGGATAGCTGTTTCCAAGAAGACAAAGAAGGTGATAGGCTACTATGTGGGCGTGCCGAACAGGTGGGGCTATATTAAGAACGAGGACGTTAAGATGTATCCGGCGGGCGCGGTGCATCATTCGTTCAGTCCGGACCGGTTCAGCTGCTCGAGGGGCGAGCCGGCCCTGGTCTCGGCGGTGGATACGATAGATAAGCTGTTCGGGTATATAGACGCCGAGCTGGTGGCGGCCAAGATCAATGCGTGCTTTCCGATGATGATAACGACCAGGGACGCCGAAGGTAAGAACCCGGCCTATACCGGCGGGATAAGCTCGACGGGAAAGGACGCCGACGACAGGACGCTCGTTAAGATAGACCCGGGCATGATATGGGAGGGCGACCCGGGCGAGGAGGCCAAGGCGATAGGGGCGGCCAGGCCGGCCCAGGCGTTCGATAACTTCGTGCTTCGGATACTCATGCTGATAGGCAATCCGGTGAACCTGCCGCTCATGCTGGTCACCGGTGACTATTCGGGCGCGACCTTTATGAACAGCCGCGTGGCCTACCAGGAGGCCCGCGATACCTGGGCGGACGAGCAGGAGCTGGTGATAAAGCCGTTTCTTCACCGGGTCTGGCTGTGGAAGGTCTCGCAGTGGATCGCCCGGAAGAAGCTCACCGAGCGGGACGACTGGGCCTTACACGAGATCCAGTGCAAGAGATGGCCGTATGTGGACCCGTACAAGGAGTCGATGGCCGACAAGCAGCAGCTGGCGAACGGGACGACGACCCGGACGGACATATGTGCAAGGCAGGGCGACGATTTCAGGGACGTTACCGACCGGCGGGCGGACGAGGAGAAGTATCTCGGGGAGAAGGGGGTGACATTGACGGCGGCAAAACAAAAATCAAATATCGAGAATAAAAATGGAAAAGAAGATGGACGATAATCGGCTGGATATAAAAGACGATGGGACGACGGCGCCGGTGAAGGCGTGCGTATTCGCAGAAAAGTCTGATGTGCTGTTCGCCGAGGGCGGCACTGAGGACGATAACGATAACGGGTTTCGGATAACCGGATACTCGGGCGGGATAATAAAGGACCACTGGTACTGGGGCAATCTTGCGATAGACCTCGAGGGTGCGAAGTTCGCCAAGGGCCGGATACCGGTGCTGCAGGAGCATTTTACATCGAGCCCTATAGGCTTTTCGACCAAACAGGAGATAACGGACAGGGTAACGGTGGAGGGCCGGTTCCTGCCGAACGACAACGCCCAGTCGCTGCGGGCGGACATGAAGGCGGGCCTGCCGATGGAGGCGAGCCTGTACTGCCCGCCGGCGGTGATAGAATATGTCAAGGAGGGCTCTTCGGTAAAGGTGAATGGCCGGACACTTAAAGGGCCGGGCGCGGTATTCCGCAGGTCGGTCATTAAGGAGGTCTCGATGTGTGTTTTCGGGTACGATTCGGATACCCGCTCGTCGGCAATGGCCGGCAAAAGGGAAGTTAAATTCAGTTTATATCAGGAGAATAATATTATGGCTAAAGAGAAAGAAGAAAAATTGACAATAGAGAGCTTCGCCCGGGAGTACCCCGATCTGCACGGCGAGATTACCGAAAAGGCGAAGGCCGAGGGCCTGGCGGAGGGTAAAAAGGCCGAGCAGGACAGGTTCGAGTCGCTCAGGGAGGCCTGCGGCGGCGATAATGACCTTCTTGCCGAATGCTTCGCCGGCGGACTGACCACCGCCGATGCGTTAAAGAAGAGGGCCGAAAGGCTCGCCGAGGCAAATAAGAAGCTAAGTGAAGAGAACAAAGAGCTGAAGAAGAACAACACCGATAGGGTGGACCCGGCGGCGACCGAGTTCAGCGACGAGGCGGCCGACCCGGACAAGCAGACTGCGTTCGATGAGAAGACGGCCACCGAAGAGCAGCTCAAAGAGCATTACCAGAAGACGGCCGCACTCCAGGACGAGTTCCATAGCGAGGGTGCGTATCTGGCGTATGTAAAGAAAGAGGTCAGGAAGGCCGGATAGGCAAATTGAACCTGTGCCTTAGGTATATTGAATATTAAAGATGAGGTAAATTATGGCTAAGAAAAAAGAAGAAAAAAAGACCGTCGACGGGCCGAAAAAGGATATCGGTGTGCCGGAACCGGCGACTGAGACAATGACGGTCGAGCTGCTCGAGAAGGAGTATCCGGATCTTATTGCCGAGATAAGGGCACAGATAGCAGTGGAAATAAGTAATCTGTCGGCCGAGAGTATAAAGGCCGAGATGCCGGGTCTTTACCGGCGGATAGCGGCCGATTCGGCGGGCGCTTCGGCGGCCAATCTGAACGAGAAGGGATTTATGCTGTCACTGGACGACCCGTTCGCCGAGGGGACCGTTCGGACGTTCGCGCACCTTGCGAAACGGCCGGGCCTGAAGGTGCCGTGCGTGCTGCCTTTTAAGGACCCTAATACGAAGGCCGCACTGCAGGGCTATATCATTCGGGCCGCTGGCGGCGGCGATATCGAGCGGGCGGGCAGGGCCAGAAAGGCCCTGGCAAAATGTAAATAGTAAAGATAAAAACGCAAAATTAATGATGTCATCAGCCTTGGGCTGATTTCACAATTTTTATCTTTAATTTGAAATTTGTAAATTCAACTTATTTGAAAGGATAAAAAAATGGCATTAACGGCAGATACACCGCTTACGCAGATACTGGGGTCCAAGAGCGAGGCCCCGGTGGCTGCGGGCGCGACGATTTACGAAGGCTCGATGCTGGGCGACTCGTCCGGCTATGCGAGGGCCCTAACGGCCGGCGACGAGTTTATCGGCCATTCGCTCGAGTATATAGACAACTCGGCCGGCTCGGCGGGCGACCGTACGGTCGAGCACCTTACCGGGCGGTACCGGCTGAAGGTGACGATCTCCGGTGTTGCGATAACCGACCGCTGGCGGGTGGTCTACGCATCGGACGACGGGACCTATACCTTCACGGGCGGGTCCAATAGCAGGGTCGGCGTGGTGGTCCGGTACGTAACGACCAGTACGGCGATAGTGGAGTTCCAGACGGCCGAGGCGCCCGACCTGGCGATAGCTGACTCGGCCAGGAGCAGGGCGGCGACGGCACTGCCGACGGCGGCCATATGGAACAATTTCAATCTTATCGAGATGCGGAACAATCCGTTCGCCGGCAGCCTGCTGGATATAGATTTTACGCACGGCGAGAACGAGCCGCCGGCTTTGTTCGCGGACTCTTCGGCGGTGATAGATGTCCGGCCGGGCACGGCGGGCGAGGGTACGCTGATACTGTTCTCGACGGCCGATAACGAGGCGGCGGAGGTCCAGTGGCCGAGCTGCCCCGTGACATCTTCAGGCGGCCAGCCGTGGGCGATCGAGGCGAGGTTAAAGGTGTCCCTGATAACGAATACCAAGGGCGGCGCTTTTCTCGGCCTTATGGCCGGCGATACGGCCCTGGCCGGCGATCTGATAGCGGACGGCGGAACACTGGCGGACGTGGGCGCTGTCGGCTTCCAGTGGAAGGAGGGGGACGGCGATATTATCGATCTGGTCTACGATAAGAACGGCCAGGCCCAGAACGAGCATGATGACGATTACCATACTCTTGTTGCCGATACCTACGTTACACTAGGACTGTATTACAACGGCACGACCATACAGGGCTATATAAACGGCACGGCCACCGGTACGGCGATTTCGGCCGACGATATAGCGGCTGCGGACTTCCCGGCAGCCGATGTACTGGTCCCGACGTTCGCATTGAAGAATGCAGCAGCCGACGATGTGACTGTTACACTGGACTGGATAAGGTGCGCCCAGCTGGCGGCCTGATCTGCAATTGAATAAAGTTTTTAGCTATTTGAAAATATAATCCCTTCGGGGACGGGTTCGCTTACCGGCCGGCCGGCCGGAAGGCGGGGTTAAGAACAAAAACGGCAAGTTGGTGCCAACTCACCAGCTTGCCTTTTTTTGTTGCCCGCCCGACTGGGACAAAAAATGGAAATTAATCTTTTTAAGGAGTATCAAAAATGCCAAGGTATATTACGGAAAAAGGGATCCGGGGCCAGTATTACGCACGGCTCGAGCAGTTCATAAGCGCCGTTATCGACCGGATATCGATCGAGTTCTCTTCGGACGAGGAGGTCGAGGACTATGCATGGCTCGGCACACCGCCCGGGTTCGAGGAGCACAAGGGCGAAAGGCACGTGGAGAAGCTCAGGGAGTACTTCTATCAGATCCGAAATAAGGAATACGATGCGGGCCTGTCGATACCGAGAAAGCTGATCGAGCGTGACAAGACATCCCAGGTGGACTCGCTCGTGAACGATTTCGCCGTGCGGACCGGCGGACACTGGACGGAGCTGCTGTCGACGTTAATACTGGCGGGTACCGGCTCGACGCTGGGCAACTGCTACGACGGCCAGTATTACTTCGACGACGACCATTCCGAGGGCGCCAGCGGTACGCAGAAGAACCTCTTAACGGCGACCGAGGTGTCGGCCCTTAATGTCACGACGGCGACGAAGCCGACTCCGGTAGAGGCGGCCAAGGCGATACTGGGCGTTATCGGCTATATGATGGGGTACCTGGACGACCACGGCAAGCCGATGAACTCGACGGCGATGGAGTTTCTGGTAATGACCAGCCCGGTCCTGTGGCAGTTCCTGGCGCCCGGTGCTTATAACCGGCTGGTAAGCTCGGGCGAGAGCAATCCGCTGGTCGCTGTCACCGAGTCGGAGGGTTTTAAGATAAGTATCGTGGCCAATCCCCTGCTGACTTATACGACCCAGTTCGTGACGTTCAGGACCGATGCGCCCTTAAAGCCTCTTATCAGGCAGAACGAGGTGGACGTCGACCTTCAGGTAATCGGCGAGGGCTCTGAGCACTGGAAGCTCCATCACGAGATGCTGGTTATGGCCTACGCCCGCAGGGCGGTGGGGTTCGGGCGGTGGCAGTATGCGGCCCATTCGACCTTGTCTTAATATCTTGTATTGTATGAATTGAATATTTAACGGCCTATAAGGCTGACGGCCGGCGGCGTTTTTTTTAAGGCGCCGGCGCGGCGGCCGCGTTTTTGGAAAGGTTTGTTATGACAGGCTACTTCGAAGAGGGCGAAGGCAGTCAATCGGCGATGCGGATAATGTGCTTTTTGTCGCTTTTGGCGGCGATAGGGTTCGGGTTATTGACGATTCTGCAAGAGCAGGCGGACCCGGGCGTCTATATTACGACGATGTTCGTACTGGGCGCGTTCGCCCCGAAGGCGGTCCAGAAGTTCGCAGAAAAAAGGTGACTTGGTTATGAAGAGGGACAAACGGATATATCTTATTATCTTACTGGCGTTATATGCGGCGGCGCCGGTTACGGCCGCTACGCACTGGATAAGGCCGGCCAAGGACGGAGTTTACGGTGATAATGACGGCTCGAGCTACGATAATGCGAGGCAGCCGCAGAGCGTTCATCTATTGAGCCTGTCGCCGGGCGATACGGTCTATTTTTCAGGGGTGTGTATCTATTACGAGGAGCCCGCCGGCCAGAGCTATACTGATATAGATATTCAAAGCTCCGGCTCTGCGGGCAGCCCGATTACTTTTAGAGGGGACGCTTCCTCCGTTAATCCGTCTTATCCGGACGGAGAAGTTCACGGCAACTATATCCTGACCGGATCGAGGGTTTCCTGGACGGACAACGGGGACAATACGTGGAAGACCGCCATACAGGCGGACTTCGATGGTTTCAGCGGCTATTTCGTATTCGAGAATATGGGCGGCGGCTGGCGGAAGATGGCCAAGGTGGCGAGCTCGGCCGCCTGCGTGGCGACGCCCGGCTCGTATTATTCGTCGGACTATAAGAGCGGCTCGGACATATATTTTCACTGCTCGGACGACGGCGATCCGGATGGCAGGGTTTCGCTGCCGGTCGACGGGCATACCTGGGACTTTAATTATAACGACCATATACGGATAATCGACCTTGATTTTTATAATGTTCACTTTAACGGTACGATCGACCTTCATGATATAACGATAACAGGCTCGTCGGTAAACGACAGGATGAAGGTGTATTATTCACCGGCCGGCAATAACTCGCTGGCCTTTCGTGACGATTCGTACAATATTATTTTGAGCTATATCGACAGGGGCTACGGCGGTGCGGGATTTTATATCGAGGACAACAGCGGTGACGGCTACGGAAATGCGCCCCGCGATATCTGGATTCATCACTGTTATGTCCATGATATAGGTCTGTATCAGCAGAACTCGGACGCCGAGGGCATAGGCGTGAACGGTGGCGACAACTTGACTATAGAGCATAACGAGTTTTACAACTGCGGCTCGGCCTATACCTGCTATCCCTACGACGGCCAGACGAACAGGAACCATATAATCCGGTATAATTATATCCACGATGGTCATCATCATGGCGGGGCCCGTTCGAGCGGGATCCAGTTCCAGACGGCAGAGCCCGAGACGGGAGCAAGGACAGGATGTGAGGTTTACGGTAATATCATAAAGAATATGGAGGCGGACGATGCTCCCGACTGGAGCGACAATTCAGGCTGTTCAATATCATGGCACACTACACAGGTGGTTTTTTACAATAATACGATAGATAACTGTGATACGAGTTTTGCAATCGCCCACACTGCCGGCGGCTCGGGCGACCCCGGCTCGAATGTCATACTGAAAAACAACATTTCGACGAACCCGAACAGCTATCACATAGCAGTATATGACAATGATATTGACGAAGGCGATTTTACTATAAACTCGAACTACAACTGTTTCGACCCGGACGGAGCTGCTTTATTTAAGATACAATACGAAGGCGGCTCTGCAACATACAACTTTTCTGGCTGGCAGGCTTTATCATTAACAAACTGCACATTCGATACTAACTCTATGCAAGACGACCCGGAGCTGGTGGACATTGCAAGGGGAAAGTTCGCGCCGGCGACGGCCGGCTCGCCCGTAATAAACGCCGGCGTCGATACGGGGATAGGGAGTGACTTTCGGGGCAATCCTATAGGAAGGACCATAGGCGCGATTAACTATACGAAGTACGGACTTTTTTGAAAGATTGAAAAAATGAGAGCGAAACTATTGACGTTCGTATTAATCTTTATTTTCTGCACGTTGGCGGCGGCGGACCAGGGGCCGAAGATAATAGAGAACGGGGCGGTCAATCAGTCGATTTCGGTTGTTATAAAAAACGCCGACGGCGATCCCAATACCGCGGTCGATCCGGCCGACCTGAATATATATGTCCAGCTGGATGGTGCCCACCCTCAGTCGGCGGCGACGAATGTGACCGCGCATACGAACGTATACGATGCACACGCCGACTGGTACGGCGCCCATATGGGTAACGGGCTGGTGAGGCTGGATATAGCCGACGCCAACCTGGCGGACGGCGCCGGTGAGATGCTGACTTATATTATCACCTCGGACGAGAGCGACCAGACTGCTTTTTTCAGGGTCCAGCTGGACCCGCCGGTTAACGCCGAGCTGGTGAACGGGGCCGAGCCCTTATCGGAGCAGGACAATCAGGACGGGACCGTTCTGGTCGATACGACGATAGCATCGGTGACGGGCCAGACGGAATTTACATTGAGCGACGGCTGGACGATAAACGATGCCCCGAACAACCATTATATAGTCGTCCAGGATGCGGACAATTCGGCCAATAAGGTGACAGGTACTATTAAGGACTACGTGGGCTCGACCAAGACGGTCATACTGTTCGAGGACCCGGGCGGCTTTACCTTCGCGGCGACGGACAAGGTTTTCGTCAGTGTGGTAAAGAACCCGTGGCCTCAGCTGGCGACGAGCTTTTCTTCGGTCGTAAATTCGTGTGCGAATTTTATTAGCAGCTTTAAGGAATAATAGAAAGGGGCGATTATGGAATTAAGAAAGCCGAAAACAAATATCGTTTTGATGTGCCTTTTATGCATTTCGCTTATAGGCTATGTGATTGCGGCGACTACGACGACGGTGGAGGGCCAGGTGCAGCCCTCGTGGCAGCTGCTGAGGGCGGAGGCGGACGAGGACGCATCGGGTATCGACCTTACTACAGGCGGCGATTATGCGAGCATGCCGGACGGTGCGATTGAGCTGCCGGGCGATGCCACGGCGGGACTTTCGAAGAAGATAAGCTTTATTACCTGCGCGGGTGCGGCGGCTGACAAGACCTATACGGTCGCTTATTACGGGTATATGAAGGACAACGGGCCGGCCCAGAGGATAATGTCGGTCGACTATACTACCGGCACGCAGGCGGTGGTGAAGTATCCGGACACCGCGGCGGCGGCGACTGATAAGTTCTGGTCGGACACGGCAACGGTGACATCTTACAGATCGGCTCTGGCGGGTAAGAACGACTGCGAGGGCAATAACGGGGTTGCGGAGGTCGTTATTTATTCGGGCGGCTTTAATAAGATATGGTCCGAGGTCTCGGGGGCGGACGGTGTGACGGGCGATGAGGCGGGCGATGTCAGCGTTTATTACTGTATAAGGAATTAAAGAGATGGCCGAATGGAAAGTTGAAAGGCAGGTGGTTAATACCGAGACGCAGCTGTCGAAGGTGACCGCCGTGCGGACGGACGGCACGGAATCGAAGAGCTTTCAGGTGAAGGCGAGGCTGGGGACGTCAGAAGAGAAGAAGGACGCCTGGGACGATATCTGGCGTCAGTATCAGGACTCGGTAAAGGTGGTAACTGATACGGTGGCCGGCGAGGCCGAGAGCTATCTTGATGGGAAGGAGGGGACCTGATGTTACCGAAATACTGGCGGCTTAGAATGATTAACGAGACGGGCCAGACGATGACCTATGCCGACGGCGCGAGGATAGCGATAAGGGTCCAGCCGTGGAAGCTCGTATCGGGCGTACTGACCTACGGTACGGTCATAACCGAGGACCTGGGGTTCGGGGCGGGCGAGACCATAGCCGACGACGGCGAGGTCGAGGGTACTGTCGTCAATAACTCATCTGATCTTTACTGGGGCGCCAACGGTACGTTCGAGATTACGCACGACCTGGACGCGGCCAGCGGGGTGTGCAGATTGTACTTCGAGGGCTCGGACAACGACGGTAACTGGCCTTCCGATACGGACGATTTCGATATAACGGACCTGAGGCAGTTGAAGGTTCTTCCTATAGATAATTCGGGCGCGGACAAGTCAAGGAGTGTGAACTTTGTACTCTAATTTACAGCCATATGTACCGGACAGAAAGCCGCCGATGGGTGCGATACTCAATCCGCACCTGGCGATAAATAGGGGGCTGGTCCTCGATATGATTATGTGGGAGGGGGCGGGTGGAAAAGTATTTGATTTGAGCGGGAACGGCATAGATTTAAGTTTTACTAATTCTCCTGTTTGGTCAAAAAGCAGTTTAGGTTCTTGTGTATTATTTGATGATGGAAGTAGTCAATATGCTGTAAGTACCAATACTTCAGTCACAGATTATCCTCTTACTATGGTTGCATGGTTCATATCAGATGATGATACGGCAACACAGACAGTCATGTCGATTTCTGATGCGGCAGATAACGACCATCAGGATGCACTATTGTTATGGGGAAGTGTTGCAGGTGACTATGTAGGAGCAGAGACAAGGGCAGGTGGTGCATGGGTAGGGCCGAAAACAACAGTTCCTTTTGTTGCTAACCAGTTACATTGCATAGCAGGAGTATTCAGGTCAACTACGAGCAGAGAAGTTTATTTGGATGGTGGCAATAAAGTAACGGACACAGGCGAGGCCATACCAACTGCAAGAACCCGTATTGGAATTGGTGCTTTAACTGATATAAATCCATCTGCTTATATGTCGGGCAAAGTAGTTTTTGCTTTACTTTACAATCGTGCCCTCTCAGCTTCCGAAATAGCCCAACTCTACCGAGAGCCGTTCTGCGGGTTCCGCTGGCCGAATATCGTCGAGCTTGCCGCTTATGTGGCGGCGGGCGGAATGAATATGCCTTTATTAATGCAGCAGATGGGCCAGTTCGATGGGGGTATGGCGGCATGAGCATGAGACCAGTAAAGAAAGGCTCGACGGACCAGTCTGTTGTTATCCGGATTATCGACAGCTCCGACGGGACACCGGAACCGGCGGTCGAGCACAATACGGCCGGTATAGACCTCTGGTACAGGAAAGAGGGCGCGACGAAGACGAGTATAACGGAGGCGGCCCTTGCGGCCCTTGATTCGGCCCACAGCGACGGAGGTATAGAGCATATAGGAGACGGATACTATCGGCTGGACCTGCCGGACGCCGCCTTTGCTGCGGGCGCCGACGGCGTTATGGTCGGCGGAACGGTTACGGGAATGATAGTAATAGGCTGCTACGTTCCACTCGTCGATTACGATCCTTACGATTCCGTCAGGGCGGGCCTGACGGCAATGCCGAACGCGGCGGCCGACGCCGCCGGCGGCCTGCCGGTAAGCGATGCGGGCGGGCTCGACCTGGATACACTGCTTTCACGGCTGACCGCTAATGTGGCGACTGAGGCCAAGCAGGACACCATCGATACGGTGGTCGATGCGATCAAGGCAAAGACGGACAATCTGCCTGCTGACCCGGCGGACGATTCGGATATCGATACTCAGCTTGCGGCGATCAGCTCGGCCATATCGGGTCTGAATGACCTGTCCGCGGCCGATGTGAACGCCGAGGTGGATACGGCGCTTCAGGAAATACACCTGGACCACTTGCTTGCCGCCGATTACGACCCTGCCTCGAAGCCGGGTATTGCGACTGCCCTGCTGAACGAGCTTGTCGAGAACGACGGCGGGGTTTCGAGGTTTACACAGAACGCTTTAGAGCAGTCGCCGTCCGGGGGGACCAATCCGAACGTGCTTGTGACTACTACGATTGCATCGGTGACGAGCCAGACGGAATTCGTACTGACGGCCGGCTCGAACGATGATGATGCCTATAAGGACCAGGCGGTCGTTCTTTACGATGCATCGGACAGTGATTATCCGAGTATAAGAAAGGCGACGGCATATACCGGAGGCTCGAAGACCCTGACGATAGATTCTGCGCCTGACTTTACTATTGTCGGCGGGGACGGTGTGAAGATATTCGTGACGGCGCCCGGCACGACGGCGCCGACTACGTCGGAGATAGTCAGTGCGTGGCTGGCGGCGACCGGGGTGACTGTAGGCGGTACGTGGACGATGGCCGACTGGCTGAAGATGCAGATCGCCCTGGCGGGCGGTAATTTCAGGGACAAGTCCGGCAGCTCCGGCGTGTACGAGATACTTGACCCGGACGACGGCTCGACGGTGATAGCGGAGGCGGCGGTATCAGAGACTACGCCGTACTGGCAGCTTACGAAGAAAATTTAGAATTTAGAACCTGTGCCATAGGTATTAAGAATTGAGAATTAGGGATTGTGACATTATACGGTAATAATCCGGGCGCTCTGGCCACCAGGGGCAGGCTGATATCGATACCCCACCCGGGGACCGAGACGACCGAGGGCGACAACGATTTCGATACGGCGGCGATAGGCGCACGCTCGGCCCTGCTCGATGCGTTCGGGGTTTCGGCAACGTACCGGCCGGGCGTATTGAACCGCTCGATTACCGTTATCGTTCGCCACGTAACCGATGCCGGGCAAGTGGCGGCGGGTTCGAGGAAGCGGAGCCCTGTAGTCCATATAAAGGCGGCGAACGATTCGGCGATAGGGATATCGGCCGAAGAGTTCGAGCAGGGCCAGCTTATAGATGCGCCGCCGCGCAAGGGTGCGGAAAGCCGGACCTTCCGGCTGGCTTCGATAGTGAAGCAGTCGGCGGCGTTCGTTACGTACGAGTGTCATTAAAGGAATTCAAATATTCAAATATTAAATATTCAAATATTAAATCTGACATGCTGGCGGTAAAGATTGAAATAACAAAGGGCAGCCTGAAAGAGGCATCGCACGTCCTTCGTGCGATACCGCGGGCGATGCCGCGTGTGATGAGAAGGGCGATTAATCGGACGGTAGATTCGGCGGGCACCGACCTTAAGCGGAGGGTGGGCAAGGAGATTACCGCAAAAAAATCGGAGATAGCAAAAGGGATAAGCAAGCGGAAGGCGTCACTGTCGAGACTTCTCGGTACTATAAGGGCGAGGTTTTACCGGCCGGGACTGCTCGGCTTCGCAGGCACCAAGCAGACCAAGCGCGGAGTGACGTACCGGATAAGCAGGAGAGGGGGCAGGAAAAGGATCGAGCACGGCTTTATTACGAGGATGCAGACCGGGCACCGCGGTGTGTTCGTTCGTAAGGGCGCCGAGCGGCTTCCTATAGCAGAGGCCAGAGGGCCTTCTATATGGCAGGTGATTACCGATACGGCGGGCCTGCTTAAAAATGTAACGGATACGGCGGGCGATAAGCTCGGAAAGCATATAAACGATCAGATAGGCGTCGAGCTTCGCCGCTGGCGTGCCTGACAGGCACATTAATTTTAGGATGCGTTATTTTGCTTATATGAATTTAGAAGGGATACGAAGCACAAATAAGAATTAGTCCGCGGAGCGGCTCATATTATTTTAGCCGCCGCGGCGATTGAGCGGAATAACATGAGTGAGCCGATAGTAGAGCAGATTTCCGACTGGATAAACGATGCGATCCAGGGCGTTCAGGACCCGGACAAGACGCTTACGCTCAAAGCGGTGCGCCCGACTATCCTAGACTGGGACGTCGGCAACTATGCGCACGGCGATGTGATTATCGAGATAAGCTCGGTGGATACCGAGAAAAAGTCCACTACCGGCTCGCGGTACGAGACGGGTATATGGTCGCTCTACGGGATAATAACGACCCTGCCTGCGAATACGGCGGTCGATACGGTGCTCAGCCGCATGGCCGAGACTATCAGGAGGACCTTACTGGCGGGCAATGCTGGCGGTCAGGCGTGCGGAGGGCTGGCACTGGGTATAGACTGCCCGGAGGTCAATTACGCTGCGGGCCCGGGCTGCGCGGTGGTGGAGGTAGGTGTTGCGGTAGACTATCCGACCGGATTGTATGACGGTTATGCGGCGCCGTAGATATTTAGAATTTAGAACCTGTGCCATAGGTATTGAGAATGCTTAATTTGAAAGGATAAAAAAAATGACAACGAATGCGATAAAGCTGGCCGGTGCAGTGCTGACGTTTAACGGTAATACCATCGGCGAGATCCAGAGCCTGAGCGGGACGAGGACGCGGACTATTATTCCGATCCACTCGTGCGACAGCGTGGACAATGCGGTCGAGAAGATAGCGGGCGCGCTCGACGAGGGCGAGGTGACTTTCCACTGCGTTTACGACGGCTCTTCGGGCGGGGTCTATAACGACCTTAATACCGATTTCCAGGCGGGAACGAAGGGGACCTGCCTTATCACTTACAGCGACACCTCGAGCCATTCGTGTGACGGTATTATATCCAGTCTCGGCCTGCCTTCGGGAGAATCGGACGGCGAGGTCGGGGTCGATGTGACTATAGCGTTCAGCGGTAAGGCGACCTATACGGACGTGGCGTAGGCGGCGGCGAGCCGGCTTTCGAGTGCTTTGTGCGGTTTTGCGAAAGGATTGGCCATGTTAAATAATGGTGACATAATCGAGTACATAAGGGACGTATCGGAGCCGGCCAGCCAGAAAGGATCGGCGGGCCAGATAAAGACCGTAGGGCGCGGGATGACCAGATTCCATGCCAGGCTGTTATTAAAGGGCGGTTATATAAGGCCGTACGATCCGGACAATCCGCTGGTTATCGAGGCCGAAGAAGAAAACGAAAGGAGCTCTAATGCCGGAAAAGAAGCAGATCAAGAAGGCGATAATGGACCTTCGGGAGCAGATCCCGAAGGAGGAGATGACGATAGCGGGCTGTAAGGTTTGGGTGCACGGACTTACCGGCTATCAGATGGAGGAGTGGCGGCTGATGCGGAACAGTGACGGCGCCGATGCGCGTCTTTCCGGCGCGAAGCTGGTGCAGCTCGCCATGAGGGACGCCGAAGGCGTTCGTATATTCGAGCCAAACGAGCTGACAATTATCGCAGGACTGCCGGCAAGCGATACCGAGCCGATAGTGGAGACGGCGCTGCGGCTTTCGGGCTACGGTGCGGGCGCGCAGGAGACGATACTAAAAAACTTAGTGAAGACCCTTGGCGCCGATGGCTTGTTCGGCTTGCTCGAGAGTATAAATGTCCGGTGTCCGAACTGCTCGAAAGACATACAGGCTACGAACTCGCCGAGCAGTACATAGCAGAGCGGTTCTGGCCGGTAGGCGAGCCTGCCCGGACGAAAAGGACGATTATGGGCAGCTATATAACACGGGCGGGCATGACGGGCTCGAACGAGGACATCGCCGCCGCGAACAGGATATTAAAGGAGCTGGCCGGCGAGGCGGACCCTTCGGCGGCCGGGAATAAAGCTATGAGCGCCGGACAGATAAAGGCGGCGCTAAAGAGTATTTTTAAGGAGAATTAAAAGATGAGCGTTGGAACGACGAGAATTACCGGCAAGGCCGGACCGCTGATAGACCTGGCGATGTACCTGGCGACGGACCTGGCCGAGCTGAAAGGGCCGCTGAAGATAGCGGCGGCCAAGTGGACTTACGGTACGGCGGCGGGTGCGGTTAATGTAATTTACGCCGATTCGGTGACACTGGCCGACGGGGCGAATACCACACTGGACCTGTACGCGAGCGGCTCGCTGCTGGACATATTCAAGCAGGCGCTGACTATGGAGGCCCTGAAGTTTCTTTATATTAAGAACAACTCGGACGATGCGACTTTGAAGGTGTTCGGCGGGGCCTCGAACGATATCGGTATAGTGGCCGATACCTCGGACATAGTGGAGATACCGCCGGGCGGCGATCTATGCTGGTCCGATCCTTCGGCGGCCGGGCTGGACATCACTACCAATAAGAACCTGAAGCTCGAGCACGATGGCACCGGCGAATCGGACATGGTCGTCGATGTGATAGCGATGGGACTGGATTAATCAGGTATATTAAATATTCAAATATTCAATATTAAATATTCAAATATTCAATCTTTGCCATAGGTATTGGAAATGTCGGACCTGAAGCGAAAAATCGTTGCCGAGATATCGGCCCGGAACAAGGCATCCGGCCAGATAGCGAAGTTTCGCAGTGATATCGATAAGACGAACCGGACGCTGGGGCGCATGGCCGGCACCGCGCTTGCAATGGCCGGTGTCGGTGGCGGGCTGTATGCACTGCAGAGAGGGCTGAGGAGCGCCGTTATGGCGGCGGCCGAGCAGGAGAAGGCAGAGAATGCACTTCATGCGGCCATCGGAAAAAATATCGGTCAATATAAGAATTATGCGGCCGCTATACAAAAGCAGACGATTTACGGGGACGAGCAGATACTATCACAGATGGCGTACGCGGCCAATTTAGGGGTGACATCGGACAAGCTCAAAGAGGCGACGAAGGCGGCGGTGGGACTGGCGGCCAGGTTCAGGATAGACCTGGCATCGGCGATGATGCTGGTTGGAAGGGCGTCACAGGGCCAGACGCAGCTATTGACCCGGTACGGTATCGTAATAGATCAGAGCCTTTCGGACCAGGACAAGTTCAATGAGCTTCTGAGGATAGGGGCCGATTCGTTTTATCTGGCCGAAGAGGCGGCGAAGGACTCGGCGGGGACATATCAGCAGTTCAGGAATATGATGAGTGATATTGCAGAGACCATCGGCGGACCTTTAATGAAGGGCCTTACTGATATGGCGAGAGAGGTGGTAAAGAACAAGGAGGGCTGGCAGGAATTTTTCCGGGTCCAGACCGAGGGCTGGGCGGAGGTCCTTTCGGGATTCGAAAATGTAAGGGATGTAATCAAAGAGCTGCAGTCAATGAAAGAAAAGGAAGCTATTAAGCCGCTATCTCAGCAGGATTATAATATGTGGATAGCGGGAGGGCCGGCAGCTAAGCCTCCAGCCGCGTTGCCGCAGGGGATACTGGATATTCCACCGGCAAGGCAGCAGCATTTAGCCCAAATGCGGGCAAGGCTGAGGAGGATGGACCAGATTGCGGATATGTCCAAGCAATGGCTTGATATGCCGATAGGGCCGGCGAAGATTCACGTGACACCTGATGCCCCGATATCGGACGCCCGCAAGCGTATGATGGCCCTGCAGGGCCAGATGGCCATGGAGCGGGCGCTTATAGGCAGGATAGGCGAGCCGCGCCAGCATGCGAGGCTGTGGTGGCGGTTTCAGCAGGAGGCGCTAAAGGAGTACAGCGGCGATATGGACAAGGCGAGGGCGGCGACCGAATCGTTTCGGGCGGAATTAAAACAGATAGAGGAGACCGAGAAGCTGGCACGCATAGCGGAGTCCGTGGGCGATGCGTTCGCCGATGCTTTCGAGAAGATGGCATTCGAGGCAGGCAAGGCCCGGGACGTTATTAACGCGCTCATAAAGGACATAGCCCGCTCGGTGATGAGGAACCTTGTCCTTCAGCCGATGGCGATGGGTATAAGCTCGGCGATAGGCGGGATATTCGGGCTTACTGTGCCGACTGAGCCCACGGCTGCGGTCCCGACGGCCCAGCATGGGGGCGAGGTTGTTAAGACGGGGCTGGCGGTCATTCATAAAGGCGAGAGGTATTCGGGTGTTGGAAACGGCGGGCCGGGGGCGCCGATGAATATTATATTCGAGTATAAGGGCCAGCCTCTTCAGCAGAAAGGCCAAGCGAGGTACAGCGGCCGGGACGTTATCGTCGAGCTGGAGACGGTAATGAACGACCATATACAGCGGGGCGAGGGGCCACTGAGAAATACGATTATTAATCTGGGCTCGGGCAATTTGTAAATAATCGAGATAAAAAATCAAAATGCAAAATGCAAAATTAATGAGTCATCAGCCTAAGGCTGATTCCACAATTTTTATATACCTATGGCACAGGTTTAATTTTTGATATTTAATTTGAATTATGGCAAAGCCGTTTCCAACAGCAGATTTATCGAGGGGCTATACACCGGGCTCGTTCAGTAAGGAGCCGGCGTTCGACCCGACCATTAAAGGGGCGTTCGATTCGGGCGATCCGTTCTCGAGGGGCAGGTTCACCTCGCTGCTCTACCGGGTGGAGGTAACTTATAATTTCCAGAGCCAGGCGGATGTGGACCTGGTCGAGGCGCATCAGGAGCATGTGAAGGTCGGGGCCGACAGGTTCCTGTGGCGAAATAAGAACGCCAAGCTGGGCGTTGACGAGGACTGGGAGGTGCGGCTGCTCGAGCCGATACGGTTCGCCATAGAGCCCCAGAAGGTGACCACGTATTCATATACCCTGAAAATGTACGGAAAGGTGGTATCTAAAATGAGACAGGCTGAATATTTAGTGAGCGACCTTGCGGCGGGCGCCGATCTTAGTAATGTACCGATATTCGTCAACTCGGAGGCGGTGACTATCGAGTCGATAGGGATACTTACACAGGGCGCGCCTGCGGGGGTGGACGATTCCAATACGGTGGTCATCGCGGTCAAGGACGATGCGGCCAATACGGTGGTATCGAAGACCTATAATGCGGCCACGCAGCCGCCGTCGAGCGATTACGAGGACCTGGGCACCTTATCGAACGAATCGCTGAACGCGGGCGAGCATTTGACGCTTTCGGTGACACAGGGCGCGACGGCCAATATGCCGGCGTTTATTCTGGTGATCAAATATTATTATACGAGCTAAAAATAAAAAATGTCCATTTCATTGTCGTCGACACAGAAAGGTGAAAAGAACAGGACCTCGACCAGCTCCTGCTGGCTGTGGTTTTTACAGGTGACGCTCCTGGACTCTTCTGTCTACCGGTACGTAATGAATACCGAGGAGCTTACCTATGACGGCGATAAGTACGAGCCGGCGGGGTTCGATGTAGGCATAATAAAGAGCGATACACAGGGCACAGTGCCCCAGACCGTTCTAAAGGTCACCAATGCGGGCAGGCTCATGCAGCAGTTGCTCGAGGACAACGATGCCTGCGAGGGCGCGACGGTGGTGCTTACCCGGGTGAACTCGAAGCTGGCGGGCGAGGACCACAGCGAGCTTTCGTATACCTTCACCGTTATGGGCGCCGAGGCCGACTACGAATGGGTTTATTTAACACTCGGAAGCTTCAATCCTATTAACAGACAGTTCCCCCTGGGCAGGTACAAGGCCTATCATTGCGATCATATTTACGAAGGGGCCGAGTGCGGGTACTCGGGCGCGCTCTCTTCGTGCGATCATACGCTGGACGGTGATAACGGATGCGAGGTCCACGGCAATTCGGCCCGGTTCGGCGGTTTTCTGGGGATGAAGAACGGGGGTATAAAAATTGCCTGATTATATCAGTGAGAACGATAAAAAAGAGCTTCTGGCCGCCCGTTTCAGGCAAGGGGCTCGGGGCCCGGGCCATTTCGACTGCTGGGGTATCTGCGAGGAGGTTGCCAGGAGGGCGGGTATAAGGATGATTTCTTTCAAGGAGTGGGTGACGAAGATATCGGAAAGGGACAGGATTTTCAGATCCTTCGCAGATTCCGATAAGTTCGAGCGGCTGGCCGGGCCGGAGCCGTTCTGTATAGTCGGCTTTACGAAGGCCGGCAACGGCAAGGTTAGGCATATGGGGATAGTGCTCGAAGATGGCAGGAGCTTTATGCACGCCCGGAGGAAGTTGGGGGTTTCTATAACGAAATTAAGCGATCCGCAGTACGCGGGCAGGATATACGGATATTTCAAATATGTCGGTGCCTGAAACTAAAACTGATGTTGTCGAAGTGAGCAGGAAGCAGCCGAAAATAAAACCGGTGGTTCCCACCGGCGGCGGTCCGCATATAGTGACACTGGACTATCCTCTGGATATCGACAGCAGGAAAATCATACCGGCCGAGACAGGGATTACGTTCGCCCAGGCTGCAAGACTGCCGGCCGTGGAAAGGGCCCTGGACGGGTGCGAGGCGGTTATAAGCGTTAACGGTGATATAGTGCCCTTCGAGCAGTGGCCGTATAGAAGATTAAGGGACGACGACTGGCTTTTGATAGTTCCGAATGCGGGAGATGATGATGTCGTTAAAGTGGTTGCAATTGTCGGACTGAGCCTGATTGCCGGTCCTATCGGACAGGGAATTGCAAGTGGAATAGGTCTTACGGGGACCGCATTTGCTATTGGCTCTTTTGCCCTTACAATCGGCTTTATTGTGGGCGGGGGTATACTGATAAATTCGTTACTGCCGCCGCCATCTCCCAAGTCGGCGGAGTTTCAGTATGCCGAGGAGCTTTCGGCCTCGAAGGGCTGGTCGCCGCAGACGGTTCAGCAGCAGGGGATACCCGTACCACGGGTTTACGGTCGCATAAAAAGCTACGGCAATGTGGTTATGGCATGCCGGCGGGTGACGGGTGAGACTACGAATATTCAGGACTTGTATGCACTCATATGCCTGGGCGATAATCCGATGAGGGAGCCTGTTATACCGGGTACGATGAAGCTGAACGATCAGGCCATAAAGAACCTTTCGGACATATTTTACGAGGTCCGAAGCGGCGAGCTCGACCAGAAGTATATAAGCTATTTCGAAAAGGCCATACCGGAGATCCTGGTGAACCGCAAGGTCACCAGCGTGGACGGGGCGGAGGTTTACGAGACATCGAACAGTGATTTCGACGATCTTATAATAGTTCTTTCGTTTCCGTTCGGCCTGCACGATGCGGTGGGCGGCAACTATACGGTCAATGTCACTATCGAGGTGAAGGCGGAGAATTCTGTAGTTTGGCAGGAGCTGACGACAACTGACATTGAAGATGATACCACCGATAAGGTCATAAGAGAGTTCGAGACCGCCGGCAATATCGGTATAGAGCGTGGGTACAGGCATTCTGTGAGGGTTACGAAAAATACGGCCGACAGCGATAATATGAGTATCGCCGACGACCTTTATATAGAGAGCGTTATCGAGGTCACCGACGTTGCGTTCGAATATCCGAAGAGGAACCTGGTGGGGATTAAGGCACTCGAGACGGACAACCTTTCGGGCACGATAAGGTTTTCATGCCATAGCAGGGGCAGCTATGTGAGGGTATATAACGGGGCGTCCTGGGACATTGAGTATACGAACAATAACGCCTGGGTTGCCATCGATATTCTTACTCAGCCGGTATTTACCGGCAGCCGTTCGCCGTGGCTGGACGGTAAGCTTCTTTTGAATTTCGAGGGTTCGGACGGCGATACGGATACTTTTGACGACTCCATTACGGGCCATTCGATAACATTCGGCGGCTCGGCGGAGCTGGACACGGCGGCTTATAAGTTCGGCTCTTCGTCGCTTCTGCTGGACGGGGCGGACAGCTATCTGAAGATTAACGATGACGAGACATCTTTCAATATATGCGAGAATTCGGTCGAGGACTGGACCATAGATATTTTCATAAAGCACACCGACCATGCGGGTACGGAAGTATATTTGTCTCAATACGAGGACGGCGACAACGGATGGATGTTATATCACGTTCACGGCTCGGGTCTTCGGTTTATCGTTAATTCCGAGACGGTTGCGGTCGTATCTATAGCTGTTGCGACGGAAATTGAAGATACAAGCTGGCACCATCTTGCAGTGATAAAGAAAGGAAATAAATGGGGACTGTACCTGGACGGAACACAGATAGGCTATGATGAAGGTGCGGGAACGGACATATTTGCGGGCCATTTGTATATCGGCCAGCAGGGCGACAGCTCGGACTGGTTCGACGGCAATATCGACCATGTGCGTATAATCAAATCGAACATTTTTTCTGCGGACCCGAATTCGACGCCGGACGATACGATAACGGTGCCGACGGCGGCCTATACGGACCCTGGTAACTCGTTTGCCGTTTCGCGGTACGACTGCTATGACCCGAGCCAGCTTGACCTGCCCGCGTGGGAGGACCTGGCGGACTGGTGCGATGCGGCCCAGGTAAATCCGTTTAATTACGGTATAAGCAATATAACGCAGGCGGTAAAGGCGATAGTAACTACAATATCGAAACATGAAAGGATACCGGGCGATATTGTCCTTTTCAGGGACGTTCAGACTAAGGCCGAGATGGAAATCACCGACGGAACGACGGCAACCGTATTGGCTGTTATCGATGACTATAATTTTATGATGGATTTGGACACGTCCGGCATGACCGCCTATGCTGCGGACTTGCGTTTATATCTGAAATGCGAGGGTGCGGACGGGAGCACCACTTTCGCCGATAGCTCCGGCCAGGGCCATTCGATAACGGCGGTCAGCTCCGCCGCTATTAGTACGGACGAGAAATATTTCGGAAACTCATCGGCCGAATTCCCAACGTCCAACGATTATTTGACGGCGGACGATTCTGCAGACTGGGATTTATTTGCCAGCACCGGCTCGGACGCCACATTATGCGGCTTTTTTAATTTGAACGCATCCACTTTATGGGGCGGGCCGTTCAGTCAAAAGGAGGATGCGGACAATTACTGGACGGTTTATATCGACCCGAACGACGATACTTTGAATTTTCAGTTAAAGATAGGCGGTGTAGTGAGGGTGGCTTTACAGTCCTCAACTACGGGGCTGTGCGATGATACATGGCATCACTGGGCGGTCATTAAAAAGGGCACCGATTACGGCCTGTATATAGACGGTGATCAGGAGGATTACGACTCTTCGTCACAAACGGTAACACTCGCCGGAAATCTTTATATAGGACATTCGAACCTGGCAAACGGCTATGTTATAGGTTACATTGATGAAATGCAGATATGGCAGAGCAATTATTTCGATGCTGCACCGAATGCCACGCCGGACGATACGATAACCGTACCGACCGCTCCGTTTACCAATCCGACGGTGGAGGAGAAGGCCCCCCGCTTTGCTTTTAACGGGATATACGATACGGCGGGCGATCCGTGGGCGGCTGCGCTTCAGGTACTGGAGCAGTGCAGGGCGACTCCTTACTGGAAGGGCTCGAAGATATCGGTTGCCATAGACAAGGCGGCCAGTCCGGTATATATGTTCGGGCCGGGCAACTGCGTAAGCGGAAGTATGAGGCATAAATACCTGAAGATGCGGGAGCGGGCTCAGGAGATCGAGGCGCATTTCAAGGACAGGCACTACGATTACGAGAGGAGGCCGATAAGCGATATAAATTCCAGTATCGGCAATCCGGCGAACAAGGTGAGGCTCGATTATTTCGGCGTCACCGACGAATATATAGTGCAATCACTTATAAACCACAGACTCCTTAAGAATCTGCACGAGAAACGTACGATTTCGAAAAGGGTCGAGGTCGATGCTATAGGAGTGACTATAGGGGACGTCGTTTATCATCAGGACAATCTTTCCAACTGGGGGCAGATAGGCCGGCTTAGCCAGGATTATACCGGCGGCGGACGGGTGCTGCGGGCGGCGAACGGGCCCAATGCTGTCGTTACGATAAACGGGAATATCGTATTTGTCGATGCGGACTTCGAGGGCGGCTCGACAACTTACGAGCTGCAGATAAAACTCTCAGACGATACCATAGAGACCAAAACAATCACCGCCCACGATGGAAGTATTTTCAATGCACATAAAATAACGGTTTCCGGCGCCTTTACTATCTGCCCGCGAGAGGGCGATATATGGGCGGCCGGCAAGCAGAACCTGGTAAGTAAGAAATTCCGCGTGATAGATATACAGCTGTCATCGCTGATGCAGTCGGATATTATATTGAGCCAGTATGCGGACGAGGTCTATACCGACGATTAAAGGAGATTAAAAAATGGACGGTAAAGTATGCGATGCACACAGCGGTCTTTTATCTGATATTAAATTTTTAAAAAAAGATAACGACGAGCAGTGGACGGCGATTAATCAGCTCCGCAATCGATTACCTACCTGGGCGACTGTGGTTATTTCATTATTGACATTTCTTTTGGGGTGTTCGCTTACCTATGCAGGTCTGGCATCTAAAATGGCGCAATCGTCGGGCGGCTGATTAAAATATTTGGTAGCCGGCGACCTTTTCATCCCGGACGTAGATATAAATCCTTGCCGTTGTGGCGAATTCCGAATAGACCTCACACATGCCGTGTTTGCTTATATCGGAGACGCCGTTCAAATAAAGGTTCGGCCTGGCGGCGAAGAGGGCCTTTTTGCTCATACCAACGAAAATATCGCTATTTTCGATTGCCTGCCATTCCTTATCGGTAAAGAGGTTTCGGCTCAGCAGCTCGGACCTGATTTTCTCGACTTTGCAGGAGGCATAGGCATCGCAGAGCTGCTCATCGGGCACTTCTTTGAGCTGCTCGGGCGATTTCATCGATATGGCCATGGGCGAGCCGGCGCAGCCGGCAAAAAAGATTATTAGGATTAATGTAATAAAATGCTTCATTTTTAACCTCCAAACTTATCTTCTCTTTTTTCGTACCACATCGTTTTTCTATCATCGTATTTTTCGCATTTAGCATCGTATGATTTTTCTATTTTATCGTATTGTTTTTGGAACTTTTCAAGTTTGTTTTTTGCTTTTAAATCATCAGGATTATCTTCAAGTATATCCTCTAACTCTCCAATTTGAGCGCCAAGACTATCAAGCTTTAAGTCATATCCCCTGGTAATTTCTTCCCATTTATCATCAAAGGCCTCTACTATGTTTGATTTGAAAAACACAACAGTTATTTCTGTTTTACAAAATTGACAGTTATTATGTGCGACAACACAGCCATTCTTGCGGTACTTATAATCATATTCTGTTATAATAGATGGATCTAATTTAAGAATGTAACTAAATTTACATATGGGGCATTTAAAATCGAACTTCTTTTTTCGAAAGAAGCTGAACATTTTTTCCTCTCCATGGAAAATTATTTGACAAATTTTATATATAATTATACGTTACGTATTTTGATAGAGCGCCATTTCGTATTAAGATTAGACATCCTAACCATCACATACAACTTTAGAACAAGGATGTTACTATGTCGTGTGAAGAAATCAATGTTATTAATTTTTCAAAAAAGTTTAATATTGCCGAAATCAGCCGGATTTTGAACGAAGAGAAGGACCCTTTTTTCGTTTCTGCTTTATTGTGTCGACTTCGGCGCCACTCACAATCTCATCAGCCTGATCGGCAATCGAACGCAATTCATCCCATAATTTTTGATCGGACGGGTGAATTTCAATCAATA
>Ga0180438_10001382_pt1 | contig 43233 bp, 57 predicted proteins | sample SS_ome_12_FD_132455 | JGI IMG/M metagenome (GOLD analysis project Ga0180438, IMG submission 132455) | Hypersaline lake sediment archaeal communities from the Salton Sea, California, USA - SS_3_D_2 metaG | ecosystem: Environmental > Aquatic > Non-marine Saline and Alkaline > Hypersaline >...
ATCATACCAATTGGTTTTATCTACGATACGCTTGATAACGAATCTAATGCGCTCTAGTTCCCCTGCAAGTGAAGTTGCTAGGGACTCAGTGCCTGTTGCACCGGGGTCGGTGGTAGTTTGCATTTGAGCTGCATTGGTTGAATAGTCGTCCATTTGGTCAGGGACGAAGTTGGTAATGATATTGTTAAATTCGGCATTGAGATCTACCGCATCTAACTCTTCGCCTTGAAGCCAGTTTTTGATTCGTGAAAATAATCCAGCCATTTCTTGCTCCCTAGTTGACGACTACCTGTCGTTCGTCCCCTAATCTAAAACTTACTAGTATTGATGATATATTAATATTTTGATCTAATCCACCTTGAGTGAATTGAAAACTAATGCGTTTCCCGCTGCCGCGAAGTCGGACACGCCTAGAAACGAGCTCAGTACCACGCATCTTGTCGCCCAGAACAAACGTTCTAGATGCAGGTATGTCAGGACCTCCCAATACTTTACCGAGGCTCATTTCGACATTCTTAGTCTCCACGCTATCCCCATCTATAAAATATTCTACAGCTAAATCCCATTTCCCTTCTGGTTTAAACACAACTTCCAGAAAGTCAAAGTGCTTGTCTTTTTGGGCCATGCTAGGATCTACGAAATTGAAATCCATATGAGGGGTCTGAAACTTAGCTGTATAAGCTGTGCCCCCTACATTACGATCCTCAATATCAGTAACGAAAACATAGCCATCAGTAGTACCATACATGGGTACAAATATTCCATTAGCACCTTTCCGTAACGCCATACAGTTGGGATTGTCTTTGGTCATAAAAACAGCACGAGGGTTCTGTGCAAGATTATAATCTATCACTAGAAGCCTATCGTTACTGCTGCCGGCCGTAGACCTATATGTAAAAAGTGCTTGTTTTTGTTCTTCAAAATAAATGGAATGCTGTTGAGGAATACCACTTGTAGAGGTGTTATTTCTGATGAATTGTTCAATCCTAAGTAAATTCAACAAATCACCACTTTCAACATCACCAAAAGCATCCACAGCTTTAAGCGACGTAATTGATCCAGTGACGTTACCTACAAACATATCATCCAGTGCTTGCAGTGTTCCGTGCGCACTACTAACACCAAATGTTGCAGAAAGTTTTGCAAAATACCAATTAGCTGCACTGGTATCTTGATCGATCAGATAATAAACTCCAGTAGGTTCTTTCACTATAAATAGACGGCCTTTATATACGAAACCTGCAATAAGACCGTTACCTTCACCAGGGAACACTGAAAATGTTGCACTTGCACCCCCACTAAAATCCTGATGATCAGTAGAGTCACTCATATAAACACGGTGAGGGTCATTGGTGTTACCGAATGCAAATAATCTAGATCTATGTAGAACTCCTGCAGTAGGGAAGTTACTTGCCCAATCTGCAGCTGGCCCAGAGATAGTAGTTAAATCTGTAGCATCTCCATCCAGAAACTGGAGTTGTCGGGATCCAGAGAATATGAATAGTTTTCTATTGTCACTGGCACTTTCTAGACCACCAGCTACAATTTTAAGTTGGTTGTTGACGTTACCTAACTCTGTGTCAAATGCAGTGTTGGCTGTGAAGGTGCCGTCACCTGTGTCACGATATACTTTACCATCTTGAGTTACTGCTATTAGACGTTGTTGGGTTGCTGTTGGAAACCAATCATAGATTCCCATAATAGCTGCTGGCAGTGCAACTGAATTGAACTTGCTACTGCCTGGAGCTTTTTGTGCTTCCAAACTAGAGATAGATATATTTTCAGCTTGAATGAGATTTTGTGGGGGAATTGCTAACTGTGAGTCGTCAGTCCTAAGTCCCCCTTGGCCCATAGGAATTTGTACTGTTGTACCTGTATAAGTCATTAGTCATTCACAACCAATCCTGAAGTCGTCCTAACTAATCCCCTCGTCGTAATAGATCTAACCATGTCCCTTCTCGGAATAACTCTACCCATATATTTAGCCGTTTGAACTTTCTCTTTGCGATCGGCACTTAGAAGTGCTTGCAGAGAACTCTGGGCAAGTTGAAGATATTGAGGTGCTCTGGCATCACTTTTATCTAGCATTAGATAGTAAGTGGCACCATATTCTAATATCTTTCTATGTTCACGTGGAAGTACCGGTATATCGTTATCTGAGTCCACTAATGGCACTGGCATCTGGATATAATCTATCTCGACTCGTGTTTGTTTGTCGGGATAAGTATTAAATCGTGCTTTAAGTCTACCTGTTAGTGGTTCCTCATCTAATATTGTGAACCTTGTAGGATTAGATTCACTGATCTCACTTAGAGGATATCCATGTGCAAAAGAACGTGTCTCCAAATAAAATATCTGTCTGTCACTGTCGTCATCTAATGTCTGACCCTTATGAAGTACAAACGGATCAATGAGACGCAAAATAGGATTTACACTAAGTTCAGCAGTATAAGTATATGTATCTTCATAATCATACTGTTGAAATCCCATAACCTTGGCAGCCGATTTAAGTGAATTAGTGCCGCTAGAGAACGTAAGATTAAATGTCTCTGCAGCAGTACCATTAGCAACAACCATCTTACGAAGCACAGTATCATACGAACAAGAAAATGATCCTGTAGTAGCTTCACTACCAGCGTCTAACTGGGTATCTAGTTCTGTTGCTAGAGATGCAGCATCATAATTGCCAACTGTTATAGTTGCTGTACGTTCAGTTTCTGCCTGAACATTTGCTATTGTTCCTGCAGCCTGACTAGCACCATTTGTAATTACAACACCAGTTACTGCAACTACTTCTCCTGGGTCGGCACCATTGATGGTAATTTCCCTGGCACCAGTTACAGTAGCTGAACCAACTTCAGCAAAATCCGTCTGGATCTGCGAAGCTAGTGCAGTCATTGAAGTACTATGATCTGTAATGAATTCCACTGTAGTCATTGCAGTACCATTAATACTCAAATCAATATCATTGTCAGTAACTATGTCAGCATCAAATGTTAGAGTTTGAATTTTACGGAGCCTGAAATCAATCTTGTTATTTGAAGTATCAATGTTAATCAGATCGGAGAAGATCTCATAGTCAAGCTTGAATGCTTTATAACTTAGAGCTGCCCCGGTATCGCCTGTGTATGCAGCATCAAGAGTAAAAGAAGTGTTAGAAGCAGTATGAGCAGCAATTTTAAAAACTTCGCTTCGTCCATCAGCTTTTATATGCCAATCTGCCAAGGAGTCTGTCGGAGCAGAAGAGAATGTCCCTGACGTTGAGCCGTTAGTAAGTGAAATTGTTCCTGTTGTATGTTTAGGCTCCAATGTTATAACAATTGGACGATTTGCGCGCGCCCAGTAAAAATCTTCACCAATCTCAATACCAAATTCACTTCCCCCAGCAATAACCGATTGATACACCGAATTAACGTATTTAAGTGCAGAACTGTCAAAATCGGAAGTACCATCAGTCAGTTCTCCAACTCTATCAAGTGCCCCGTCGACCAGGTCTTTCGTAGATAAAAAGTTTGCCATATTTATCTCGACTTATATACGACTCTGACAATATTCCCAGCATTCGCAGTCCCAAAGTAAGGGATAATTCCCTCAGTTGATTCAAGTAGATGACAACCAGGTTCCATTCCGCCAACATTAGGCACAGTCCATTTGTATGTACCATTGTCAGCTAAAGCTTCTGTGAACGCTAAAAATCTACCAATCCAAATCGCATCACATTGAACAGCCTGTGAAGTTGCTGTAGTTGCAACAACTTTAATTGAATACATGTCACTATCGCCACCAACAGCAGCAGTAGTACCTGCAACCCAATCATGAGGAGGAATAAAAACATGATAAAGATCAGTAGCCGTATACGCAGAAATAGTTTCAACTGTAGTCAACGATGTATAAGCAGTCCCATTATAATACTCAATCGTATAGACAGGAGATCCACCTTCAGCCTGTGAAATAGTAAGTCCTATCAAACTAAAAAGATCTTTACACTGGATTAAATATCCATCATTAACAGTCGTACTAATAAGGTCAACAGTAGTTCCAGCTTGAATGTCGTCAGTAAAATCTACATAGTCTGGAGTTGCAGAAACATCAATATTTCCAGCTTTCCAAAATGCAGGAGTATCACCGTACCTGACACCAATTCCAGCATCTATAGCACCACCACTACGATTAAAAATTTCAGCTTCGAAGATCTCGAATTGTAGGCCCGTCCCCGGGCTTAGAACTTTTGTCTTGCCCTTTTCGTTGTAGCCCCTCATGATCGACTGTAGTGCTTGGCTTGACATCTTTTTTCTCCTTAACATCAGCCTTTACAGCTGTTTTTTGTTTTACGACATCTAATTTTGCCTTAGCAGTCTCTAGAAGCTGTTCTGCTTCTTTCAACTCCCAACTAGGGTCCACTGGCGTACCATCTTCAAAATAATGCTTGCCATCTTTAATGAAGATTGTAGGTTGATGCTGTTTAAAAATGGCTCGATAAGGAGTCACTTTCAGAATGCGTCCAGTTTTCGGATCTCTATGATGCGTTTTTAAAAGTTCTGTTCTATCCACAATAATCTCCCTGAGATGTACAAGAACATCTCCTCCAAGAAAAAGAGTTAAACTACCAACCGTCTACATCAACACGTAAAGTCGTAGCAGCCGGGGCAACAGTATTAGCTACTTCAATCAAAGCGGCATCTGTACCCGAGCTCAGTTCAGCATAGTACATGAGCAACTTCTCAGTACTTAAATCATACTTATAAAGATAACCATCCGTAGCTGACGGTTCACTAAAATTGAGCTTCTTAATCACATTAGGTGTTCCAAATTTAGCTTTAGCCATTGGAACTCCACCCGTGGGATAAGTAAGTGCTCCATCACCAAATGCTACATCAAACGAATTCGATTTATTACCAGAACCCGCTGAAATAGACTGGTCAACTACGGTATAGGTAACGTCACTTGCAGCAAGTGCAGTCATATTAAATCTCCTTGCAATATGTGGGGGTCACTAAGGACCCCCTTATTAATAACATTACGCACTTTCAATTAGTTCAGTATTGTTTCCATGGTACTCAGGATCTGGATCAACTTGTATTGACCAGAAACCTATACCAGTTGGAGTTCCAACACCAACAGTATGAGAAATCTCAAGACTGTCACCAACAGCAAAATCTTCTTCAAGATCTACAAATACTGTCGTGCCAATAGCAGTTCCACTAGGAACAGTTATTGTCGCAATAACTTCTTCGTCAGTTGCTGAAAGAGGTGTAGGTCGCTTAGTGAAAATTACTGTTGGAGCGGTAGTTGTACCACTTACAGCTTCACCAACGGCCGTAAATTGAACGCGCTTAACTGTGCAGTCTTTTATGCATAGCATTTCGCCATGATCCGCACTTGAAGCACCAATATCCATCTCTTTCAATACACCAGCATCTGTCGTAGCTAGTGGAATGTTAGGGATGAAATAGGGTCCACCTGATTCTGGATATGCCATAATTATTCTCCTTTATTCATTTCCCGTAATTATGAACTTGTTACGTGGACTATTCGAGCTTCACCAGCTGTCGCTGTGTCCCAAATAATTCCAAATTCTAAAACACCATACCATGCTACCGAACGTGCGCGACCGAAATCTTGAGGCATTCCAACACGAAGCTCAGGATCTACAGCAACTGCCATAGCAGCAGCATCTCGACCGAAGAATACACATTCACCTAACACAGAACCAGTTCCCTTAGTTCCACTTAGTGCATTTGAATGGTTAACTTCTACGAAACGAATATTTTCGATTCGTCCAATTTCACCATTGTACTTAGCAGATGGATCTGTATATTTTTTCCAATCTTGCCATGCGGGATCACTTAACAGACCACGCTTAGCTTTCGTAGCTATAAGTGCAACATAGTCATCACCTTCATAAGGAGGGCAATGCAAAGTTGAGAACAAATAGTCACGAATCTGCTCAACGTGATAAACGTTTAAGTTTACAGTTGCAGCAGTAGAAGCAGTACCGTCAGTGTCCATAGTCAAGGCAGCGATTCCAGTTGGAATAGCTTTTACTTGTGCAGCTTTGAAAGCAGCAGACGCAGAAGTATCAAGAGTCAATTTCATTTGGTCTCTCAACTTCTGTTGAATGATGTTTTCAAGGTTAATGTGACCAAGATCTTCAGCTAGTGAAGTGAAAGGAACTGATCGACCATATTCACTTACAGTTACGCTAACAGTAGTGATAGTAAGGTCATCTTCAGGAATCCTTTGGTTCTCAGTCAGTTTTCCACTCGTCGGTTCACTTACGTTTGCTATACGAGTGATTGTCACGTTTTCACCTGTGCCGCGTCCGTAACCAGGTTCGGGTCTTACAAATTGCATGAACTTTGTCTCAGCGATGGCAGCCATTCGTAGCTGAGAACTTAAAGCATGGTTTTTGTAAACACCGCTGGGCGCGTCGAAGGTCCATGTTTGAAGTGCCATGTGTTCTCTCCCCTTTGCTCAGTGTTTGTTAACAAGCCTTAAGGTCTGCTACCTAAAGCCACTTCTATATTAGTCTCTCTTTTGATATTGACGCACTTGTTTGATAAAATCAACCGGTTCTTCCTTATTTGGCTCAGTTACAGTGTCACTACTTGGTACATGTGTCACACCAGCAGTAACTGCACCACCTGTCGGCAATGATTTTTCCATTCCAAGTTGCTTCCTCAAAATACTCCCAACCTTATTCAAACCTTCCTGCAATGGTAAATCTTTAAATGCAGGATCAGGTGCATATTTTGAAATTAACGCATTCATCAATTCCTGCTTGCCTGCCAGATCGGGATTATTCTTGTAAAAACTATTTATTGCATCTGTTTGTTCTTGTTTCCAAGCAAGTTCAGACGTAACATGATCGATTGCCTCTTGCTTTGCTTGTTCTTTAGCTTTAGCAAGTGCTGCAGCTGGATCATTAAAAAACTCTTCTTCAAGTTCTTTCATCGGATCAACTTTAGGCACAGCTTCACCAGTAGGTTGCGCCTCTTTTAATCCTTGAGCATAAGCTTCTGCTGCGGCTTTCTGACTTTGTAATTGGTTAACAAAATCAGTCATTTCTTCTTTAGTTTCGAATTCTTTTCCTGCTACTTTAAAAACTTCCTTCTGAGGAAGTGACGTGGGGGAAGTAGCAGACACCTCGGAAGAACTTGGAGACCCTTCCTTGGAATCCTCCCCCGCGTCTAGATTCATAAGTTCAGTACCATCAGTTATGTGTTCTTTATTTTCGGTGTCTGCTGCCATTATTTCGGGCCTCCTTTTAATAAATCGTTTTCTAGTCGGGCACGTTTCTTAACAGCCCGCATAAACTTATTCTCAATCTCATCAAGCACAGCAAGCTTTGCCGCGTCAAGTGGATTTGTAGTACCTTCCCGCACACTCAAAACAATACTATTTACTGTTTCTCGTTTCATTGCATGAATAACATCTTTGAGTACATCCCAAGCGAAAGTAAGTTTTCTAGTATCACTAACGAGATCAATAACGTCTGCTTGCGCCATTAACCACCTCCAGTAGCTCGACTCGGTGGAAAGTCTGGTTTAGGTATTCCACCTTCCTCCTCAACCCTTTCATTAACAGCAGCACCAGCTTGCGGAATATTAGATTGCATATCTGGGCCCCCTTGTGGCTCTGGCCCCGCTGCTATCTCTGCTTCATCAAGCTGTAATTTTTCTGTATTTATATCTAGCGATTTCATAACTTCATCAAGAAGCTTATTAAAATCAAACTTCTGTGAAAACGCTTGCATCAAGATTTCACTAGATCCAATAGTCTGCAACAAGCCCTGAATCTTACGAAACTCCTTAATTTTATTAAGAGTTCTAGTAATTCCAAACACTCTAAACTTAAGTCCATTGACAGTTTCTGCAAATCTTTCTTCAGGCGAAATACTTTGAACTAAATCTGCCCTTGGGCCCAGAATTGCTTTAACATCCTCAAAATGAAGATCATTCATATGTTGCGCAATTGTCATCCAAGATCTTTCAACAACTGCCTCAATAAAACTAACTTCAATGTTTTTCGCCAGTCCCGCAAACACCCCCGTAATAGATTGCGAAGCTTCAACAACTTCAGTCGCTTTCACACTACGAGAGGGGAGCACCCCAAGTCGCAAATCATTCGTAAACGCACTCTGGTTGAACTCGCTGCTCATGGCGTTGTACATATTAAGTGCTTCAGCAGGTACGGAACTTGTATCAACCCGTTCAAGTACCTGTGCGCCAGGTGGCATCGCTTGCGTAACTGCTAAACTTGTTCCTGGTGGTATACCTCCACTAATTTGCTCGGGATCATCTAACCATTCAGGACGATATTGTTTAATTCCGTGCACTCCCATCATCGCACCATCAACCATCAAATTATAAAGTTCATTCATAGCCATATTGTGACGAGTAGGTGCATCCATAACAGCTTTATGCCAAACAGAATTGGGAACTCTTTCAATTGGTGTAACTACGAAAGGAGACTTCTGATGCCACAAAGGGTTTGGAGTGGGCTTCTGTATGAGCGTCTTTTCATCCGCAACCGTTGCAACAATGTTTTCGTAAAGTAACTCACCAGTAGTAGGATCAACAATATTTCCCCAAAACTCGTCAAGAACAATAGTTGACCTTTTACTGCCACCTTCTGTGGTATTTTGCGCAGTTTCTGTATGTTTGTCTCGTTCTCTCTCACTTAACAATCCGCTACTTGGTTGCAAGGATTTAACCGCTTCTAAATCATAGGTAGACCCTGGCATCTTAGCAAGTTCTAAAAGCTTATAATAATCCATCTCAATTCGCTGGATCTCATACAAACCCCGTCCAGTTGGATCTGGATACCAATCCTCTTGCCGCACCAAATCAATACACAGTTGCCAAACCTTATTTTCTTTTTCCACTAGACGTTTTTTGATGTTAATTCCGTCGACTTCATCTCTAACAATAAATTGTGGTTTATTGACAAACTTGCCATGCACCTTCGCAATCATAAGAGAACCAAGAAGTCCAAGTTTAAGTGCATCACTAACTTTAGTATTAAAACCAACAAGTTCAAGTTGTCGTTTCGTTAATCGTCGCACATCCTCTGGACTAATTGTAAGTGCTTCAGGTGCAATACCAGGAGCAGTATCAACTCTAAACCAATCACCAATATCAATAAGCCCTTGTTGAATGAACGCAGAAATTTGTTCTACAGCAAGATTTACCTTACCCAGAAATTCCTGACTTTGTCCTTCAACCTTATGAAAGTAACTAGAGCGCAAATGAAAACAATCGAAGTTTAATCGATTAAGATCCATTCGATCTCGTTTAGCATCATAGGCTTCGTCAAAATAATTACGAACAAGTAATACTATTTCTTCTTTGGTTTTGGTGCCATTCGCCACAATCTATCTCCAATTCTTTCTGTCTCGGTCTCCCACGTCTTTGGTGGACCCAGTTCAGTTTTACCTAGGTTATTTTTCGCATCCATAAAAGTATAATGCGGGCTAGGTACATGAAAAAATTTATCCTGCCTATCTATAATATTTTTAACACCAGCACACACGTATTGCAAAGCATCGTGTGGATGTGAATGCTCATCTTTTAGTGGCCTAGGGTTCATACTTTCAATATCGTTCATCCGATCAGGATATCTATAACCACCTTTGAAACCTCTGGCAAGTACTGGACAATATTGTAAACTAAGTTGCAAACAGCCACTGTCTTTAACTCTTCTCGTTAAAAAATGTTCTACAGAAGTTCTTCGCGGTTCAAACGCAACAGGTCCAGGAAAAGGATTTAATTTATAACTAGTTAACACATTTGCACAACTAGTCATATCCGTTTCACTTCTCTTATAACCTGCCGGATCAATATAATCCCGATAATCATGTTTCTGATCAACCCATTCCGGATAAAGCACTTTAAGATGTTGCAACACCATCGGAACAAACTTTGTCGCACTCATATTCTGCGCAACAAATTCTCTCATAATAACAAGTACATCACCTTGAAGTTGTGCAACCACACACGCAGGTGTAAGTCCAAAATCCCAACCTCTCAAAAGTGGAAGTCCAGATTGGGGAAGAAGTTCACCCTTCACTCCGTGAACTTCTTCATTGTAATCCTCATAAACAGGAAGTCCCGCAAAACTTTCCCATTGTAATTCATACTCTTGCAAGTACTGACGTATTGGCATACTAGCTTTAATGCGTGCCCAATAATCTTCACTTTGTTTCTTTTCATCAGCACTATAGTGAATCTGATAAATCACAAATTGATTTTTAGGATTTCTCCAAAGCTCAATCCCTGTCATCGGAAATTTATGATCCATGTTGACTTTGCTCCTTAACTCAGCTTATCATTATCATGTTTCTTTTTTATTTTTTAACCGTTTTTCTTTTTTCTTTTGTTAAACACAAAAGGCATAAAAAATCCCGGTTCGAAAATAACAAAAGGGACAGGGGAGGAGACGCACTGGGTGCTCGACATCTGGTGCGTCTTTGTTTTCACTATCTTACATCCAACTGATCGAATACAAGTGACTTGAAAAATCCGGGACCGGGACTACTGATTGCAGTAAACCTTCCACCACCTTCTAGTGTCGGAAAAGAAGCGGAATACATTTCTTGAGCGTTGTCCCAGAATGCCATTTCGTCTGCGAGTATTCCAGAAAATGTGAACTGACGGAGCTGGTCCGCCCCACTCGGGAAACCCATAATTTTGCTTTCTATCTGCGGGAATGATAGCTCACAATATTTGTATTTCCATTCGGGCACCAAGTCGGGCGGCAGCCCCTCAAGGTTTTTCAAAATGAAAACGGCCCGCTTGATTAGGTCGTCGGAGTCATCTTCCTTTTTGGAGACGATTGCATTGTTGCGACCAATGTGGAACATGGTGTCCCAAAGGTAGAGGATGAGATTGCTCCAGGTCATGAACATTCGTCGGGATTTTGGGACCGCGATGAAATGCTCACGAACCCAGAGCTTGAAATAAAGTTTGAGGTACTCTTGGTGAGCGGGGAACCGCTTGATGGGGTTGGCGGGGTCCACTTCGTCCTTGGTGTTGACGTGCCGAACGGCGAATTCCCAGGGGTCGTTTCTGACGAGCTGGAAATCGGATAGGATTTGGGCGTCAGAATTAGAAGAGGAGATTGTCTCCCTTTTTGCGTCTGCCTCGCTTAACTTTTCCACGTTTTAGTTCCCTGTATGCTTTCAATTGACGAAGTTTGCGGCGGGGGTCGAGGAGATCCACTTGGATCCCTGAGGTATCTTCTGCCCAGGGGCTCTCAAGGGAGAGTCGGGGCGATTTGCGTTTTTTACGTTTTCCCATTCGGGCCACCTCCAGATTTTAGTATAGCAGAACAGCGGGCAGCTAATGCTCGGAGTTTGTCGGAGATGGATTCGGATGTCGAGTTGAAATTTTCAGTTTCTGTTTGTGATTGTGTGGCATGGGGCGATGCGTAACGACGGGACTCGGTGCGCTTGAAGCGACGAAGTAACTCGATTTGTGATTGTGTGAACTTTTTAGTCATCCAGGTTCTCCTCTAGCCATGAATCGAGTTTGTCGGGGTTATTTTGTGATTGTTGGGGTAGGGGGAGGGCTGGGACTGCGGCGGGGGTTGATTCGAATACTTGTTTTTCTTGCTGTTTGTTGAGGAGGCCCACGGAGTCAAGTGCTTCAAATAATTCGCGGATGGAGGATTTCTCGGACTCGCCGGATGGGCGGGGTTTTCCGAGGATTCGGTCCATGAAGTCATGTGCTGCGGTGAGTCTAGTTGCGGGGGGTGTGTCGGGGTCGTCCATTATGGATTCTGCGGTGTCTACGGCTTTTAGGCCGGTCTTTTTGATGCGGGATTCGAGGTTGTGACCGTAGATCTGGGCGCGCTTGGCTTCTATGGATGATTTTATGGTGGAGTCGTTTAGGAGGGCGGAGACGCGATTGGGGGAGAGGCCGGAGGCGCGGATTATTTCTTGCTGCGTCATTCCTGTGGCGGCAAAATATATTAAATTTCTCATGTTGTTGGTTAGTCGAGGTTTTTTCGCCATAAATGCTTTCTAACTTACATTTTAGCATATGGGAAGTATGATTCGGTGCGGCATTATTGAATCTAGTTGGAGTTTTGGGAGGATCATAGCAGAAGCACAGGGGTCCTACGCACTCCTTGTAGGGGTGTAGGGGGGTAGGGTCATATATAGCCCCCCAGAAGCTCTGGGCACCCCCTACAATCGCATCTTTTTTTACCCTAGTCCACCTGCATACCCTTGCATTGAACTCATCCAGTGCTCAATACGCTCTTCTGACAGTGAAACAGTGTCCCTAACCCCATAAATTCATACTGTCAAAGGGTAATATGACACATACGGGGCAGCTTTTCGGAAAAATTAAAACCTTCTTTAACGCGCGTGCTCCTCTATATAAGAATAATAATTTATGACACACTGCTCATTTTTTCTACATATAGACAATTAATTTTTTTCCAAAAAGCTAGCCTCTACATCTCACATTACCCCTGGCCCTTCGGGCCAACCACATTACCCCTTGACAGTCCCATATCCTTTTGCTACTATGAAACTAGCAGACAGGCCTTACGGCCTGAAACCTCGAAAGGAGACCCAAATGAAACACACTCCCGGCCCCTGGAAAATTTCATACATGGTTGAAACAAGCGATTCATCACAAGAACCAAACGCATACTCATACGTCATTAATCATGGTGATATTGAGTTGGAGCAGCATAAAGCCAACGCCACCCTCATCTCAGCCGCCCCCGACATGCTAGAAGTCCTAATCTCAATAGCCCACGACCCCGGTTGTCCAGAACACGTTGTAGCTTGCATTGCTGACGTCGTAGACAAAGCCACCGGAAAGGAAAAATAACCATGAGCCACCACGAAACCGAAAAATACTATGAGCACCTAATAGAATCCCACATCTCCCTAATCTACTGTCTCCCAACCGAAAACCTTGAAGCCGAGGGCTACCACTGCACCAATCCCGCTTCCACCTCTGACATCTACAATGCAATTGACGCCGCCCTTTCCCGAGGCCACGACACCATCTACATCCACAACAAGGAGTACAAATAATGAAATGCCAAGAATGCGACAAACCATTAGACTGCGACGAAGAACTCGCCGCCAATGACGGCAACCACCTCTGCTACCGGTGCCGCAACCAAGACGAAATCTACGAGCGCCACAAGGACTTCCTCATGTTCGACCGTCCCTGCCCTGCGCCACAAGAACCCCAAGAACCAAAGGAGCTAAAATGACTCAACCCCAAAAAACCACACCAACCCTAGACCTCGATGACCCCAAAGTCCGCGAAATCATTGACTCCATGCTCTACCTCCTCAACTTCCACTGGTCCAAATTCAAAGAACCAATGGCCTCCAACAAGCTCTCCGGCCGATTCGCCCGCAAGCTCTACACCCACACCTCCTACACAGACTTCCTCCCCTTCCTAAACGACCTCCACGCCACCGAAATCATCCACCGAATCTACGGCCGCGATTCCTCCGTCTACATCTACCCCCCATTTTTCTGGCAAATCCTAGAAATGGACCGCTGTGGCATCCACGAAGCATTCATCAACTACACCACCCGCAAAAAGGGCAGTGCCCGTTCCCACTACGTCGACGAATACGACACCCTCCTCGAAAAAGCCCTCCGAACCCTAGTAACCTCAAAAAGGAGTCCCCAATGAATCCTAAAATACTACTAATCCTTATTTTACTTTCGTCCAGTGCAGCAACTACATCCTACGCATCCTGCTCCACAATCTACAAGTGCTGGGGTTTCACCTGCCGTTGGGTCTCAACCTGCGACAATTCCAACTCTGCATTCGGGACAAACTCTCTCAACACCATCAACCCCGAGCCATCCCCATTAACCCGACCGCAATCACCATCCCTATACAATCTTCCAAAGTCCAACACCACCAACCCATTCGACACCAACCAAAAGGAGCGTTACCAATGGAAAAACTAACAACAATCACCTTCCATTCCGAGACCCTATCCCACGCAGCATCCGCAATGGGATCCCTAGTCCTAATAATCTTCTACCTCGGCCTAGCAATAACCTTCACATCCATCTTCACCTACTTCACCCTATCTCTAGCAACACTAGTGCGAGTCCAGTACGCCAAGTTAAAAGGAGCATCCCCATGTACACCAGACAAACCAGCTTAGAAGCCTATGACTACATAATATCTACCGGTGTCATTGGTAAGCGCCAACGCCAGGTCTACAAAGCCCTTTACATCTATGGTCCAATGACTGCCAACGAAACTTACGAAGTACTAAGTCGCCAACGAGGTAAATCTCTCCGATTCGACTCCAACACCCACGCCCGTTTTACCGAACTCCGTGAAATGGGCATCGCACAAGAACTAGGCACTCGCACCTGCAAAATAACCGGACGCAACTGTATACTTTGGGACGTCACAGCTCACTACCCCCGCAAGCGTTCCAAGCGCAACTCATTATCCCTAAAACAAAAACTTGCAATAGCAAAAGAAGCCCTCACCTATTACAGCAACCTCGATTTATTCGAAGGTCACATCGCACGAGAAGCCCTAGAAAAAATCACCACCCAAAAGGACCCCGATCATGAGTAAAATGAAAGCCCTCGACCTCTCCCTAAAATCCCTGGAGCACGAGCTCAACATCCTCGCCAACCAACTAGTCTCCCGGCACATCGCAATCGTAGCCGCCCTCGAATCCAAGAACACCAAGTTCATCCTCGATTTCCTGGGCGACCTCCAAACCACCTTCAAAGCCCCCTCTAGCCCCGAGGTCCTATCCCTCAGTGACATTGCAACCCAACTCCAATTCCTCGACCAAGAAATCACCGCCATCATCTCCGACCACACTGCCCTCAACTAACTCCCCGCGCTGCAAGGGACATATAATGATCTTTGTGTCCCCAGCACCCCGCACCACAAGTATGCTATACTACAAGGTAAAGGGTGGTGTGGTTGGCTACCAAACTAAAAGATTTGATCCCCATAATCGTAGCAATAGCAGCTGTCATCACCTTTTCATTTTCCACCTTTGCCACCATTGACTACGTCAAATCCACCACAACCACAATCCGCTCCGACACGATCCGGGCCCTCAACGACCTAACCACCGAGGTCCGCAAGGTCCGCGACAAGCTCTGGGAGCTAGGCAGGTCCAATGACAAAAGACGATGTCCATAACCTGCGCTGCACTCTCCTGCACGAATTCGACAAACACTGGAACCACATAAATAAGGGTTATGTATCTGCCTACCCCCTAGCTTACGACATGTACTTCTCTGGCGTCACCCAAGCTCTCGAAATGATTGGACTAGACCCCGACGACACAAAATCCCTATTCGGTCCCCTCCTCACCAAACTCATCCCTCCAACCACCCACTGAGGCTAACGCCACGAGATCCAGTGCACCAAGCACAGTCGGGTACAAAAAACCCCACTAACTTCCTTGACACCAACCCATACCCCCGCTAACACTTTTCAAGTAGCAGGCATTGGTGAGGGGTTACAACAAAGGAGACCAACATGGAAATTTTTAGTATTGATGATCATTTAGCACTAGGCAAACTAGTAAAACGATTTCGATCTGTATATCTAATGGATCGAAAACATCAAGATGTAATCAAAGCAATGAAAGCATTAGATGCATTCAAGATGGAAGCAGATAATATTGTATGCAGAGAAAACCCAGACTTACCCGACAGAATAGTAAACACTTGTTACTACGGAAAGGATCAATCATGACAGTAGGAATAAAAGAAACTAAAGAACTAATCGCAGGCCTCGACGTCATTGCCACAACTGCCATAAAGGTAATGGACGACGGCAAAATCAATCTCTCCGATCTAGCTTATGCAATGGACCTCTTCAAAGAGCTCAACACCCTCATCGAATCCATCAAGGGCCTTTCCGAGCTACCCACAGAATTTAAAGATCTTGACAGCGCAGAAATTATGGATCTTGGAGCCGATGCCTATGCCCTATTCATGAAAATCTACACCGCAATCAAAAACTAGGACCCAAAATATGAAAACAATAATTTTTTTATTATCGCTTTTACTATTTGCATGTGCCACAACTCCACCCCCCATACCACCTTCCTACCCTATCCAAGTCTGCGACAAAATTTGGGGTGAAATAGATTATAAGTATTGTTTTTACCGTGTGGGCCAGAGCCCAGATGTGATTATTTTCCTACATGGAGCTTTAGGAAGTCATAAAAGTTGGCACTCCAGCAAATTTTCCAGCTTCAAACACTTCTTGGAGCTTCAATCCATCATGGGCGACGAAAGGCAGGATGATGAGTGAGGAAGAAAATTTATTAACTGAAGCACGATATAATTTCCTCGAAAAACATAAGAAGGCTAATTTCATACAATATTTTAAAGAGGAAGTGCATGCAGCTATTTATATTTTCCAGGGGAGTAAATTACAGGCCGAATATGATTTAGAATACTTTTTCTCAAAGGTTACGGATGCTGAAGCGTTGGAGAAGATAAATGAATGAGAAGCAGCAAGCTAGGATGGAAGAAGCTTTTCAAGATTGTTTCAGGGAGGAAACCAAACCAATTACTCTTATTAATACACAGATTCCAATTAAATATACAGATGCTGAAGAAACGGAAGCAAATGAATGGTTTCGTGATGGTTATACCGCTTGCCATAAACATGCTGAGAAGGTGTTGGTGGAAGAAATAAAAAGCTATATCGATGAGCTTTCACATCCTCATTTAGTTTGCAACAAGTTGGTAGAAGCTCTAGCTCAATGGCAAGGCGACGAAAGGACTGAGTGATGGACAAGCAAAAGCTTGAATATCTTGATTTACTCACAGATCCAGATAATCATTCTCCTTATCCACCAGGTAATTTAGAGCGTAGTGAAATAAGGTGGCTCATTAGTAAATTAAAAATAGCCTGGGCTGAACTAGAACAATTACAACGAAAAAAGGAAGGCGAGTTATTTCCGATTTCACAAGAAATCGCTGATATGAATACGACAGAAAACATCAAGTTGAAAGAACAAAACGCCATCTACAAAGAAGCTTTGGAAACAATAGAAACTTGGGATGTGGATATCGTGGAAGGAAAGTTTATATTCAAACAATCAGATGTAGCAATTCAAGCCCTCGCTAAAGCTGCCAAACTAGAAACTAACAAAGGAGATTAACATGCCATTAAAAGATGGAACAGGGCCAGAAGGTAAGGGTCCAAGAACGGGCAGAGGCAAAGGTCCGTGTAAACCCAAAAAGAAAACTATAAAAAATAAACCTAAACCAAAGAAGAAATAAATTTGGTATTGTTAACATGTGGAGAGCGGGCAGAAAGAGTTACTAAGTATGCGCGAAATTATGGATCGCACCATAATCGACCGCCTGACCCACTTCTCCGGTAACCGCACCGCAACAGCAAAATCACTTTCCATCAGCGTGCGCAACCTGCGCATCCACCTCGAGAAGTTCCGTGCTAGTGGCAACTGCAATCCCCTATTCACTAAACGTACAAACCCCGCAAAACCTAGGAGCCCCGTAATGAAAAAGACCAGCCCCCTAGAAGATGCTGCCTTTGAATATGCCCTCGGCAACACCGACTCCTACAAAGCATACATCGAAGGTGCCGCATGGCACAAAGCCGACCTAGAAACTGCCAACAAAAAACTTGACATAGCACTAAAAGCACTGAAAGCCATCCAAATAAACGAAATCCACGGCGGCGAAAACGAATATCTCATCGCCGACCGCGCCTTGGACAAAATAGATGAAGTTAGAATTTGAACGCGACGAATACTACTGGATGCTAGTAGCCTTCTGCACATGCACGATGATCACCACAATCACACTCGTATATCTACTGGTCGAACTGTTCGCTAAATAAAAAACGACCCCCGATGCCACTCACCTGGGAAGGAGAAAGTTCATCAAGGGCCGCGGTCCCTTTTGCCTTTCCTTTTATCCTTGCGGGGATTGCGATTTCTGTTTTTGGAGGTTTTGGCAAATTCCTAAAAAAGAAAAATGAAAAACCCACAAAAAATAAAAAGAAAAACAATTCTGCTGTAACAAAGTGATTTGGGCTTTGTCAACAGTAAAAACGCCAAAGGGAGCGCTAATGGCTCCCCTGACGTGGTATAATTGAGGTGGTGTGGTAAAAAACCTCAAGAACCTTTTAATTATCAGCGACACTCAGTCGCCTTTTCACCACAAAGATACTATCGATTTCCTTACCCATGTCAAGAGACACTTCAAATGTACTGACTTCCTGCACATCGGTGACGTATGGGACTTTAAATATTTATGCCGCATAGGTAAAGCATTTCTAGATCCCGATGACCCGGTGACTCCAACGCAAGAATACGAACAAGCTTTAGAGTTCACGAAAGAACTCACATCAAAGTTCCCCAAACTGCAGATCTGCCATTCGAACCATGGCGCCAGGATATTTAAAAGAGCAAAGGAACATTTTATTCCCCACTTTCTTATCCGTGACTATAAGCAAATCTTGCAACTCCCGGAGAATGTCAATGTTGCTCGACGTTTCATCAAGTACGGTGGCAAGGTAGTGCTCGAACACGGTGACCGGGTAAGCTCGGGCGTAAATGCTGCGATAAAACTCGCTATAGCTAATCGTAGAAGTACTGTCATCGGTCATCATAGTGGCCACGGTGGAATTACATATCAAACTAGCATGGTCCCTGGCAATCGCAACAAAGATATACGAGAACAAATCTGGGGCATGAACGTAGGTTGCATGGTTGACGAGACAAGCTATGGAATGGCTTGGGCCAAAAATTTCACGAGCAAATTAATTTTGGGGTGCGGAGTAATTACGTGGGATGGCAAAAAACCAGTCCCTCACTTTATTCCATATGACTAAAAATGTTAGAAAAAACACTTGTCACAATATCACATCCTCGGATAAGCAAGTCACTAGAGTGGACCCGCCCGTTTCTAGAAAGCGTAATGGAAGGATCAAACACAGACGTCTTAACGCGTATTACTGCCGTCGTACCAAGAAGTTATATGCGCCAGCACCAAGAGGGCAAACTAACCCAACACGATCACAATGATTTTAGAATCTCAATTCATCTCGGCTACTACAGTTACAAGATCAAAAACAAAAAACTAACTCAAGCAAAATACTATAAATATTCACGACTTGACATACTTCACACCCTTGCCCACGAACTCGCACACTTCATGCTAGTGCCACAAGGGCCAGCCAAGTGGACTTCGCACAACTGCGACCACAAAATTTTGGAATGTTTTATTATGAGCTCCTTTGCTATGCTACTTAGTGAGCAAGGGTATATAAGCGAGGAACAGGAGTTACTAGATGACAAGAGGAATGAATCGTCTGTCAGGCCCCGAAAGCAATGAAGCATCTGCAACAGGTGAATTCGAACCTACCACAGTAACAAAGACTGGCACTAAGACAGGTCTCGATACAATCTCAGTCAACAACTTAGTCCCCGAAGCCTACGATTACATTGATTTAAGTTATACAGGTAGTGACTTGACTGGTGTGGTCTACAAACAAGGTGGCAGTGGAGGCACAACAGTCGCTACTCTAGTACTCACATACACAGCAAACGTACTTCAAACTATAACGAGAACATAGATGGCCATAAGTTGGACATTCAATCCATTTACCGGCACGCTTGATGCCATCTCTAGTGAAGCAGCTGATCTAGCAACACATATAGCTGACAGTACTAATCCGCATTCAGTCACGTTCACTCAATCAGTTGCAGCCGATGGAGCTACAGACATTTCAGCTGCAGAAGCAGAAGAGCTTACTGACGGCAGTGTAACATCACTTCATTCACATGCAGGCGGCGGATACACCGATGAAGATGCTCAAGATGCAGTAGGAACCATCCTTACAGATACAACTACAATCGACTTCACTTACACTGATGGTGCCCCCACAATTGAAGCAGATGTTATCCCTGGTGGAGTAGATCACAACAGTCTCGACAACCTCGATGTCGGTGACGTTCATACTCAATATTTAAATGAAACTCGTCATGATGGGCTCGCTTCTGACAATCCTCACTCAGTGACTTTCACTCAGGCAGTAACAGCTGATGGCACTACAGACATTTCTGGAGCAGAAGCTGAGACTTTAACAGATACAAGTAATGCGGATGCTCTTCATGAACATGCTGCAAGTAATATTACAGTCGATGACACTAATTTCACATGGTTTAGTTCCACGGATCAACAATCTTGGGATGAAGAATTAGATGCGTTCCTATTCACTATTTATCCACCAGCTGAGCAGTTGGACGACATGGACATAGATACTTCGGGAGTATCAGGAAAATTGTCATTTGGTGCAAGTAATTCAGTTCCTGGATACACAAATTGTAGTGGCATCGGTTCTCGTCCTGCAGTAGATATCAATGAAGCTTTCAATGACAGTGGTGATAGAGCTGGCATCTTTACAGGTAGTGCTGATTGGACCGGAACTCTCAATGAAGATGCGGCTAGTACTGATAATTACCCGGCTAATAGTTTTAGGGATATAGGACAAACACTTTACTTAGAACTTAACGGGACAATAGTTCGTACATTAGATTTATCAAGTGAGACTGGTGCAGTTAATGATGGTACTAGTACAAGTGGATTCAACATCATTGCAAAAACACAAGGAACGGATACGCCTTTCTTTTATAGGACGGGTTCTTACAGAATCGACTCGGGTGATGTTAATTTAGTCTCGGGCTGGAACTATTGTAGGGTATATGACAATCAGGGAACTCCACAAAGTACCAACTACGTAGATTGGATTAAGGATGTAGATTATACTAACGCTACATCATTCAGTGGTGAAACGTTAGATAATCTTTCTATGGCGGGATCGAAATGGTTGAGCGGCGTGCAGTGGTACACCTCAGGAGACGCCGATTATGATATTACAATTTCTAACGCATACAGAAATTCCTATAGTTCTAGTGCAAGTGCTCTCAATTATAGCGGCACTAACTGTACTGCGAGTGATTCATCTATTCCTAATATGAGTGATGAAACAGATGACATCACAATCACAAATAAGACAGTTACTATCAATGCCACAAGATTAGTTGATGGTGACATCAGTATGGAAGTTCAAGTAGATAGAACTTTGGCTTCTGATTTAACTTCTACTGGAGCTACTATTTCTAGTATCTTGATGGATAATGCATCAGCTTCTCCGACTGATACGTATGATGATTTCGATGATGAAGGCTACAGACTGCCTTCTAATTTTAGTATTACTTCTACTTCTTATTCTTCTGGCCCAAATAACGGCCCTGTAACTTGGGACGAAACAATCTCCCTGATCAGTGCAACAGCAGGTTATAGCGATGGACTTCAAGTTGTTAACGACAGAGTCGAGTATCCCGATTATGATTGGTCATCAGTTACCTATCAACCAGGAACTGCTCCTAATTATACTACTGCTAGTGGTGATCGTGTTTATATTAGATACTTTTACAACGCTTCTTCCAGGCAGAATTTCCTTTTTAATTTTAATGTCACTTCTTCTACTTTTGTTAGTGTTGCTACTGGCCCTAGTTCTAACAATATAACTTGTGAACTCTTGGCACCAAATACTACACAAGATGGAGTAGGTACAATTGAGTGGAAAGACGCTGTCACAGCCTACACAGACGATGATTCTATAGGGTGTTACAGCTCATCAGTAGGTAGCACCATTCCTACCAATTGGGGTGTAACTTTGGGGACAAGATCAACCTCAACTTCAGGATATGCATGGTGCATTCGTATAACAGCAGCAGCAGCTTGGGCAGGGAGGATAAATAGTGTCACTTGTTCACCTCAGTAAGCGTTTGTTAAATAAACGTAAGATAAAGAATGGGTGTTGGGAGTGGACTGGCGCAACCAGTAAAGGATATGGACAAATAAAATTGTGGGGAATTGTGCCTAAAATGGTTTATGTTCATAGACTTGCAGCTAAAATATGGTTAGGTTTTGATATAAACAGTAAACATCTCGTATGCCATCATTGTGATAACACAAAGTGTTTCAATCCAGACCATTTATTTATAGGTAACCATGCAGATAATTCACAAGACATGTTAAACAAAGGGAGAGGAAATTTTTTAAAAGGAGAGCAAAATTCACAATCTAAGCTAACTAAAATTGATGTTTTAAATATAAAGGAATTAATTAAAACTGGAACATTAAAAACAGTTATTACACAAAAATTTAATGTGTCAAAAGGTTTAATTACTGCCATTACTAAAGGTAGAGCTTGGAGGCATATCTAGTGGCTTTTGATACGGACAATTTAGCCAAAGCAGCAATGAAAAAACTCTTTGGCAAAGCTCACACTGGACCACCAGTAGGAGAAGGCGGCACTAAAGACTTACCCAATGAGTCTGTGGCCTCAAGTACAACTGTCGCCTCCTCTACTGTCTACGGAGAATCCATACCACTAACTCCACCAGGTGCATCCACTTCAGCCATTCGAGTATGTACTTCTGGAGTCGAAGGTGAACTCGATCTCACTGAAGATGGAAGTTCTAACGGTAATACTTATTATGTGACTGTGCCGACTGGACATGATCTACTTTCATATACTAATCCTGAGACAGGTTCTAACTATCAAGTAGATGAACGAGTTCAAAATATAATCCCTGCTTCTTTTGGTTCTGGCTATCGTCCTATACCTAAAGATAACGGCACCGAGATTCCACCGACTGACGCAAGCGACTGGTTCTTGGATGATAAAGCTGGCACTCTAACATCGGAAACAGATCTCAGCCTTAGCACCACTGGAACCATCGCTTGTTATGTTTATGTCGGTGACATGGTTAGTGACCACATCGAATCAACTTCCAATCCGCACACAGTTACTGTAAGTCAGGCATTAACGGCTGACGGAGCAACCGATGCAACCGCTGCAGAATTAGAAGAACTCACTGATGGCAGTACCACAACACTGCATTCTCATTCAGGTGGAGCTGGAACTCCTGGTGGCAGTGACACTCAACTTCAATACAATGATGGTGGATCTTTCGGAGGATTATCTACTCTAACTTGGGATGATACAGATTTTCTGTTGGGATCTGCTACAACTACCAAACTTCAATTTAGAGATCCCGGTCTATATATCAATTCTTCTACGGATGGACAACTTGACATTGATGCCGACACTGAAGTTGAAGTGACCGCACCTACTGTCGATATCGATGCATCAACTGCAATGACTATCGATACAACCAATCTAAACGTCACAGCTACTGTTGCTGTAACGGGCAATGTGTCCTGTGATGAATTAGCTGTAGGTGATGAAGAAGCCATCAAACTTGGCAACAACACTGATGCACAAATGCAGTGGGAAAATGGCTCTACCAATGATTCTTTAGTATTAGGTTTAGGTGTAGGTAGTGCTGCTCAAAGTGGTTTCTTTTCTATCATGGAGAAGGGCGATATTGGTAACTCTTCTCGTGAACCTGCAGCAACTACTGCCAATCCAACACTAAGAGTATATTCAGCTGATCAAACACAATCATTAGATTTCATCCAGATGTATCATAATCAAACAGATGCATTTTTAGAGTCCGGTAATGGTGACTTAAGACTTAAGTTCACTACCGGTGAAATGGAAATAGATCCTAACAATATTATCTTTGATGCTGATGAAGCTAATGATGGTGATTTAAGAATTGATACACTGACTGCAGCTAGGACATGGACACTACCTGACATTACAGGAACCATAGCCCTGACTGCAGATAACGATAGTTTTGAAGTACCTAATGGTGCCGGAGGTACTACTGTAGATACAGCTGGTGAGGTGACAGTAGACACAACGAGCGACACCTTTAATTTCCATGACGGCACCGCAGAAAGAGTGCTGTCTCCTATAGTATCTAAATCTATTACCATAGAAGATCCCGGCTCAAGTGAGGATCTTTCTATGTTTTATGCTGACGAGGCAATGACCATCACTAAGATGGTTGCAGTTCTTGTTGGCTCATCTACTCCTTCAGTCACTTGGACAGTGCGTCATGGTGCAGATCGCAGCGCCGCCGGAGCGGAAGTTGTCACAAGTGGTACCACCACAACAAGTGTCTCGACGGGTTCTGTTGTAACTAGTTTTAACGATGCTACTGTTGTAGACGACAGTTTTGTTTGGCTTGAAACTACTGCCCAATCAGGAACAGTAGATGAAATACATTTAACAGTGTTCTATAGACAAGATGCTTAGGAGGAAGTTATGCCTATTAGCCCCGCGCTAGAAACTGCAATTGGTCTTAAGATTGAGATGCTTGATGAACAGATCAATAAGATCTATGCGAAAGTGAATACGCTAAAACGTCTTATCGACGATGATATCCATATTGATGATGCAATCTTGGCCATAGATGCAGGCTTTGATTTAAATGCTATGTATGCTGACATAGTTGTCAGATGCCAAAATTATATTCAAACTGAAGCTCAATATATTGCAGACAATATATAATGGCATCTACACTCCCTGCAGATTCACTGCCTTTGTGGCCGTCTACTCATGCGAGTATCCCTGCCAATCACACTAGGCAGACGGCGTTCGATGAAAAGATGCTTCAAGGTGATGATAGTGGTTACAGTGGTCCAACAAATGGTGGATCTAGTTCACTACATGTCCATGAAGTTACCTCACATACTCATACAGAAACCAGTACGGGACACCAGCATTATTTTTCTGCTGCTTCAACTTCAATGGCATCTGATTCTGAAACAACCTCCCCTAAACCTACATCCAGATATACAATTAGATGGTCGCATTATCATGTATCTAAGCGTTCATCAGCTAAAAATATTGTGACAGGTTCTTCTACTGCATTTGACTCTACTAGTGCTGTAACAGACGACTATCCTCCACACCTTGAGTGTATCGTTTTGCAGCCAGACGATGGTTCTCAAAATATAGCCAATGGTGTGTTAGGCTTTTATAACGGCACATCGGCTCCTACCAACTTTACTATTGCAGATGGCACTGGTGGGACAGTTGACTGTGTAGATAAATATATCAAAGGTGCAGACACAGGAAGTGGTAATGGCGGTAGCAGTTCCGGCTCAGCCTCGCACACACATAATTCTGCATCTCATACGCATACGGCAGACCATACGCATTATGGTATCTCGTGCGGTTCAGCTAATACAACATCAGGGTATAGCCCTTTAAGTTATCCTCCACCACAAACCATGGCGTATGCTCATCATGTTGTAAGCATGGGACTAACCAGTGGACAGGTCACAAGTGGTGCCTCGCCTTCAAGTGATTCTGAAGACAATGACCCAAAATCAAAATACATGTTAGCGATTCAAAACGTTTCAGGTTCTGCTCAAGCTCCTCCTACAGGGTATGTTATTGCTTATGATGGTAGCATTGGAGCTATCCCTTCTGGCTGGCAGTTGTCTGACGGAACAAATGGAACTGAAGATTTACAAGATTATCAAATTAAAGGCACCGACACTGGCGGCGAAGTTGGTGATGTTGTAAATTCTTCAAATTCCCACACCCACACATTTGCTCATACACATACATTTTCTAGTCACAACCATTCAGCTGGAGTGAGCGGCAATTATTATGGTGTTAATACTAGATCAGGTATGACTTTTACAGATGCCGCTGCTTCTCACACACATACCTGGACAGTTAATAACTCCACTCCTGCAATTAGTGATAGTGATTCTACTGCGAGTGAGTCTGTTGACATACGGCGTGAATATAGAACTATAGTTTGGATACAAAAAGTAGACGTGGTTGTGTCCAGAAGGGTGATGGTGATCTCATGAATTTTAAAGTGATAGATAAATACTTTCTAACTGAAGCAATGAGGATGGGAGCGATAGAAGAACATCTAGATAACAGAGTTGTTCATACATTTGAAGATATTCATTTAAAATGTGGTGAGCCTGTACATAGCTGCTGCATATCTATTTTTGATTGGCTTAAAGACAGAACTGTTAAAGACTATATAGGCACCATACTCAACCGTTGCCACCGCCCTAAAGAAGGTAAGGATCATTTTGAATATGATATTTTTACAATGAGAGAAATGGTGTGGGCCGGTAACCATAAGCTAAATGATTCTGTCTTTAATCGAGTTATGGAATGGTTAAAGTTTGATGAGTTTCTTCCTAACAGTAGGATTGTTAGAGCAGAAGATTTCTTTATTGAAGCTGGCAAGCATGATCCTCACCAACTTAAATATGAACTTCAAAGTTACATAGATAGTCAATGGATAGCTATTGCATCTGTAAATATGCATGGAACATTTTTAAGTGAAAAATATGACATTAAACTTGAAGACGGTAACCATGCGTTCACTGGATGTTTTGGTATCGGATATGAACGACTTGCGCACGCTTACCTTGCAGAGGCCAAACGCCTAGAGCTGCAAGGAATATGATATAATAGTGTGGAAACTAAAACCAAGCCCATGAAAGGAGACACACATGGCACAAGCAAATGGAACAGTACCAAACGAAACTTATAACATGGACATCGTGACTTTGTGCAGATACTTGGATCGCTTCGTATTTGAAGTGTGGAAAGCAGTATCAGCTAATTTCTCAGACACAAGTGATTATGATGCAGAAAGGCTCAACGCATATCTTGAGCGCCTAAGAGGTTACCACGCATTCTGCCAAAGCGTACCTCTTCTAGACCTACCAGATTCTTCACCTTGTTTGTATCAACTGCAAGAACCTCACGACACAAGCACATGTGAAAATGAAGCTTCTGACCACATGATCAGAATTCTTCAAAGAGGTAGACTAGAACTAGTAGCAAGTCAGAGTAGTCGTCGTAGTAATGGATTGCAAAGCCATGACTCAATTAGGCTTCTTGCCGTTATCGAACGCGCCCAGAATTTCCTCGATAACTACATCATTCCATTGCAACCAACTGACCTTCCAGAATCAACACCTCATAGAGATATGACTGGACACGGCCGCACTGGCGTAAGCCAAGGATCGTAACATGACAACAATAAGCGAAGCTCCACAAGCTACAAACGAACTGCTTAAAGAAGTCATTGGAAAATTAGAAGGTGCTAAAAGTTACGAAGAGATAGTACAAATTCTTAACGTAGATCTTAGGGCATGTGAATACATGTGCAATAAAAAAGCCTTCAAATTTTACGTCGAGATCTTAGCAGACCCGTCTGAAGGATTTCTAATATGGCAAGCAAATCCAGAGAAGAAAGATAAATGGGAGATTTATTATAAGCATCTACCCAAATTCCAGTACATGCCATATCATAGGCTACCCGATCTACAAAAGATTGAATTGGCTAAACACCTGCCGGTACTGCTCAATGAGATCTATAACGGACTAATGACTTTGGATAGCAAGATCTAGTTTTTATCGGGGCCTTCGGGCCCCACTTTTAATGGAGGGTTTAAATGGGATGGTTAAAAACAATACTAGGGCTTCTACCTAGTCTGTTAAGTTTATTCAATAAGGTATGGGACCGCTGGATAGCTGGCAGCTCATCTCGCAAAGGTGATAAGGCAGCAAGTGATGTCGCTAAAGATAGAGAGAAGTTAAAGAATGATCCTAACAAGCGACCTCCAGCTTCTCCCCTAATGTTGTTTTTACCGATCCTATTTTTGTCAGCGCATTGTGACGATCTCCAAATCCCTACTACAGAACGACGCATTCACTGCGAAAGTGAAATGCTTAGAGCCAACAAACCCGTCAACGATATAGCCTTATGCCCCGATGGTAATGGGCATAGTTGTTTCTCTCAAACTGATATGGCCACACTAATTGGCCAGTGTAAGAAGTGGCAGAAAGAACTATATGAATGTCAACGAAACTGCAACAAAGGGTTCAATAAATCTAAATAGGTACATAGCCCCCGATGGACTAATGTCTTTAAGGGGTGGTTGTACTTATGTCCCATACGATATGGGATATCCTCCAACGTGTGATAATGATAACGGGGTATTGTTCTTAGCGACCTTTGTCTGTCTTAGTAATATCTTTCTTTCGGACATAAATAACCTTTTTTCTATGCTGGAAGCTAAGGACTGCCCCGGCCTCTATCACCGAAACCCAGGCCGCAACAATTACATCAACTCGCATGACAACTATACTGGGATGGCATATCTATGTGTGAGGCATCACGACACTACAAAGTTCAAAGAGATCATTAAACATTGGCCACTGCTAAATAATGTTAATCCAGGAAAGTTTCATTGGGAAGCACTTCACCAGCCACACAATTGGTTCATATATAATTTGGCTGCAGGCAAAGAGCCATCTTGGTTTCTGACGATATACTTCTGTTTGAATTTACTATATGCAGCATTTCGTTATAGAAAACTTCGTCACATTAGTGAACTTATTCTTATATGGCTTAGATGTAAGGTTGTGGATAACCGAAAAGATTTACTTAGTAAATATAAGAAAACATTAGTACTTAACATTATCGAAGGTTTCAAACAGAGATTCTATTCCATCACCGACGGCAAGGGAATCTCACAACTTACTCAGCTTTATTATGGTAATGATCCGAATCACCCGTGTCGTCAAACCTCTTTACTTTGGTAAGATCTTGTTACAATATAACAAGCATAGGAGGCAGACACTATGAAAGACAAACTCAGCCCCGCAGCTTCGAGTCTCGATCAAAAGAATGACCTACTACAGATAGATGAAAATACTGTAGATAACACTGAAATTAAAAACAGAGCTAAAGACAAACTATTTAAAGCTGCCTCCACTCTGAAGAAACTTTTGCCCGGACATACCCATACGGGGTCAATTGCCGTGCACTATTATTTTAGTGAACTGAGCGGGCCCACATACGTAACTCAGTTACATCATGGTAACACGCGTGAATACATGGTTGCAACTAGCTACAACCGCCTCTTTCATGCGCTGCTCAAGACATTTGATAAAGAAATGGAACAGAAAAAATGATCGAGAAAAGTAAAACTATTCGAATCTCTACAGAACTTTATGACTTTCTATCAGATCAGATTTGTGGTGAACGCAGGACGTTTGATTCAGTTATCAAAAGGCTTTTGCCCGATCCAGATCACGAGGTAATTGGCTATGCTACAGATCATATTATTTTTGATGATTTTGATTCTGCTTTGGCTTACGCAGAAGATAGCGAAGATCTAGTAAAAACTGTAGTACTGCGATGAACATTCCTCTACTTGGTCCATCCATATCTGACCAAACTATCGACAGTTTTCACAACTATATCAACTCTCTTAGAGACGATAACTTCAAACGAAAATACAAACCGAAAAAAGAATTTCGTATAGTTTCGGTTTCCCAAAACAAGAAGGGCTCCTATATTGTCAAGGTAAAACGTAACCCAAAAGAGGTACTCCAATCAGAACTTGACGCACTAGCTAAGGAGCTCAATATCAGTATTCCTAAGATGTGGGATATATTTAAGAGCCGAAAAATCCCCATTGTGGATAAGTTAAATACGACTTTAATCTTGCGGGACTCAGATTTGCCATGGTAGCTTCGATCCCACTCGTTAAATGTCGTATCTGACGTAAGGAGAAATCGGTGTGGTAGAACCCAAGCGCATGTTAGAAGCCGACCGTGTCGGTGACCAAATTGTAATCGCAATAAACTATTCTTCACTCGAACTAATACAAACTTGTTTAAGAAAAGCTCACTACAGTTTAAACAGATCTCTTCAGATGCCTACCCCATCACTACCACTTGCATTTGGAACTGCCATTCACAAGGCACTTGAGATTTGGTATGAAGCTTTCCTTAGTACAAGAACTGCAATGACTACCGAATGTCATGATGCTCAACAAACTTACAGCACTCACGACAAATGTACCAGATGTGCAGCTATATCAAAGTTTGTAGCAGTCTATCAAGAGATGGTCCCCGATCCTCCTAACGCAAGTGAAGCACGTTCAGTTGAGAATGCAGTGGATATCCTTAATGCATACTTTTCATATTATCTGACTAACCCAGATCCTTATCGTGTATTCGAAGATCATGAAGGTTACTTCATTGAACGCCACTTCGAATTTCCCATCTATGAAGATAAGTTTCTGAAGATTCTTTATCACGGAACCATAGACATGGTAGTCCAGCACACAGAAACCAAAGCTCTATATCTAGTGGATCACAAGACCACTTACTCTCTGGGCAAGGACTTCATGAATCGTCACCGCCCTAACTTCCAGTTGTCTGGTTATTGCTTAGGGGCTAAAGAATGTTTTGGCATTGAGACTGAATATGCCATCATCAATGGCATCCAAGTAGCCAAGTACAAAAGAGATTTCAGACGCATTAACACTAGACGAAATGAAACTGATTTCAATGAACTCAAGATTGCTGTTGTTCATAATGTACGCAAGTGGATTGAAGCATGTGCATCAAGATCATTTCCTATGAACACACCAAATCCTTGTACCTTTTATGGTGGATGTATGTATAGAAGCGTCTGCGAAGTAGACGAAGTAATACGTGAAAACGTGATAAGGAGTTTTTATGAAACTGACGGAGATAGCAAATGACGAACGAATTAAGTGCCTTGTCTACGGCGAGGCAGGAACTGGAAAAACTTGCTTTGGATGTTCGTTCCCTACTCCAATATTTGTCGCAGACTTTGACGGGAAGATCAACTCATCAGCTCGATTTCATTCACATGAACGAGTTTCGCAAATTGACTTTGAGGATTTCCGACTTGGACGCAAAGATGACAGACCTTTTGACCGTTTTGAAAAAAGCCTCGTCGAACTCGAAACCGCATCCAAAGCAGGAAAGCTTCCCTTTCAAACAGTAGTAGTTGACAGTCTCACTCAATATGCTGACGCAATGCTAAAAGAACTAATGCACCGAAACCCCACCAATAGATTTAAACAGAACCTGCCCTCTCAACAGGACTATCATATCTTCTCTATCGAATTTAAAAACTTCCTCATGCGAATCCTTGCACTCGAATGCAATGTTGTGGTGACTGCACACATCCAGATTATCAAGGACGACCTGACTGGCGAGATCTTAAGGATGCCACAGCTTCCAGGTAGCAAGCTTCCCAAGTGGTTGCCTGTTGCTTTTGAGGAAGTCTACAGAACTTTCACTAAGATGAGTCAGAGTAAGATTGGTTACTTTGCCCAGACTCAAGCTGACAATATGTATGCTTGCAGGAGTCAGATACCAGAACTGCCGGGAATTATCCCGCTTTCATACAATGAACTAACTATTGACAGGAGGAAATGATGGTAGAAATTACACCTAACCTTGAGGAAGTTGAAAGTAAACAAACTGGATTTGCCCCAATTGAAGCTGGTACATATTCCGCAAAAATTGATTCAGCTGACTGGGATACCAATACTGGACGTTTAGCAGTTGCATATTCCATCACCACAGATGGTACTTTCATGGGACGCAAAGTATGGCAGAACATTCCAATCTCTGGTCCCCATGCTTGGGTATTTACTAAGTTCCATATGGCTGCCTTACATGAACCTTATGTTAAGGATCAAAGTGTAGACACTACAGTCTATATTGGAAGAGAAGTAGATCTCACAGTTGAGCCTCGTGAATATAATGGAAAAACATATACAAACGTTAAAGCGGTAACAGCACGTTAACTGAAGCTGTTGGTAGCTAGGGGAGTGAGGTGGCGGGCTTTGCTCCCCAATTATTCACGAGGGAGGGCTCATGCACCTTAAGCGGCAAATTACCTCCCCAGGTCCTAAAGATGCCAAGATAGTATTTGTTGATGCTTGTCCTGGCTGGGACGAAATTCAAGACAAGCAACCACTGGCTGGATTCACTGGTCGGTTCTTCACCTCTTTAATGCGACAAGCAGACCTCAAACGTAGCGAATGCAGATTTGAATCTGTTATCCAATGTTTCACTCATTACTATCGGCACTGGGAACTTCCTACACTTGAGCTTGAGATGTGGAAAGCTGATCTGATTGAAAGACTTCAAAAACTTAAACCTAATATTATTGTGCCCATAGGGGAGCTTCCGCTTAATGTAATATGTGATCTAAAATCAATTTCAAAGTGGCATCTCTCACTTGTTCATGCTGTACCGGGACTCGATAATGTGAAATGTTGTCCGATCCTAGACCCAAGGACGGTACAGAAAACATACAAACATGTAAGCTTTTTGATATTTGGGCTCCAACGAATTGCTGATGAATCACGTAGTGCGGAGATGCCAACTTTTAAAGAGAACTTTGTAATCAGACCATCTTTCATGCAAGCGATGGATTGGATTAAGGAGGCTCAAGATGGGCAGTATTTGGGCGTGGATATCGAAACTTGTCAATGCCAGATCAGCTGCGTTGGACTCTGTACGGACACAGAAAACGCAATTTCCATTCCCACTTTACCTGGAGACTGGAACAGAAACCAAACCTTCGAAATATTCAAAGCACTTGATGCGCTATTACAAAAAGAAACGCCAAAGAAGATCCTCCAAAATTTTCTCTACGACTACAGTTACTTCTCCAAATATGGTGTCACTGCTTCTAGATGCTGGCATGATACAATGCTCGCACAGAAGTTCATTTATCCAGAACTGCCGATGGGCCTTGACACGATTGCTAGAATATGGACTAAGCGTCCTTACTGGAAAGACGAAGGCTCGGATTGGCGCAAGATCATCGATTGGGATCGGCACTACAGATACAACTGCAAGGATGCTGTTGGCACATATGAATCCGCATTTGGACAACGACGACATATGGTTCAATCGGGTAAATGCGATCTCTTCGACAACTACATCATGGCCCTCACAGAACCCGTACGAGAAATGTGTGCACGAGGATTACCACTCGACGAGAAACTACTCCTCAAAATGCGAAAAGATGTTAATGAACGCATCAAAGGACTTACAGAAAAACTCGATGAAAGAAGTAAGTCCGTCTGTGGAAAGACTATAAACCCCCGCTCTCCCAAACAAGTCAAAGATCTATTGCAGACGATGAAGATCAGGTTGCCTACTAGGCAAGGAAAAATTACTACTGACAAAAAAGCTCTAAAACAGTTAGCGATTAAATATCCAAAAGAAAGTATATTCAAAACGCTACTGGATCTGAGTAAATACCAGAAACAGAAATCTTCTTACTTGGAGTTTAAATATGACGAAGATAAACGCTTGCGATATTCAATCAACACTCACGGGACGGAAACTGGACGGTTTAGCTGCAACAAAAGCCCGTTTGATCGTGGACTTAATGCCCAGACTATTCCCAAATATATGCGCGGTATGTTCAAAGCACCTGATGGATTCCAATTTATCCAAGTTGACCTCAAACAAGCTGAGTCTAGATTCATTGCTTGGGACGCACCGGAGCCAAAACTTATCCAAATGTATAGTGACAACATTGATATTCACCGCTTTGTGGCAGCGAGACTTTTCGACATCCTACCTGCAGATGTTAACTCGTCGCAACGAAGCCTGGGCAAGAAGATCGGTCATGGTTCAAATTACGGCATGGCTCCAAAAACATTTGCAGTTACCTGTCTGGATGAAATTGGACTTCGAATAGATGAGGCCAAAGCCCATACACTACTAGAAGGTTACCACGAACTGTTCCCTGGAATCCGCAAGTGGCACAAGAAGATCGAGTCCCAGCTGCACACTAACAACAAGATTCTCGAGACTCCTATAGGTCGTAGACGCCAATTCTTTGGACGACTTGATGAAGATCTATTTCGGGAAGCTTATGCATATAGACCACAGTCCACTGTGCCAGATGTGATTAATCATCTAATGCTGCATTTGTTTGGCAAGACAAAAATACTACTTCAAGTGCATGACTCGCTCCTGCTTGAAGTCGAACACGATAGCGTTGACAATATTATAGAGATCATTAATGACTTAGCAGCTTGGCATCCAGTTATTAATCTTGAGGGCGGAAAACTTACAATACCTATTGAGATTGAAGTTGGCCACAGTTGGGGAAGCATGCAGCCAATATGAATCGTAACTTTAAGCATTTCCTTGATGGCTATATGGAGTACTCTCAGTGCTCCGAGGCCCCCGACATCATTCACACCTACACTGCCATCAGCATCACAGCAGCCGCCCTAGAGCGCAAAGTATGGCTAGGGTTAGGCAATAAAAGGTTCTACCCCAGCTGCTACATATTTGTTCTTGGTGAACCTGGTGGTACTAGGAAGAGCTCAGCGACCCAACTGGGAGTACGTATACTAGAAAATGTTGGGGAACCTGAAGGTGACCAAGGCATCGTTAAGTTCATGGCAAATCAGATCACTGCCGCTGCCATGGTCGCAGACCTGAAAGCCAGTGAGAAAGAATTCAATCTTAACAAATACCAATTCAAATGTTCTCCCATGTACATCTACAACAGTGAACTTGCGTCATTTGTAAAAGAGATCTCAGGTAGCCTGAGCGAGCTTCTGACAGATCTGTGGGACAACAGAGAATGGTTTGAGAAGAGTCTTAAAAGTGACGGACGCACTTTTGTTATTGGGCCCACACTGAATTGGTTAGCTTGTTCCACTATCAGTTGGTTGCACAGGGCTATCCCTGAAGAAGAGATTAAAGGTGGATTTGCTTCCAGGATTTTGTTTGTGGTGGTCACTAGAAATCAGGACAGACAACCGATAGCTTTCCCAGAACTTATTGATACTGGAGATCTGTTCAATAAATTAAAAGAAGATCTAGATATGATTTATAACCTTGCTGGCCCGATGGACCTGACCAGCTCAGCACAAGCTTATTACAAGAACTGGTATGAGAATGTACATAAACCAGAGATCATGGAAATCAAAAACGAAATCCAAAGAGCACTGATTAATAGACGCGATGCATATGTAAAGAAATTTGGAATGATCAATTCTGCTATGAGGTCAAATGATCTAGTGATAGAAGCGCAGGATTTTGAACAAGGTGTCAAATGGTATCAAATGATTGAGGCTAATATGATGCAAGCTTTTCAATATAATCGAAATGAACTTTATGAGCATGGACAAAAGGTGTTAGATGATATTACCAAAGCTGGTGGTACATCTACATATAGCGACATACTCCAAAACCATATGAAAGATCTTACCCACAAAGAACTATCACTTATTATTGAAGATCTTAGACTTGCTGACAAAGTAGAAGTCGAAGCTAGTGGTCATCAGCAGGTGGTGCGACTACGAACATCCCGGCGTAAACATGAGCGTCCCAGCTTAATTGCAAGTGAAAATGATACGCGCCTTCTTTAAAGCGATGCCAAATCAAACTAAATAACTTGTCCAGTCGTGGAAATTTGTTGTTGATGTGAGCGAGGATCTTTTCTCGTTCTTCTTTTGTGTAGAGGAATAGACCCCCATGTTCGTCACGAAAATCTATTGCCCTGCCGAAATAATGGACCTTGCTGTCACCTTCTATGATTCCAAAGATACGAGTAATAGTGGGTTCCACATTAGCGTATTCGATGCTTGCCCGCTCGAATTCTTCTGCCATAAGCTGTAACATCAGTGGAACCCTAGTGAGTTCTTTTTCTAGATGCTCGTGTTTGAAGATCAGAAATGCCTCCCAAATGGTCTGTCAGTCACTTGTTCTTGTCCTGCAGCCCTTGCTGCACCTGCTCCAGTAGTTCTAGCTTTGTCCCAAATGAGTTCTCTAAATGTCTTAGGATCGAGACCCCTATCTTTAGTGAACTTGAAATACTTTTGAGCTTGAATCCAATCATCACTAAGTTCTAGTAGCGCTTGACGGTCCTTGACGTTAGTTAGCCTTTTGGCTACTGCTTCGATGCCACCAAGATCAAAGAACTGTTTAGCTTTAGGTGCAATCTGAGATGCTACAATAGCTTTATGTAGTGATTCTTTGAAGAATGGACTTCTAATGAATATCTGGCGCACAGCTTTTTGGATGAATCCACTTGAAGCAATATCTTCTACTTCCTTGCCAGTGACTGGAAACTTCTCGAACATCTTGTAAGTGGTTACTAGACGCTTGAAATCCTGAGCTTGTGGTCCAAATATATCCTTGAACATCTTGGCGCCAGCTTTCTTTTTGAGCATCGAGTCAACCTTGGCTAACCCTTTTGGCTTTTTGAAACTGTCTGTAGCTTCATCTACGATGTCCCAAAACATTGCACGCTTTAGTGTTTGCCATTCCTTGCTGGTTTCGCCAAAAGCATTCTTAACCATAAGTGCTCGCTTCATGTCGGTGGCGTTCGTAGTGAATTGCTTTGCAAATGCAAATGGATCACCTTCTTCACTCAAGACTCTTTTTAGTGCACGGACACTGTCTATCCTAGTGTGGAATTCGCCCATGGCAGCATTGAACTCAGCTTTGATGCCGGGATCTTCAATCTTCTCACCCATGAGTTCTATAGCAGCTCCCCTGTCTTTTCTTGCAGCTGCTGACAGTCGCTTGTTGACCTGGACTTTTAGTGGGTCACTCTTGCTGGCACCGAATGCAACTTTATCGAATTTGTCGATGCGGTTACCTATATCATCAAAAGTGAATTTACCTAGTGCATTGGCATGCTCGCCACTAGTTAGCCTGGAAAGTGCTTGATATTCTTTCATTAGGTCACTTAAGACTTTGTCTGGAAGTTTGATTTCTCCTCGAAGTGTTGCTCTTTTTATGGAAGCATCTGATATAACACCGTTTAGTGCTTCAATACCATTCTCACGTAAGATCATCTCAAGCTCAGTTTGAAGTGAATCTGCTGCCACTGCAGTATTTGCTAGATTTACTCTTGCACTTTGCTTGACAGCCCCGACAGCTTTTTGCAATTGCTTTTCAGTTGCAGCTACTGCAGGTTCTAGTACGTCACGTACTGTAGCTTGTTCTAGCTCTGGACCTAACTTTTCAGAGAAATTCTTGAAGAGCTTTTCACTGGTCTCTTCGAATGCTTCTTTCATAGCTTTAGTTTCTGTGTCGTTAGCTAAGAATAAAAGTGAGTTGGCTAGAGTTGGATTTTCTTTGTGGAAGCTGAATACTGGTTTAATGTCATTTCGTACTGAATTGATCATGGAGATTACTTCATCAGCATTAAAGACTTCACCTTCACGTAAGCTTTTTTCGAAAAATGTAGGTTTTACTGGATCTTGTTTACCTAGAATTTTTCTTGTTGTTCCAGGGAACATGCCAGCAGCGGCTTTACCCATAAGCTTGAATAGCTTTTGGAATACTACTTCACCTGCGCCAGACAAAGCTGCTTCAGCTGCTTGCCCCATACGTTCGGGGTCTCTACTGATGCCGAGGATTTTTTCAGCTGTTTGGTTTGCTATTGTGTTTGCTGCTGCCCCTCCAACAAATGCGCCACCTACTCTACCTGCTCCAGCACCTATTGGGCCACCTACTGCTGCCCCTGCTGCTGTTGCACCTGCTTGGATGCCAGCACTTGTAGCACCTTCAAATATGTCACGGAACCAATCGCCAAATACATCATTAACGAATTCAAAGGATTCTGGGTCTACCTCTACGAATTTATTGGTGCCAGATTTGGCTACCATCAACTTGTTGCCCTTGCCACGCTTCACCTGGAAGCCCATGTTTTGGAGTGCACCGATACGTTCTTTTTGGGTGCGTGCAAATGATAGTGCGGCTCTTCTAGTGAAATCTAGCCCGGGACCTACCTCCTCTTCGGGAGTAGCTGCTAGGGCATCTTGAACGGTTTCTGCTACGATGTTTAGGTCTTGTTGTGGCTCGGTTGGTTGGTGTACTTCAACTGTAGATGTGCTTAGGATACTTTGAATATCTTCTGGAGTGAGTGCATCTATTTCTTCTTCTGTCATGCCACTGTCGACTAACATTTGAGATAATTGTTCTAGTGTACTGTCTACACTTTCACCTGCTCCACCTGGAACGGGAGAAGCAAGATCACTTGGTTGTTGTCCAAATTGTTTGACCATGTTACTTCCCCTTCTTTTGGCTTAATCTTTCCTTAGCTTTACGTTTCAGTAAATCTATCTGAGTTGGAGTTATTGCCGTAGGAGCTACAGAGATACCAGTTGCAGTTTGAGTTGGTGCAGGCATACGGAACTTAAGTTTTCTGATGCCACCTGGATCAAGTTCACGATCTAAGATTTCGTCTGTACTTAATCCTGGAAACGCTTCTTTTCCTAGGGATGCTGCGTAATTGCCAACACTGATTTGATATGCTTCTTGCATTACTTTAAATACTCTAGTTGCAAGGTCTCTTACTTCAGTACGTTCCCTTTCAGTGGGTTGTCCTGATGCAAGTTCACTGAGTTTGTTTTCGAACTTGGTGAGTAGACTTCTAGATTCTAATACGAGTTCGGCATCTAGGTTAGAGAGTCTTGGATCTGCCATTCTTGCAATTAATTTTTTAAGTTGCATGATTGATCTGGCATCACCCATAATCATTTCTTCTGCGTTGGAAAGTTCTGCTAGATCTTTGCCTGATTTTAGGAACTTGCCTTGGAAGTCTTTCTTTACGTTGAAGCGTTGTTTTGCCATGAACTGTTCGCCAATGCCAGCTTGTGAACGTTCTTGTAATGCTTTAATAATTGTTGGTGCTTGGTCTAGTACTGTATTTACATCGCCACTAGCACTGAATAGTTGTTGGAGTACTGCGGTTTTGTCACCTACTGAGATTGTACCATCTGCAGCAGCTTCATTAAGAAATGTGAATAAATTAGCGTAAGCTTTATTTGCTTCATCACTAGATGCAATAGCTTCTGTAATGTCTTTATTAGATAACATGCTATACCCTAGCTGTCCTGCCAATGCATTCAAATGCTTGCCCCGAAGGCGCTTGGCCCTGGGGTCTTGTTCTTTTAGAAATGCTAGTGTTGCATTTGCAGCTTTGTCGGTTTTAGCCATTTCAAATTGTTGACGTTTCATTTGAGTTTCAGCTTGACGCTGCTCTAAGTCTGCTTTCATTCTGGCAAGATTCATACCTGTTTGCAGGCCCTGTAATAGATCATTTGCCATGTTAACTACCTGCCCTTCTTATCATGCGAATTTGTTTCATAAGTCCCATTTGTTTATCAAACATCTTTAAGAGATCATCAGCACTACTGTTATTACGGAACTGGGTGCCATACTTTTTACTGAGTGCACTGATGAGTTTAATGCGCCCCGGCTGATCAAATGAAAGCTTTGGGGGCATTTCACCCTTAAAAACACCTTTAGCCATACTCTCTAACAATCTAATATCTTCATCTGCCATTACGCTAACATCCCCCCTGAACCACCAGTTTGTCCAACTAAGTCAGTTCGTCCGAGACTGCCTAAATTACTTACAGGTGCACCACCGCCACTGAACATTCCGCCAGCAGCAGCTCCACCAATTAATCCGCCTAGTTGAGTGAGGCCACCAAAGGCTCCACCTATTGCTTGATATCTACTGGCTTTAGCTAACTCTGATCCACCTGCATATGGTGCGACCGGGGTTCCTGTAGCTGCAGCAACTCTACGACGCGATACTCCACCTGCAACATCTGCTAAGGTTGCAAAAGTTGATGCACCTTGAAATGGACTTACTACTTGACGAGTTTGAGCACTTGTGTGGAGTAAACTGCCAAGCATATTCATTTGGGCATTGTTAAGAACCATGGATGTCTGATTGTCAAATTCGTTTAAAGCTCTAATGCCAGCACTTGATGTCTCGAAGCCTGGACCTAGTTGGTCTGCTAGGCGAGCTCGAAGTTCTTGACGTTGTCGTTGACGCTCACCACGGATGGGTTCAAGTACTGTAGCTTCTTTTCCTTGCATAAGTTCTAGAGCTTGTTCACCTGCTTCTATGAGAGCGGGGTCTACTGAATCTAGCACTCGTGCATTTCTAGCATTTGCAGCTTCTGCGAATTGGATAGCTTTATCCATACTGAGAAGTTCAGTAGTTGTTGGTTCAGCTAGTTGCAGTGCAAGTTCTCTTTCTTTTCTTCTTTCTGCCAGTTGCATTTGTGCAGCACGCTCTTGCGCACTGGCGGCTTTCATACCACTGACAACCTTTCCAGCAGTACCACCAGCAACAGCGGCGGCACCGACTCCTAAAGCAATTGACGTAGCAGCAGGCATTACGCAATCCTCCTTACATATTGTGTGACTCCATCGTCACCCTTTTTAAAATCTAATTTTTCAAGTCGATTAATTAACGCAGCATTTTTAACAGATGTAAATATAACATTAACACCTATTGTTTTTGCTTCATCACACATGCAGTCTATAAGATGGTCTAGACCGACATTGCGTACCTCACGTTCCACATGTGGATTAGAAACTATCCATTCAAGCCATGCAATAGGTGCAGTCTTGTCGTGATAAATCCAAGCTGCGCATATATGATCGTTTAATGCAAATAGTTCTCGACCAAATGCTGGCAAACATTCTTGTGGCGGGGGAGGAAACCTCCAAAATTTCCACCATTGAACATATCTGGGATAATCTGTAGATAAACTAATATGACGAATTTCCACAACTCTTTCAGTCTAGCAGATTAATTGTTACAGAGATAGCAACTTGATGTCACAATGTAACATGCTTTATGCGACAGCTTCTTCCTCTTGCGGAGGCAATCTTGATGGCAAATCTATATTTTTAGTTTCTTTTGCAAATTGAGATTTCAAGAATGTCATTGCCGTACGTCCCTGATTAAGTAGCTTGTTAATGTTGCTGATATCTGATTGCTGCCCTAGAATCGCATCAAATTGTGCTAGGGTCCTAGCTGCTGCAGGAACTTTACTGAAGCCGGGACCAAACTGTCGACGCAAACGGCGGACTAGTTGCATACGCCCTAATGCATTTGGTTCAACTCCCTTGACGGCTGATTCGCGCACATCTTTTTCTACGAAGTTAGCGAACACTTTACCAAAGTTAGCTTGTAGTGCTGCTCTGGCATTCTTTAGTAAACTTTGCCTGGTTTCTATTTGCTGTGCGAATGATGTGGTAACGGGGTCGGCATCTCCTGCACGTTCAATATTGAGTCCTACATTAAAATTGATATCGCCGAATTTATCGAGGCGTTGCTGGAAAGCATCTCGATCTTTCATCACATCGGCAGTCATGACATCATGAAATACTCGTTCATCTACACCAGTATGAAGTTGGAACATCTGTTGGGCGCTATGGGGACTAACGCCTGATTTTGTCATGAGGTTTTTCAAGAACATGATTGCTTTACTGCGTTCTGGGCCACTAGTGAATTCTCTATTTTCGTGGAGGAAATCTTTTGCGGCAGTAAGTTCACCTTGTGAAATTTTGCCCTTGTGGAAACCTGCATTGATTGCAGTCATTACAGGTTGCATAGCAGCAGCACCAAGCTTAAAGCGTTGAATCTTTTCACCTGTTGGACGACCTTTGCGTAGGACAGGATCGAATTCACCAAATTGTTGTGCCTCTTCAATCTGGGCACCTAAATCAAACGGCGTTAAATTTATATTACCTCGAAGTCCCATCAGTTCCCCTTACGTGTAGAACCAAATATTCTAGTCCTATTAGTGCCAAGATTGACTGTACATGCTGCACCTTCATAAACATAATAACTGCATTTATGTAGCCCAACACTATATTTGCTTTCTTTAGTTAAATATATAGCATTTTTACCAGTAACATCCATATTATTAGTATTCACAGTCTCCCAATAAAGATCATTATTCCCACTACCTCCATGATCATCTATTGCCATAGCTACTGATACAGTACATGCACCTGCTGTCTGATTAGTTATTCCAGTTTGACCATCATGACGTATAATAGTTCTACCGTCAGCAGGAAACCAATAACGTAAATATGCTTCTTCAGTAAATGTAGCTGCAGTAAAATTGCCATAACCTCCAACCAAATATTCTGCCGGTGGCATTGTAATTCCATTAATAGCTTGAGAACCATATACATTATCTGCAGATGAACTTACAAGTGATGCAATTGTTGTATCGGAACTTATAGTATTTGTTATTGCAATATCATCAAGATTACCAGTAGCTGTATTAACTGCTATTGGCGGGGTTGCTGAAGCATTATCATAACTTACATATTCCCACAAACTCGGAATATTAGAACCTGCAGCTGCATTATTATCGCCAAATTCTATATTATCATTCGCAGTAGCATCATTTCCACTTGACGTAAAAGATCCACGATGTACACCATCAATATAAAGTTCATATGTAGGGTTAGGAGTACCAGTAGTCGTTATTCTATATACATGATAATTTCCTGTATCCACAGTAATCTTATATGCAGCTACAGGATCACCAAATGTAAGAAACCCAGGTAAAAATCCTATTGTAAATGATCTATTCAAATCAGTATCACGAGCACTAATAAAACAAGCAGCTGCTGTACTAGGAGGAAATGTGCCAGCATCAAGATCTAACTTCATTTTAAAATCAAGTGTAAATCCCGCATTAAAATCAACACCTGGAGCTGCCCCACGATTATATACAAGTGTTTGCACTCCTGTACAATTAATAGTCAATACACCATTTGCAACACTTCCTGCACCTGCAGTACCCGTTGTGCCCCAAGCAGAAGCTGCTTCATTATCGGGAGTTACACTCATTGCAGAAAAATGTGTCCAGGTTGGATCGTTTCGTTTGGCACCGAAAAACCACACGCCCCCATCTCCCGGGTTGATATCAATGTCCTGGGCGGTAAGCTGTGTGCCTTCTTCAGTGCCATTAAATTCCATTTCCAAAAGATCTGTACTTGCCCCACTGTGGTCATTACAACGCCACTTAGTAGTCACAAGATTAAAGTTAGCATCTGACGCACGAGATGAAGAACCAGCTACAGTCTTGACTACTTTAGTAACTTCTGTAGCTGCTGTACGTTCTGTAATACGAGACGTAAGATAACCAGAACTATCTAAGAATACTTCCATCCCTAATAAAGGATTAAAAGCAATATAATCATTAGAAAACAAATTTCTAAAATGAGTACTAAATGTTCCTATATATCGTTGATTATATATACCAGGATAAGCAAGTACATTACCAGAACCTGTTATGTAACTATAGTCACCAAACTTTTTGTTGGTAGCATCAAAATCAGCTGCAACAACATCTGCAGTTATCCTACTTAATGCATTAATAATTGAACCACGAGTTATAGTATCGCGATATGGTCCAGTAGTTCCTTCAGCCTGACCTTCTTGCCCATCAAATGGTAAATACATTGCCAAGTTTCCGGGATTGGAACTTAGTGTTGTGTCACCTGCATCATACCAATTGGTTTTATCTACGATACGCTTGATAACGAATCTAATGCGCTCTAGTTCCCCTGCAAGTGAAGTTGCTAGGGACTCAGTGCCTGTTGCACCGGGGTCGGTGGTAGTTTGCAT
>Ga0180438_10001383_pt1 | contig 43230 bp, 59 predicted proteins | sample SS_ome_12_FD_132455 | JGI IMG/M metagenome (GOLD analysis project Ga0180438, IMG submission 132455) | Hypersaline lake sediment archaeal communities from the Salton Sea, California, USA - SS_3_D_2 metaG | ecosystem: Environmental > Aquatic > Non-marine Saline and Alkaline > Hypersaline >...
AGGCAATGCTCAGAAGATATAACGATCAGGCATTGGTCAAAGCAATGGATGTCCTCATTCAACGTCATAGTAATTAGCAAAGGAGAAGATCATGCTCGGTTACGCCTTAAAACTTAAATCGGGGAAATGGGCAACTGAAAGAAAAACTGGTGATGCAGTTTGGTTCATTAATCGAGAGATCGCAGAATATGTTAATTGGCTTAAATTAAATGATGCAGCCGAAGTAGTAGAAGTAAGATTGGAAAGGGATTGTGCTTGTTATAGCGGTTACGACGTAAGGGAAATTTAAATTCGAAACGGGGAAGACAATTTGTCTTCCCGTCTGGAGTGGGTGGTGCCACTTCACTGATGAGATAGCCATCAGAAACATTTTTCAAAAGGAGGAGAATTATGTCACACGCTCAAACTTTTGCGGAACAGCTAATTGAAATTCTCGGTTTTGCTGCGGAAGAGGAGCCGGATTGTTATCAGACTTTCGATCCGGTAGACTTTGGAACCCTTCGTGAAAAGTATTTGACAAATGACGAAGGAGTTTGGGTCAGCTTTGGCAATGGGGATGAATATACTATTGTCGTTAAAAAAGTAAAAGGAGAATAAAATGCTACCGATAATAAAAAATAGCGTTCCGGAAAAAAAGAAAAGCAAAGTCTTCCGTTCCCTTCGCTTTCGTATTCTTTATAAAATAAAGAATATTGAAAGTAAAGTATTGACGGCGGGATTTGCAGTTTATGGCGATGCCCTCCTTTACGCTTCCGCATTGCGTTCCTTGGAGGTAGCAAAACATTCGTGGGAAGAAATTTACATCGAGTTTAAATAATTCGAAACCGGGAAGACTTTACTTCCCGGTCGTATCAGGGTGGTGCCTGATGCCTGAAGATGATAGCCTTCAGAAACATTTATTTTTTTAAAAGGAGGAGTAAAATGGCGAAAGAATCGAAAGTTGGATTTGCGAAACCTGCTAATGGGAAAGTGGTCCACATTGTTGTCGACGGCCTTCAGGCTTGCGATAAGAAAACCACTTTGACTGCTGATCCTGAATTGCAAATTACTTCGGTAACTTGTAAGAAATGTCAGCGCTTTGCTTTTTATAAGGAAATCCTTGTTAAAGGGCAAAAGCAGGAAGAGAAATCCACAAAGGGCGATTCGAAGAAAAAATCTTCCAAGCCGAAGAAAAAGGTTGTGGATGCGCCTAAAAAAACGCCGGAAGAAATTGCCGATAAAAAAGCGGCAAAGGAAAAAGATGAAGTAAAATCTCCCGGTCCTGTTAAACATACGAAAGTAAATGTTAACAGGAAAGAAAAGCGCAATCATGCAAAACTTGTCGCCGCTACTCAAGAGTCGCTTCTTGAGGTTCTTCTTCCCTTCCAAAAAGAAAAAATCCATGAAATTTCAATCATGCGCATATTTGAGGAAGCTCAAACTCATTTGCGCCAAATGCTTATGGATGCTTGTGAAGGGCAGGAAGAAAAAGATTATTTGAAAAGCCATTGGACGCTTGATTGGCGTATATTTACTCAGGCGTTTGAGAAAATTGGCTTCGCTAAATTGCGCGGCAAAGATCCTGACAAGGGACGCGTGGTTCTTTTCTATAGCGAAAAAGCAGAAAAGTCAAAGACTAAAATTAGGCGTCGCAATAATAGCGGTTCAAAGAAAACGGCTCGCGTTATTAAACGCCGCTCCAAACCTAAAGATAAGGCGGAAGAAGAAAAGAAAACGGGTCGCGTTATTAAACGCCGTTCAAAGAGTAAAGATAAAGAAAAGACGGTCACCAAAAAGCTCAAAGATAAAAATGCTTACGGTCATCGCGAAGGCTCAATGGCGGCGAAAATTGATGAAATGCTTTCGGAAGGTTTTATCCTTAAGGATGCCGTCGGAATTATTTCTAAAGAATTTAATCGATCAGATATAAAAGCGCGAAGAAAAATTTTGGCAGCTATTAAATACCTTTCGCGTGAGTTGGGTATTAAAATCGAAGTAATAATGCAGGGAAGTCAAGAAGATGATTTTTATAAAATAGTTTAATTATACGGGGGAATTTACTTCCCCCGTATAAACCCGAAACGCGGCTTCGGCCGCGTCGTCGCGAGGTGGTGCTCGTGGCCTGACGATGGGAGCCATCGCAGAAAAACATCTTTCAAAAGGAGGAGAATTATGGGCATCGAAGCAAAAAGAATCGTTGATTTTCTTCGGGCAGGCTATGGAGCGTTCTGGATTAAAACGCAGGAGCCTGACAGGGTTCAGTCGGTATTGATGCCAATGGTCAAAGACTTCCAAAGAAAAGACGGTGGAAAGTACAATCTTTCAAGCTGGGATTGTTCTACTTCGTCTAATCCTTTGGAACCACTTAATCAATTGAGTGCGGAAGAGGAATTGACAGTTAAATTTCTTTTCAATTTCCATTGGTTCATAGACAAGCCTCAAGTTATCCAGAAGATTCAAAACGATCTTCCTCTTTGGGCTTCAGAAGGCAAAGCAATCGTGATCGTTGCGCCGGTAGTAAAAGTTCCGGTTGAATTGCAAAATGATTTCACGATTTTGAATTTTAGCTTGCCTGACGAAAAAGAAATTCTTCACACAATTTCTTATCATATTCCTGAAGGGAAGAGAGGTCCAAGCGAAAACGAAATGGCGCGGCTAATTGGTGCGGCCAAAGGGTTAACGCAAAAGGAACTCAATAATGTTTTGAGTCTCTCAATGGTAGTAAAAGGCAAATACGATACCGCGCTAATTAACGAGCATAAAGCTACGGTCATTGAGAAGACGGGATTTGTAGAAGTTATCCCACCGAAGATAAACTTCTCAAACGTAGTTGGTTATGAAGTAGTCAAAGATCATGCTCGTGCTACCATGCACAATCCTAAGGCGAAAGGGTTCATGGTAATTGGCCCTCCAGGTTGTGGTAAAACTACCCTAATGAACGCAATCGTTGGCGAGTCTGGGAAGATCGGGCTGAAGATCACGCTTGGAAAACTCTTTTCTAAGTTTCAAGGGGAAACGGATGCCAATGTAGATTTCGTAATTAACCTTATTAAATCCATTGGTGATTGCGTTGTTTTGATAGATGAGTTTGAAAAGCAATTTGCTGGATCTTCTGGAGATGGAACACTCGATAGCGGAACCACTCGGCGCGCGACTGGTCGGTGGTTGGAATTTCTTCAAGATCGGCCATCGGGCGTTTTCATTGTAGCTACGGCGAACAGTTTTAATGGTATCCCGCCGGAATATCTTCGGCCAGGAAGATGGGATACTTCGCCATTTTTTATTGATCTGCCAAATAAGAAAACTCAAGATTCGATCTTCAAATACTATGCTGAAAAATATAGTATTGAAGAAAAGAAAATCCCTAAAATGGAAGGCTGGTCAGGGGCTGAGATCGAAGCATGTTGCCAAATTGCTGATATGCACGGAATACCGTTTACTTCGGCAATGCGCTTAATCAAACCTCAATCGGTAACAATGAAAGAACAAATTGACGCCCTGAGGTCGTGGGCAAAGGACCGCACCATAAATGCGGAAGAAGTCAAAGACATTCCAGTCAAGGCTGGAGTGGTGGCATTAAACGGTAAACGCAAAATTGATACTTGATGAAATCGGGGGAGCATTTGCTCCCCCAAATAAATTCGAAACGGCCGAAGTAATTACTTCGGCTGTCGCTGGCGAGTGGTGTCGCCAGCCTGATGATGATAGCCATCAGAAACATTTATTTTTTTAAAAGGAGGAGTAAAATGGCGAAACAGGTAAGGATTACTCTCGGCAAGGACGGAAGTGTTAAAGCTGAGGCCCTTGGCTTTAAGGGCGGAGCCTGTGAAGACGCGACAGCTTTCCTTGACAATCTCTTTGATGGTCCAAAGAAAAGAGATTTGAAAGCAAGCTATCACGAAACCGAAGACATCCAAGTATGCAATGGACTTCCTTCGGGGTGGTGCGGCTAATTTCGAAGAGGAAAGTAAACAGTAAAAAAATAAACGAAAGGAAAAAGTCATGTCTCACATTTCTACTTACGCTCAAAAAGTCAAAGACATTTCCAGCTTTAAAGTTACTCTTCAAAACCTTGGCATTACTTACCGTGAAAATTGCGATGTCCAGCAATTTGGCCGGAATATTGTAGAAAATGCCGCCATCGGATTTCAAATTCCTGGTTGGAAATATGAAATCGCAGTCAAAGATGATGGCAGCATCCTCTACGACCATTGGGGTAGTGAGCCTAATACAATGGAACGTCTCGGCCTTGTTTTGCAAAAATACAACGAAGACGTCATTCTTTCCGCAGCTTATGGACAAGAAAATGTCTCCAATGTATGGACAGAAAAAAAGGTCGCAAATGGTGATACGGTAATTGTTTTGGAATACTAAAATCCTTGCAAGGAGTAAAAAGATGGAAAAACAAAAAGTGACTGTAGGAACGCTTTTCAATCTTAATACCTACCATTTCGGTTCGGGCACAAAAAGTGAATGGAAGATAAAAGAGAAAAAGCCTGGACAACATTACAAGCTGACGCGGGGCGAAGATATTATGGTTTTTAAAACTATGCTCGACGCTTATCTTCGTGTTATCGTAGAAGTTAGTTTCAATGGTTTGATTGTCCATCATTGTCCAATTGATGCTTATAACCTGGAAGAAAAACACCGGAACTTTTTTATTGGCTTGCAAGAAAAATGCTTTGAGTTGAGAGCCAATAAAAACGTGAAGAAAAAAGAACACTTTGAAAAGGTTTTTAACATTGTGAAAATTTAACTGTGAGGGGTCCCTACGGGGACCCCATTCGAAACGGCGGAAAGACTTTTCTTTCCGCTGTCGTGCTGAGGTGGTGCTCAGTGCCTGAAGATGATAGCCTTCAGTTAAATAATCTTTTTTAAAAGGAGGAGTAAAATGGCTAAATCCAGAGAAATCCGCAGACGAGTCAAAGAAACCACGACAGTCAATGTTTTCCGTGAGGGTGTTCTTGTCCATCTCAAAGTGGGTCGCTGGGGAGCAAGGGCGAAGATGAAAGAAGAACATTTGCCGGATGACTTCCCTCGGGAAGTTGCTCGCGCTGTTCAAGACCTAATCGAAGACAAAACACTTCTTCAAGACATTTCGTCAATTCGAAGAGAATGTAAGCGGTATCTCATCAACCGAAGTCTTCCTTTCCCGGTTGACGGCCTTTTCTTTGTTCCAAAGAAATTCATCCTTGATATTGATAATTTCTTTGAAAACAAAAAAGAAGAATATAATGAAAAGGTCAATGAATTTTTCTCTCAATACGGAAGGCTTAAAAGGGATTTCCGTAGAAGGTATCCGGAAATTTATCGGGATGAAAAATATCCGCGTGAAAGTATTCTTCGGAGAAAATTCTATTTTCATTGGTCATTCCGGCAATTCGTTGTTCCGGATAAGGAAATGGAAATACTTTCACCTGATGTTTACCGTAAGGAAATGGCGAAGTTCAAGCAAGACATTGAAGAAATGAAAAACATGACAGTCGCGGTTATTGGAAATGCTTTTGTGAAAAAGATCAATACCTTGGCGCGTCAATGCAACAATGAGAAGATCAATGCTGGAACAATCAAAGGTATCAACCAATTGCTGGAAAAGTTTGATACCCTTTGGGGAGACTTCGTTGGGCAAAAGCAATTGAAGTCAACCATCGAAGAAGTTCGTCGCCATATGAAAACGGTCAGTGCGGATCGTTTGCGGGAAAACGAAGACTTTCGAGAAAAGATCGGCAGCCAAATGGAAAAGATAGTAGGCAAACTCGAAAAACTTCCAGATGTTAGATTAAAAAGGAAACTGGATGTTTAGTCGGTAGATCACGCAAGTGGCGGAGTCCGGTAGAAATACCGGCTCCGCCATTGGTGATGGTAGTAAAGAGTAATCAATGGAGTGTAGAAGAAAACGCTTTACAATAAAAAGTATTTATGTTAGACGATACAGGTTCCCCCACAACCTACCAAAGAAAGGAAAGTCATGATCATCTGTCGATATTGCGAGATATTCTACCGAAGTCCAGTAATAAATGAAAAGGGTAATGTTCAAAGACATTGCGAAATTATCGAAGATAATGTATCGACAAATTCCAAGGCTTGTAGAAAATTTAAACCTTCAAGTGGATATTGGTGCGTCGAATTAAATTTTCGCACCTGTCTCGAAATATGTTTGAATCGAAGAAGAAATAAAAAAAGTTATGATGCGTGGAATTACTGTTGTAAATGTAGGCAATTTGCGAAAGAGATTCAGCCAATTGTAGATCGCTATATGGAACGTAAAATTAAAAGAAAAGATTCTGATAATCCTTTTGGGTGGAAAAGGCGTGAAAGAGTTATTACGCGACGTGACTTGAAAAGTATTGCGCAGGAAGAAGTTAGAAAAATTCGTAGAAGAAATAAAAAAAGAAAAATAAGGAGGCGTTAATGAAAAAGCAATGGAGAAATTTTATTACAACTGTTGAAGATTATTTCGGTCCAAAAGTTGTAATAAAAAAGAAGATCATTATCAATGGTGTAGACATTGATCCTCTTTCAGATGAAGGGAAAAGAATTAATACCGAATTAAATAAATTGTTTGAAGAATTAGATGTCAAGATAAAAAAAATATTCAAAGTAATTTAACTGGAGGCACTGATGCAGACTTTTCTTCCGTATGTATCCTTTTGGGATACCGCTTGTGTTCTTGATAACAAACGGCTCGGGAAGCAAAGGGTCGAAGGGAAACAAATTTTAAATTGTCTTCGCGGCAAATATTCATCGTGGCGATTTCATCCTGCTGTAAAAATGTGGGAAGGGTATGAAAACGCTTTGCGATCCTATACCAACATTATGATTTTGGAATGGCAAAAAAGACAATTTAAAAACACGATGCCGCTATATCCTATTCGTGGTGAAATAATTTATCCTCCGTGGCTTGGAGAACCACGCTTCCATAAATCACATCGAAGTAATTTGCTGCGAAAAGATCCTGTATGGTATGGACAATTTGGATGGATTGAGCCAAATGATCTTCCATATTTTTGGCCGTATAACCGCAGGAATAAGAAATGGGTTGAGAATGTTTGTTATCGTTCACTTGTGAAAGAAATTTTGGAGGCGTGAATGAAAAGCACAAACGAATTTGATTATCTATCTGCGATAGGTGTAGCTAATGCCAACAATTATTTCCCTGTTAGTCCTACTGATGAAACGGATAAGGATAGCCCTGAAGTAGTTTTACAATCGAAGATCACAATCAGTCCAGAAAATGCAGCTATTAAAAATGATGGGTTTGAAAAATTATCTGAAGAAGCAAAACAAATAATCATGTTGATAGTATGGGGTCCAATTGATTTTTTTGAACAGATTGAGACAAGGCATTTTCGCAAAATTACTCTCCGCAAAATACGTTCATATTTTGGAAAGCAATATGGGCGAAGAAAAACTTCTTTAGCCATTAAAGAAATTCAGAAATGGATAAAAGAGATATGATAATTAAAATAGAAGATCCTATATGGAGTAAAGCAGATAAGGAAGCGATTCCCCTCATAGCTCCATGCCTCCAATATAAAGATATCCATTGGAGGAGATTCAAAAAAAGGAGAGTAGCTAAAACAGTTATCAGATACAGGATAGATCGTAGAAGTGGATTATTCCTTACAGGATTAATCCCAAGGGTAAAACAATATCTTCGCAGGAAAGGTATTAAAATAAAGGTTATAGGAAGAGCCGAAAAGCTTCAGGTAAGTAGTAATTGGCAAATTAAAGGCATTACCTATAGAACCGACCAGGAGAGAATTTTAAAGGCGATAGCCCGTAAGCAGAGGGGATTTATAAAATCCCCTACCGGAAGTGGAAAGACAGTAATTGCGATGGGCGTGAGTGCTATGTTTAAAAATACTCGAAGACTTTTCCTATGTCATACGAAAGATTTAATGCGTCAAACGTATGAAGAGTTTTTGGAAAAAGGTTTTGATAAAGGGCAAATTTTAATTCATGGAGGCGGCAGTAAAACAACCTTTGAAAAGGTGAAGCAAATAGCAAAGAAGAAAAATGGAGTTATCCTAATCGCCTTAATTCAAAGTTATGTAAAATTTAATCCAGAAGATTATATTGATTTTTGGGATGTTGTATTAATAGATGAATGTCACCATTGCGTTGAAATAAAGTCTTCTTATAGTACGGTCATGCATTATATGCTGACTCCGGTCAGGCTTGGTTTTACTGCTACTCCTCCGCCTGAAATTGAAAAGAGAATGTTGATGGAAGGTTTACTTGGACAGCAAATTGGTGAATTGACAGTTAGGGAAGGTATTGACCTTGGAATACTTGCAAAGCCGAAATTAAAATTAATTTCAGTTCCCCACAATTCAAAGATCGCACAAATTCATAAAACTTATCGTTCATTATATCAAGCGGCAGTTGTAGAATCCAGAAGTCGTAATGGTTTAATAGCAGAGCAAATATCCAATTTTATTTCAAATGGCGATAGTGTCCTTGTTATGATAAGAGAAATCGATCATGGGAAAGAAATTAAAAAGATTTTGGATATGCTTCATATTAAATGCCGTTTTGTGCATGGTAGTTCAGAAAGGGAAGAGAGAATAAAAGTCGCAAAAAGACTTGAGAAGAAAAAAATCCTTTGTGTTATCTGTTCTACTATTTGGAAAGAAGGAATCAATATCAAAACACTAAATGCTATCATTAATGCTGGAGGTGGCAAAGATGAAAAAGGAGTTATTCAAGTAATGGGGCGAGGTTTAAGGATAGCAGAAGGGAAAGAGAATGTGACAGTCATAGATTTTCTTGACCCCTATAAATTCCTTGCTGAGCATACCGTCGCTCGAATAAACACATATGTTAGGGAAAACTTGCTATAATAGTCAATAACCATATACAGCAAAGGAGAAAAAAGATGAAAAGGGAAAATTTTTTGTGGGCTTCAATTCTTATGATCTTCATTTGTGTTTTGCTTATCTTGTCTATCCTTACGACTTATCATGTTATTGACAGCCAAAAAAAATATCAATACGAAAGAAATATCAAATATGGATTAATTAATTAAAGCAGTATCCCCCACGAAGTAAAAAAGAAAGGAGAAATCATGAAAGTAAAACAGGGTAAAATCCACATCCCGAGACCAGGAACAGAATACAAGGCACAACCTGAAACGTATTGCGGATTAATTATTGAACCGCAAGATGAGCTTGGAAGACTTGGTGAAAATAGAATGACCGTTTATTATGGGCGAAGTAAAAGAGAAGTTCCAAGTGATTTGATATGCTTGGCTTGTCTTCGAATTGCCAAACCTTGCCTTTATGAAATTGTAAGGGATGGCGATTATGAATAAAAAAATCGGCATAGTTGGCACCCGAAGAAGAAATACTTACAATGATTATTTAAAAGTCTTTGAAGCTTTTGAAAAGATTTTTAAAGAGGGTGATATTATTGTTTCAGGTGGTTGTCGAAAGGGTGGTGATAACTTTGCAGAAAAAATAGCCCATGATAATGGACTTACTATCATTATTCATTATCCAAACTGGAGAAGATATAGGGCACGAGCAGGAATGGTAAGGAATACTTTGATAGCTCGCGATAGCGATTTTTTAATTGCTTGTGTAGCAAAAGACCGCAAAGGTGGAACGGAAGATACAATCAAAAAATTCAAAGACAAAAAATTACTTCGCAGAAGATTGATTATTGTATGAGGGGGAAGATGAGAAAAATCCGTAGAAGAAAAGTGAAACCTTCAGGTAAAAGATTTATCAGAAGGCGTGAATCGTGGTGTAGGTTTGAAAAGGAAAGGCCCGATGCAATAGCTTGCGAATACCGTTGCGCCAATGGGAAATTGCCATGTTGCACAACTTGTCGAAAGAGGACAGTTCGTTTAATGTGGGGCCATCCAAAACCATTTAAATGGGGCGAAGCATTTGAATACTATACTGGCGAAGGAAGTTTTTGTTATAAAAAAAGATTTATTCAATGGCGGAAAAAGCAAATAAAAAGAAGAAAACCCATAAGAGTCATAAGGAGAAGAAGTTAAAATGTCTTTCCGTGAATTGATAGAATCTTTTGATGTAAAGTCTTTCCTTGATGAACGTGGGATAGACTTTACAGAATATGGAAAAAATGTAACTCGAGGTTGGATAAATATTAGGTGCATCTTTTGCTCTGACCATTCAAATCATCTTGGAATAAATTTAAAGACGAAGCAAATTCATTGTTGGAAATGTGGAAGTCATAAATTAATTAATCTCATTCAGGAATTAGATGATTGCAGTTATGGCGCGGCAAAAGATACACTTTCAAAGTTTGGGGGGATCCTTGTCTCTGACGTCGAAGACAATTCTCCTCGGTCTGAGACGGCACCACCACTGAGGCGTAGGATCCTCCCTCCAGAATGTTCAAGAGAATTTCCACGGATGCATTTAAAATATCTTCGCAGTCGTGGCTTTAATCCTCGTAGAATTATTAGTCGTTTCAATTTACGGGCGACTCATAATATTGGAAAATATAAATTTAGAATAATCGCTCCGTTTTATTATCGTGATAAAATTGTTTCCTTTACCGGCCTGGATGTAACTCGTAAACAGGAAGTTCCTTATAAAAATTCTCCAATTGCAAATTCTATTATTGATCCAAAAAAGATCATCTATAATCTGCAAAATATTGGATATGGTGGTTCATTAGGTGTCGTTGAAGGTATCACCGATGCTTGGAGGATCGAAGAAAATGTAACAGCAACGATGGGAATAAAATGGACAAAGGAACAATTTTATCTCTTGACAAGACTTAATAAAAAAAGACTTTTCATTATCTTTGATGGAGAGCCGCAAGCACTTACGGAAGCAAAAAAATTAGCTCGCGATGCGAGCGGTTTTATATCTAAAGTAGAAGTAATTGAACTACCCTATGGTAAGGACCCATGTGATCTACCGGAGAAGGATATAAGCAAAATCAGACGATGGCTTAGAGAGTAAATACCGCTTTACAAATAAAGTGGCATGGTGTATAATACTTTTTAGGTTTGCTTAAAGAAGTAAAAGAAAAAAGAAGTAAAAATTACTTCAGAAGTAAATGGCATCCCCCAAAAAATAAAAATAAAAGAATAGTCTTTCAGCCTGATTAATTCAGGTGGGAAGTGGAACCCTGTCATCTGTGGGGGATGCCTTTGGCCGTTACTCCTTTCGCGGCCCTTTAGTTCCACTTCCCATCTAAGTTAATCAGGTTTTTTTGAGGGGCTGAAAATGATATTCTTTATTGAACCTAATTTTGAAAAGAAAACTTTTGCGGAAGATATTAATTTGTCTATCAAATCAAAGTATATAATGTTTTCCTTATTGCATCATAAATTCAGTAATGGTTATAAACTTTATGATGTAGCAGAAAAACTTGGAATGAGTAGAAGTCTTCTGAGAAAAGGACTTAATGAATTAGAAGGAAATGAATATCTTTTTAAAATTGAAATTAAAACTAATGCCGAAGTAAATCCTCCAAGGCTTTATTTAGTTTCAGTCAATAAGGGTAAATTAACTTCAGGCGATATGGCTTCCTTAATTCCAAAAGAAGAAGAATTTTCAAAGCATGGAATTAATCGTGTCGCTTTTTATGTAAGGAAGAAAGTCTTTCGAATTTGGTTTGACTTTCGTTCTCGCGCGCGCTCGCGCGACAAATTATATAATAATATATTATTCTTTTTCTCTCACTCGTTCAATAATAACCTTCGGTTATTATCTCACTCGTTCAAGAAAAAAGGGAAAACCGCTGCGCGAATTTCCGAGTCTCCTTCTTTGAATTTTGCTAAGGTTAGAAAATCTGCGAAAGTTAAAGTGGTTTGGGATTGCTGGATAGAATTTGCTTCGAAGAAAAATTCACCATTACCTAATCATAGGGTCGGCACCAAAAAAGAAAAGCAAATAGTTTCAGCCGTAAGAAATGCCTTAGGAAATTATAGCGAATTAGAAATTTGTGAAGCAATCGAAGTATTTTATATTTTCCTAAATGAGAAATGTCCTCCCACCTATAAAAAACTTCCTGGCTTTAAAAAGGTTCCCTTAAATGAATTTATAAGATTCTCTCCTTATTACCTTGAACGTATCAGTTCAAATAAAATATCTTCGAAGATAATAAATCATCAATCGTGGTTACGCCTTTGTATGGGTGGATTGGATATTGTCGAAGATAAATTTATAGCGAAGAGGAAAGCTGATGGTATCGACCCGAAGATAATAAAGCAATTTGAAAAATCATGGGTTAAATTTTCTGGAAACACTTGCACTCAAAGGGATAAAAATAATTTTACAACTGCGGCCGAATTGTTGCTACAATATGTTAAGCAAAACAAACGCCATTTAAACCACAAGGAAGAGGATAGATTTTGGATTTATGATTTTGTTCGAGGTATAGTTTTCGGTTGCCTTAACAAAATGCGTGAAGAGAAAATTGGAAGAAAAAAAATTCATTCAGGTTTTTTAACGCAGGATTTCTTTTTCAACGACGAATTAACTGAATACATTAAATTCATTGGGGCCTGGAAGAGATGATTCGAAGACGCAAGGTTGATACTGATATTGAAAGAAAATTAATAATCGGATTAATTACTTCGACTGCTTTTTGTCAAGAGATAATTCCAAAGTTAAAAATTCTTGGAATGGATACTTTTCAAATTTCTTTTGCTCGTAAGGTAGCTCAATGGGTTATTGATTACTACGAAGATATTGGTGAGGCACCTCAAAAACATATTCAAGATATTTTTAATACTGAAAAAGAAAAACTATCTGAAGAAGAAAAAGAACTCGTTTCTGATTTTTTAGATTTACTTTCTAAAGAGTATGAAAATGAAAGTCAATTTAATGTAGCTTATCTACGAAAGAAAACGCTTGAATATTTGAAAACAAGAACATTTGAAATTTTCTTTGAACGTGGATTGTCCTACGTTGAACAGGGAAAACTAAAACACGCCGAAAGACTTTATTTAGATTTCACAAAGGTTCCAGAAGAAACAATTGAAACCTTTGACCCATTTAGTGAAAAGGAAGTAAGGCTGTATGAGTTGGATGGTGAAGTCAATAGGCTTGTAGAAATGCCCGGAGATTTAGGAAAAGTAATTGGCGGACCACTTGAACGTAGTTGGCTTGTAAGTTTGGCAGGTCCAGAAAAAAGAGGAAAGAGTTTTTTCTTGGAAGAGTTTGTTTTTCAGTGTTTGTTTGATGGGCTGAAAGTATTTTGGGTTTCGCTTGAAATGAATAAGTATGTTTTAAAAGGAAGAATTTATACTCGAATTACTGCTGCCATTAAGGAACCTGGAAATATAATAATTCCAATTCCAGATTGTAAGAATAATCAGCAGGGAATATGTAATAAAAAGAAAAGAATTAATAACATTAAACTCGTAGATGAATTTGGTGCATTGCCAGAATTTGATCCGCGATCGAAGTATTCTCCTTGTACTGTTTGTCGCACTATCCCTCGCCGCAAAGGGATTCCACCAAATAGGACATTTACTCCAGACTATTGGTTTGAAGAAATAAGAGTCGAAGAAATCACAACGAAGATAATAGAAAAAAGAACAAAGCAGTTTCGTCAAATGTTTGGTAGTAATTTGCGCTGCCGAGCATATCCAGCTTTCAGTGCTAATTTTGATGATATTCAACATGAATTGGATCTTCTGGAAATGGAAGGTTTTGTGCCTGATATTATTGCGATAGATTACTTTGATATTTTAGCAGAAGAAAAAGGAGTCAGATCAGATCGTGGCAGTATAGATAAAACTTGGAAGCGTGGAAAGAATTTGGCAGCCGAACGTGATTGCCTTGTGATAACTCCTGATCAGACAAATAAGACATCAAGAGAGCGCGAGACAATTCGTTCTACCGATACAACCGAAGACAAAAGAAAGGATGCTCATGTAGATTTGAAACTCGCTATAAATCAAACCATGCAGGAAAACGACGATGGTGTCGCCAGGATTGGAGTTCTTTTTCATAGACATAGGAAAACTACTTCCAAACAGGCGATGGTTTTTCAATCACTGGAATTGGCTAATCCATTTATGGATTCAGTAATGTTGCTAAATCCGGGCGCTTTAAAGCGTGAAAAGATGGATTAAAAAAAATCACATTTGCTTTTAAAAAATTGGTATAATTAGTTAGTTTAAGGCCACTCATTATTAACTAAATCCAAAAGGAGGAATCAAAATGGCCGATCTTAAAACTTTGAAGAAAATGGTTAAGGCGCTCAACAAACTGGATCTTCTCGAAGACGAAATTGAAATTCGTAAAGTCGAAGAAGATGAACTTCGAGAATCTTTCATTCAGGCCATCGAAGAAATTGATGACAATGGTCAGACTAAAGAAGTAGATGATGAAATTCTCGATTTTTACGAAGACCTCCTCGATGAAGAAGAATCCGGCAAGAAGGAAGAGGAAGAGCCTAAAAAGGGCAAGAAAGGAAAGAAGGGAAAGAAAGCCAAAAAAGGAAAGAAAGGAAAGAAGGAAAAGAAGGAACCTGATTTTGACGAAGACGCTTTACGCGAAGAGCTCGAAGATATGGATATGGATGAGCTTGAAGAATATATCGAAGACAATGACATCAAAGTTAAGGTAAAGAAAAAAGATGAAGAGGATGATGTCATTGAAAAAATTATCGAGGCTTGCCGTCCTGCTGAAGAAGAGGAAGAAGAGGAAGAAGAGGAAAAGCCTAAAACCAAAAAGGGAAAGAAAGCCAAAAAGGAAAAGAAAGCCAAAAAAGGCAAAAAGGGCAAGAAAGGAAAGAAGAAAAAGAAATCGGCAAGTATTGATGAAGCTATTGAAAGCCTTGTCGAAGATGGGATCGCTATTAGCGAATTGGTTTCCGGTGTTGCCGAAGAACTCAATATTGATGAGAAAAAAGCACAACGGCAAGTGTTGAAAGCAATTGTTGAAATGGATGTTACTGTAACAGTTGATTAAATTGTAAAACTTCGGCCGAAAGTAATATATGAATTATTAATTCAACAAGAGGGAGTGGTTTCGGCCACTCCCTTTTTTTTGAATTGAGGGGAGAATAATAATGGCTAAAAAAGAAAAAGGTTTTTCGGTAGAAACTGAGTCTTTGAAAGATTTTCTTAGGAGAGTTTTCCTTAATGGTGCGGTTGATTCTTGCGTTTTAGAAATTGATGATGAAGGGTTTGCCGAAGTTTATGCAGTAGATGTTTCAAATGTTCTTTTCCTCTATGTTAGCGAAGACCTTGGTATCGAAGATGAAATGGAAATTGGCCTTGGCAATCTTGATCTTTTGAATAAATTTGTTTCTACAATAAAGGAAGATAAAGTTTCAGTTAGTATAGATAAGAATCGCCTTGTAATTGCGAGAGATAAATTTGGCCGTTTGGATTATCTTCTTACTTCTGCTGAGCTTGTGCCTACAGCATTGGAAGAGAAAGAAGACACGATAGAAAAGTTAATGGACGCTTGTACTATTGAGGTTATATTGAATGCTGATTTTGCTGCTACACTCGCCAGTTATTACAGCATGGTGAAAGCGAAAGAAATAACTTTAAAATATATTGATGGGAATTTTTATGTTGTTGGAGGAACAGATACGGGTCACAAATATGAAATACCAATTGATGGAGAAGTAAATGCCGTTGAGGGTGAAAACGAAGAGGATGATTTTACTGTTAGTGTTTATGGTGATTTCTTCCTGTCTATTCTTGGAGTTCTTGATTTTGATGAAGAGCCGAAACTTATGCTTGCACCAAATTCCCCGGCAGTAATTGTGCAAGGAGAAGATAATGAAAATGTATGGGGGATAGCGCCAATTTCTATTGAAGGGGGAGGCGATGAAGATTAGGAATTATATATGGTATGAAAAGTATCGGCCAACTTCATTAGCTAATCTGTCGCTTCCGGTAAAGGTAAAAAAGCAATTTAAAAAATATATCAAAGATAAACAAATTCCACACCTACTTTTCCATGGACCTCCTGGTTCTGGAAAGACAACTATTGCAAATATCCTTATTAAAAATATTCCTTGCCGTTCATTGGTTTTAAATGCTTCTTCAGTGGATCGTGGCATTAGCACCATCAAGGGCAAGGTGAAAGAGTTTGCTTCCAGTCAGGCTTTGAAAGATGAAATAAAAATTGTTTTCTTTGATGAAGCCGATGGTTTAACACCTGATGCACAAATGGGTTTGAAGAATACGATAGAAACTTATTCTGGAAATTGCCGTTTTATTTTTACTGCGAACAGATTGCATAAAGTTATTGATGCCATCCGTAGCCGTCCAATAATCTTTGAATTTAATCAGGTTGATAGAAAAGATTTACTCAAACAAATGACGCATATATTAGAGGAAGAAGATGTTGAATTTGAAGTAGAAGATATTGAAGAAATTATAGATCGTTTTTTTCCTGATGTAAGAACAATCGTAAATAATTTGCAAGCTGCTTCGTATTCTGGTAGTTTGGATATAGAAAATTTATCTTCCTTTGGTATTGAACCACATGAAATAACTCAGCTTATTACCGAAGGTAATCTCAAAGAGATAAGGGTGAAAGTAAATGGCTTGAGTGATTTTTCTTTTATCTATCGTTATTTGTTTGATGAGTATTTGCCTGAGCTTGATACGGAAAGTGGAATTGAATTTTCCTCTTCGATAGTTAAACATTTAAGCCAGGATACTTTTGTTGCAGATCGTACTTTGAATTTCCTTGGCTTTTGTGTAGATGTTATGGATATCCTGGAAGTTTCGGAGATAAAATTTTAATGGAATTTTTTGATTATATAAAAAACCTTTTCACCAAAGGAGAGGAGATTACTTCCACTTCAGAGTATCCAAATATGTGGATGGTAAATCGTTTTATTAGTGGAAGCCCTATCTCTTTTGAAATCGCACAGGAACTTAATCTTTATCTTTCACGCTTGCCTGATTGGGCTGCCGCGATGTTCTTATACCGTACCATACCGAAGACTGAGAGGGCTCCTTGGCTTGTTTATAGTAAAAAGCAGGTGTTACCATACCCTGAAGAATTAATAGCTAAAATAAGCGGATGCCTTAATTGTAGCACCATTTCGGCAATTCAATATATTTCTCTTTTGGAAAATAGCGGCGTTGATACGTATCAACTTTTTGGATTAAAGAGGAAACCAAATGGGAAGAAAACTTCGAAGAAGAAAAACACCTCAAAGAGTAAGCGTAAAAAGAAAAAAAATGAGTGAATTTCTCGGCATGAAAAACCGAGAAGGAAATCTTATAAAAAAATATGAGAATATAATTGAAGGTAGGACTAACGAAGAGAGGAGAGAGATTGAACGTAAATTAATGAAGCCTGATGTTCTGCCGCCCTATGTTGGGCCGAAAGTAAATCGTGGCCCTTTAGCAAAAAGGACTGTTAAATTTTTCTTTCCTTCTTCAGATGATGTTGAAATACTTTCGCATCATGTTAAAATTAATAATTATGTTGAACTTAATTCTTATGATGTAGACTTAATCATGCGCTTTGTGGAATTGTTGGAAGAAGGAACTCTTCGTTATGATAAAGATTCTAAGAGAATTATTTTCGTCAGCGACCGTGGAGAAGAGTATCCGCTCTGATGGTGTCAATATTTATATGATTAAAAATAGATTTATAAAGCGAAGAGTTTTTTGTTTTTGGTGCGGGAATGCTAATGTAATTGATGGTACTGAAGCAAATTTTCTTCATAATTTTAACACATATTATCAGAAGATGAACAGCGGTCATGCGACAATTTGTAAGCATTGCGGGAAAATTATTTATACCGCTTTATATAAAAATAAAATCATAAGTGGAAGAAGTGTTAAACATTTAAGGAGAAGAAAAATGATCCTTGAATCGAAGCAAAGTCATGAAGTTATTGATGCACAAAAATTCGTAGAATTTATTGTTTTGAAAAAAGCTGAATTGGAATTGCCTTTAAAAAAGACTTTTACTGATACGGATACTTGTCCGTTGTGCGGAGGGCTTTTAGTTATTCATTTTGTGCCTATCAATTCTGAAGGAAATAAAGTAATTACGATGGGCGGATGTCAAAGTAAAGAATGTTTTTCCTGGAGGGAATAATCATGAAAAAGAAATCAACAAGGGAAGAGATTATCCATGAATCGAAGAAGTTTGTGGAAAGCAATAAAGGCTTGAAACTCGATATGAATGCGAAAGTAAAACAGTATATTTCTCCTCGTATCAGTAGTGAATATATGGATTGCAGTATGCCAATGACTTTCGATAGTTATTCCCATTGTAGCTTAGGATGCCTTTATTGTTTCGCTTATTTTTTCAAAAGTAATAATACTTCATTTAATGAAAATCTTCATGTTTCCGCAATGGAAAAAATGATTCCAGCAATTGAAGGTAAACCAAAATCATATAGAGAAAAGATTTTTCATAGACATTTTTATTCGAAGAAATTTCTTCTTCATTGGGGCGGCATGGCTGATCCTTTTTGTAACTTTGAAAGATCAAACAGGAGAGCATTTAATTTCCTGGAAGCTCTTGGAGCAAATAATTATCCAACTCTTTTTTCTTTCAAGGGTGCAACAATTTTTCATCCAAGATATCGTAGACTTTTTGAAAAGTATTCGTCTCAACAAAATTTTGCTTTTCAAGTTTCTATTGTTACTGGCGATGATAAACTTTCAAGGGAAGTAGAAATAGGTGTTCCTTCTCCCACAAGAAGATTAGAAGCAATCAAAATGTTAAGTGAGATGGGATATTATACTATACTTCGTCTTCGCCCTTTTATTATTGGCGTCACAGATCGTAGTCTTGATGAATTACTTGGAAAGGCTTTGGAAGCTGGAATCAAAGGCGTCAGTATGGAATTTTTTGCGGTAGATGTTAGATGTAGTTCGGGAATGAGGACTCGCTATAAATGGCTTGCACAAGTAATGGGAGTCAAAGATTTACTTTCATATTTCAAAGATTTATCTCCATCAGAACGTGGTGGATATATGCGATTAAATCGTTTAGTGAAAGAAATTTATGTCCGTAAAGTCTTTGAATTTTGCATGACACATGGATTAACTTTTGGTGTAAGCGATCCGGATTTCAAAGAATTAAATTCTTCGGGTAGTTGTTGCGGTATGCCTGATGATTTTCCCGATAACCGTTTGCTTGAAAATTGGACACGTGGTCAATTAACATATGCTTTGAAAGAAGCAAGAAGAAAATATCATTTGGAAAATAAGGATCAATATCTTCGGTTTAATGATGTCTTTCATAAGGAAGACACTTACCTTGACGATATAGAATTAACAAATGATCACGTTGCTTGTGCTGAACTTACTGCCGCTGAAAGGAAGAGTTATACTTATCGAAGTTTAGCACAAAAGACTTGGAATAATTTGCGCAGTCCTGGGAATCCAAGAAATTACTTTCATGGTAAAATACTTCCTGTCGGAATAGATCAAGATGGAAATCTCGAATTTAAATATGTTGAACATGACTACGAAAAAAGATGGGCAAAAGACGGTCTTGATCTTTCGTATTGAAAGTTAAAAACATGCGAAGAAGAAAAACGGTTTTAATAACTGGCCCTGCCGATATGAGGACTTGGCGAAAGGGTTGGATATGCCAATCAGGTCCAACTTGTTATGTTGGGAATCCACCGGAATATTGTATTCCGGAAAAGTATCGATGTTCTTTGAAAGAAGTATGGGCCATTATTCGTTGGGTAAAAGAGAGAATTGGAAAATTTAAAATCGAGAGGGGAAGAATAGTGCCTGAACAAAGAAGGATTCGCCGACGAAAGAAAAGCAAAACAAATTATCTTCCTAAGGATAATTGGAGTGCTATTTTTATTGAACCTTATGGGAGAAGATTTTATGATGGCTATATTGCTTTATTAGTTGGAGCAGAATATGTGGGTGATTATCCAAATGGGAATTACAATATCTTGGAAGAGCCGAGAATAAAACTTGATGATTTAAATGTTGTTTTGAATTATGTTAACAAGCAATTCCCTGATGGGTGGCGCGTCAATGGAAAAGAAGTCATTGCAGGTAAACCCGATCCTATTCGATTGCCTGAGAGGAAAATACCTGAGTGGGAAAGGAAAGCAAAAGAGAGAAAGAAGGAAGAGGAAAGTAAAAATTATCAGAAACCTTTTTCAAAACCAAAAGGGATACGTGAAGCTTTAATAGTAAAGGAAGAAAAGCCACGTCAAATTAAAAGAAGAAAGTCATTCAGAAAAATACGGAGAAGAAAATGAAAATCGCAGTTACTATTTACCCTCTTGATGGTATGGGTGGCATTATTCCCAATGTGGAAAATCAATTGTGGGGATTGAAAGAACTTGGACACGAAGTGGATTTTTATCTTCTCGGTTGGCAGAATAAATTTATGAAAGGAAAGTATTCAGATAATGAATTACTTTCGACAAAAAATAATGGATGGCGTAAAGGCTGTTTATATCCTGTTCATGGAACTAAGGGTTGGAATTTTCCTCTGGAAAGAAAAATTCCATATAAGGGAAAAGAAAATATCAAAAGGGCAAAGCGAATACTTTCAAAGTATGATTTTATCATTTGGCAAATTCCTGTCCCCACAAGGCAAAAAGCAAACAGGGGAAATGTTGATTGGATAGAATTATATAAGGCAAACGAAGTAAATGTTCTTTATTGCCATGACTGTCATCTTATTGAGAGATATCCTTATATCTACGAAATCAAAGATAATATTGTCGGTGTTGCGACTACTCATACTGCCGGATATGGTGTTATGAAACTTGGAGGGATTCAAAAAGCATTGATATTTAGTAGCCATAATATAAATAGCACTCAAAGATCGTACTCATATTATAGGAGAGAAAAAGGATTTCTTTCGTTACAGAATTTTAAAAATACTAAAAATACTGATTTGCTTTTACGTTCAATACCATATATTTCAAAAGATATTTCAAAACATATGGCGGGAGGTGGCCGGGAACAGTTATATATGACAAGCGAAGAAAAGTGCAAGCCTGAGTATTACTGCTCTCGAATTTATGATCCCGACCTTCCATTAAAAATACAGAAGAAGAAAATGAAAATATGGGATTATGCGATAGAAAATAATTTGATTTGGCATGGGTGGGTTTCACCTGCCGAAAGAGATAAATTGCTGAGAAGTATTAGGACACTTGTTGATTTGAGTTGGGGAAAATATATCGAAGAGTATGGTGGAACTTTTAATCGTGTCTTTGTGGATGCTTGTATAAATGGAGCTATTCCAATCAGAGTAAAATATAATACCAATAAGGAAAGAAGTATAAATTCAATACTCAAAGAGAATGAACATTATATACCATTTCCTATCCCACCTAATGCTACTCCAAAAGAAATTGCTGAAGTTATAAATGAGGCTAACAATCTTGAAAGAAAAAAGTGGAAAGAGATATTGAGCAGTAATTATAAACTATTACTTAATTTTGATAGGAAGCATTGTGCTCAACAATTTATTAATCTCGCAAAGAATAAACCGGCAGGATTTTTTAATGATGTAAAAATACTTTCACAAACTGATCCGAAGATAATTATAAAATCTAATAAGATGATGAAAGAGTTTTTTGGTCAGGAAAAAGTAACGATAAAAAAGAATAGCGGTATGAGGAAAATTTTGAGGAGCTGAAATGTCTTTGAATAGTTTATACTGTTTAAAAATTTGTCCAGTTGAAGGATGTAATCGTTTTTGTAAATTCTGTGGAGGTTATTCTATATGGAAAACAAAGGAAGACAGGAAGTATAAATTTATGGATTTGGAGTTAGCAGAAAAAATGGCGTTTTCTTTTGGTAATGAATACGAAAGTAAAAGGATAAGTATTGGGCAATTTGGCGAGCCTTTACTTCACCCAAATATCTTTGATATAATTCAAGCCTTTAGAAGTTATGGCCCTTCGCATATGCAAACGATTTTCAGTAATGGTTTATGTTTGATAGAAAATGGAGCAGATTTTATCTGTGAAATTTTTGCGAAAGGTATAGATTTTCTTATCATAGATACCTATACGAAGGGTGAAGAGATTCGTAAGGTTGTTAAAAAATCAAAGATAAAGATGATAGATTTTTACAAGGATAAACCAAAAAGTTTTCCAGGATTTATGTATCAAAAGCCTGGAAAGGAAAAAGTAATAGTTATCGTAGATGATCTTGGAAGTAAAGCTGGAATAGATAGGCGGAGAGGGATAGTCAATTCTGCTGGAAATTCTAATCCTAAAATTTTAAAAAAGTATGGGATATTTCCTATTGTTAATCCTATCGAAAGTAAATGCGTTCGGCCTTTTAGGGAGATGATTGTTTGCCATGATGGGGCTGTTCCTATTTGCTGTATTGATTGGAAGAGGGATTGCCTATTGGGAGTTTTTACAAATTCTATCAGTAAAATTTGGAATTCAAAATCTTTTCAAGCCGTAAGATATTTGCTGTATAATAAAAAGAGAATTTTTAATCCTTGTTACAAGTGTGATTTTAGCGGAGGTAACCGAAGAGGATTTTTAAAATGCCCTGAAGAAGTTGATTATGGTTATCTTGAAAGGATGCAAAAGCGTTCAAAGTATAAAAGCAAATATTCAGTTGATCCTTTTTGGTATGATAAAGGGCTAAATGGAATTACTTCTTTTCTTAGGAGATGACAATGGTAGATTTTTGCCACTTGCACAACCATGATGAATATTCGGCATTGGATGGCTTTGGAACTGCGAAGCAATACTGTGAACAAGCGGAAAAAATTGGTTATGAATATCTTGGATCGACAAACCATGCAAACATTGATGGGCTGATAAAATTTCAAAAGGAATGCAGGGAAAGAGATATTATTCCAGTCCTTGGTTGCGAAGGCTATATTGTTCCAGACCCATCGAAGAAAAATAAAGGTGATCGTCGTGGTCACATTTGTTTTTGGGTGAAGAATCAAATAGGATTTAAAAATCTTTGCAAACTTTTAACTCATGCAAATATGGAAGGCTTTTATTACAGGCCCCGAATGGGTTTCGAAGAAGTGTTGGATTTATGTGAAGGGCTTGTGATTTCTACCGCTTGCTCTCAGTCTTTTCTGAATCTTGAAGGTGGTAATGACTTCTTTTTAGATTTATATGAAAGAATTGAAGACGATCTTTATTTGGAAGTAATGCCACATGATTACAAAGGACAGTATAGGATTAATAAAATTTGCAGAAGACTTTCGAAGAAATATGAAATACCTTTGGTGGCAACAAATGATTGTCACTATGTAAAGAAAAGTCAATGGAAAGGGCATGAAGTATTGTTAGCAATACAAAGGAGAGCAAAATGGGATGATCCTAACCGTTGGAAATTTGGTATAACAGGATTACACTTACGAACACCCGAAGAAATGTTTGACGCCTTTATAGAACAGGGGATTTTTACCAAAAGAGAAATTCGCAAGGCAATGGAATTCAGTTTGGAAATAGCAGAAAAATGTGAAGATTATACAATTCCAAAACTCGATATAAAACTTCCAAGAATTTCAGAAGCGGAGGGTAGAATTGAAAGCCGAATGCTGCGTCAAATTTGCGAAAGCAATTTTGAAAATATGTTTGGTGAAGACATGCAAAATTATAAAGATGAAAGATATTGGAAAAGATACCGCGAAGAATTTAGAATTATCAGACATAAAAAATTCGTAAGATATTTTTTAATTGTATGGGAACTTGTTAATTGGTGCAAGATAAACGATGTCATGGTAGGGCCTGGACGCGGTAGTGTTGGTGGATCTTTGATAGCATATCTTATGGGTATAACAACTGTCGATCCTTTAAAATTTGGTCTCCTGTTTAGCCGTTTTATTAGCGAAGATAGAATTGATTATCCTGATATAGATTTAGACTTCGAGGATTCAAAAAGACATTTGGTCAGAGAACACATTGAAGATTTATATGGGGAGAAAAAAGTTGCAGGAATTTCTACTTTCATGCGTATGAAAAGCCGCGCCATCATTAAGGATGTTGGAAGAGTATTTGATGTACCAGATAAGGAAGCAAATGAATTAACTAAGCTAATTGATCCAAGCGAAGAAAATGCCATTCAAGATGCAATGCGTGAAACGGAAGAGGGAAGAGCATTTAAGAAAAAATATCCACTCGTAGTAAAATATGCTTTACAACTTGAAGGCCAAATAAAGGGCGGCGGACAACATGCTGCCGGAGTAATTGTAAGTGATGATGAAATAGAAAATGCGGGAAGAGGAAATATCGCAATAAGAAATAACGTTCCGGTTATAAATTGGGAAATGAGTGATACGGAATATATAGGCTTAATGAAACTTGATATACTTGGCCTGAATACTCTTTCAGTTTTAAATGAAGCGCGTCGGCTAATAAAAGAAAATCATGAAAAGGATATTTTCTTTCCATCTATATCTTTGAAAGATAAGAGAATTTTTAAAGAGATAAGGAATGGAAATGTTGTTGGAGTTTTTCAATTAGGAACGTGGGCTATGACGCGCCTGATAGAGGAATTACAACCTACATGCTTCGAAGATATTGTTGCTTCAGTTGCTTTAGTACGTCCAGGCCCTAATGATTCAGGAATGACTGCTGATTATATTAAAAGAAAAAATGGTTCAAAGTGGCACCATTTACATCCTGCATACGAAGAGATCACAAAAGAAACCTATGGAATAATTGTTTATCAGGAACAGGTAATGAGAGTAATTAGTGAAGTTGCTGGACTGCCAATAACAACTGCCGATAAGATTAGAAAAATTATTGGGAAGAAAAGGGATGTCAAAGAGTTTGCACCTTTCAAAAAGATGTTCATAGAAGGATGCTTGAATGAGAAAACTTTATCAAAGACTGAAGCGGAAAACTTCTGGGAAGCCTTGCAAAACCACGCTCGTTATTCTTTTAATAAAAGCCACTCTGTAGAATATGCTATGATTTCTTATTGGTGTATGTGGGTGAAGACTTATTATCCAACTGAATTTATTTGTGCTGTTTTAACTTATGGCGCGGATTCAAAAAAGGAAGAAATTGTAGAGGAAGCATATCGTCTTGGATTAAATCTTATTTTGCCCAAAGTAAACAGTGAAACGCATCCTGTTAGATGGAAAGCAAAAGGTAGGAAATTATATATACCATTTGTTGAAGTAAAAGGAATTGGTGAAAAAACCTGTTGGCAAATTAACACCGGAAAGCGTAATGGGATGCTTCAGTTCTTTAATAAAAAGCAGTCAGCAAATAATACTGAACAACATAAGGGTTCGCTTGGTAAAGTATTGAAAGCAATTGGAGCCTATGGAAACAAGCCTGAAGATGATATTTCAAAATACTTTGATTTTAGAACTGAAGCAAACCCTCGCAAACAATATCCAAACCTTTACCGTTTATTTCGTGGGAATTTGGCAATCGAAGATTTAGATGATGCGCTATTGGCAAGGAAAGTAAAGAAGAATTTCATTTTTAAATCAGAAGAAAAAAGTCGTGGTTATGTTCAATGTTCAAAGTGTGGATTAAGAAAAAATGGGACACCTTCGCCGATGATTGCCGGTCGCTATAATATTATGATTGTTGAATTATATAAACCCGAAAGTAAAAAAAATGTGAAGAAGAATATCAAAATATTGGAAGATGAATTTTCTAAAGTAGATTTAAAAATTGAAGACTTTTACAGAACTCATTTAATTAAATGTCCAATTGAAAAGAGTGAAGAGAAATATGTTGAAAAATGTTCACATCTTTTACTTGAAGAGATAAGAGATATTCGCCCGAAAGTTATATTATCTTTCGGTAAAATAACTATGAAATATTTTCTTGGAAGGGATGATAGCATAACGAAGTTAAGCGGTAAAACAGAATGGAGTGAAGACTTCAATGCTTGGATTGTGCCATGTGTAGCGCCTTCGGCAGTAATACAAAATAAAGAAAATAAAATTCATTTCAAAAATGGGATAAGAAATTTTGCGAGAACACTTCGCATAATTGGTTCGAAATATTTTTGATTAATTCTCTCCATAAACTTGTTATAATAGAAGTAAAAGGAAGATGAAAGATGAATAAATATCGTCAAGATTTAAAAATTAACAAGCATGAATTGGATGAGGAGTTAATCGAGCAACCTCAGAGATATATGGAATACATCGAATTAGCTGCGGAAGCTGCTGCTGAAAAAGATGATGCGGCAGATGCACTTGAAATAACGAAAGCGATTGTAGAAGATTTAATTCGGACTGACCCTGAAAAATTTGGCTTAGAAGAAAAACCAAAGGAAGGAGCAATTAAAGCGGCAATAATAAAACACCCTCGCGTTCAAAGAGCTAACAAGCGCTTAAGGAAAGCAAGGAAGACATTGAGAATACTTGAAGGCGCAAAGTCAAGTTTTGAACAGAGGAAGACAATGCTTTCCAAACTTGTTGATTATAGGATTGCAGGATTTTATTCCGAACCAAGGATAAAAAGAACAACTCAGAATAAGATGGAAAAAGATACTGCAAAAGGCATAAGAGAAACAATGAAGAAAAGAAAAATCAGGAGAAGATAATGAACCTCATTATCCAATTACTCCTATATGCTTTGGGAAGTGTAATTGGCTTTTTTCTCCTGTGCATATTGGGATATATTTTTACGAGAATAATTATGGTAGCAATTATCACATCCATTCATGAACACCAAAACAAAAGGAGAGAAGAAAATGGCGCGAAGATTGAAGAGAGAAAAAGGAAAGGGTAAAGCTTCAGACCGGAGAAGTAAATTCAAGAAGCTCCAAAACCGCGTCAAGAAAGGATATGACCGTAAAGATGGAGGTGGGAAGTCATATCTTAAAATGCCGGATAAAGTTAGTGAATGGCGTCCTGGCAATGGTTCTCATATTATAGATATTATTCCCTATGATGCCGGTAAGTTGGATAAACTTGTTAATGAAGGGGATCCAACTTATACTCTCGAAGTTCATATTCATAGAGGAGTAGGCCCTTCCGAGGAATGGTATGTTTGCCCACAAGAAATGACTGGAAAGCCTTGCCCTATTTGTGAGCATAGGAAAAAGTTGCGCGATCAGGGCGCTGATAAGGATAAATGGAAAGAGTTATTCCCGAAGAAAAGGAATCTATATAATATTGTTTGTTATGATAGCCGTGAAGAAATAAAGAAAGGAGTTCAAATTTGGAACGTTCCTTATTTTTACTTTGAAAAAAGTCTTCTGGCAATTGCTAAAAAGCCACAGCGAGCAGGGTCGAAATCAAAGGTTGAACCGTTTGTTCCCTTTAGTGATCCTGATGAAGGGAAGTCAATTAATTTCACAATTGAAAAACCAAAAAGCAAAGATGATTTTCCTTCATATGTTGGTCATTCCTTTGAAGATAGAGATTACGAAATAGAAGATAAGATTTTGGATGCGGCAGTTTGCCTTGATGATCTTATCGTTATTGAAGATTACGATACTATTTCAGAAGCCTATTGGGGAAGTGAAGGGGAAAAGTCTTCGCGTCGTAGTAAACGTGGTAAAAAATCTGATGCTGCAAATGTTGATGAATTGCGGGATCTCCTGGATGAGGTAGAAGATATTGACGATTGGGATGACCTCGAAGAATTCATAGATGAAAATAATATTGAGGTTGGTGATGACGAAGATGAATTAGAAGATCAGTTTGATGACGAAGATGAATTGAAAGAAGCAATTATTGAAAGCCTTGAAGAAGCAATTGAAAATGCAGAAGAAGATGAAAAACCTACCCGTTCAAAAAAACGTTCAGGCAGTCGTAGTAAGGATAATGAATGCCCTGAAGGTGGTACGTTTGGGGAAGACATAAATGAGTTTGATGAATGCGAAGATTGCAAATTGTGGAACGCTTGTTTAAAGGCAAGCAAGAAGGGACGTTCGCGTCGGCCTCGTAGATAATCTTTGAAGAGGAAAGGGGGAGTAAAAACTCCCCCCTGATTTTTTATTTCTACAAGAGGAATAATAATGGCGAGAGTAATAAAGAGAAGGAAAAGAGTAATAAAGAGAAGGAAACTCGATTCTGTAAGTCGTGATATTTCAGGTAGAAAAATTAGCAGAAGAAAAGAACGAGTGGATTTTATTTCTTCGGGTTGTGCAACTTTAAACTTAGCTTTATCTGGCCGTATCGATGGTGGATGGGCGAGAGCGCGAGTTGTTAATGTTGTTGGTGATGGCAGTAGTGGGAAGACATTACTTGCGCTTGAGGCAGCTTTTTGGTTTTTCAATAATATGATTGGAAGAAAAACAAAAGTATTTCCAAAGCCTGTTAAGAAGATCCATATCGTTTTTGATAATATTGAAGGCGTTATGGATTTTCCTATCGAAGAAATGTATGGCGAAGATTTTGTTAAGGCTGTTGAATGGAAGCGCTCCAGAACGATAGAAGCAATGGGTTCAAACACAAAAAAATATTTGAAGTTAAGTCGCAAAAAAGGCGTTGCTGTTCTTTATATTGTAGATAGTTGGGATGCCTTAGAAGCAAGGGCAGGACTTGAACGTATAGAAGATGCAATGGAAAAGGAAGATGGAGCAGTGAAAGGCTCTATGAATACTGAAAAGCAAAGATATGCTTCGCAGTATTTTGGACATATGTCAGGAGAAATGGAAGGTTGTGATTTTACTCTTTTCATTGTAAGTCAAGTTCGAACCAAAATAGGTGTCACCTTTGGAAAGAAAACATACCGAGCCGGCGGAAAGGCTTTGGATTTTTATACTCATCAAGTGGCATGGCTGCGTGAGGTAGAAAAATTAAGCAAGGTGCGAAAGGGAAGAAAAATTGTTTTTGGAATCCGCAGTGAAGCTAAGGTTGAACGAAGTAAAGTTGCTAAACCATTTAGGGATGCAGAATTTACTATCCTCTACGATTATGGCTTAGATGATATCGGTGCTTGTTTGAGATTCCTTTATGGTCCAAAAGAAAAAACAATCAAGTGGGACGGGGAGAAGTTTAAAACTCGAAAGCAGCTTATTAAATATATCGAAGATAATGATAAAGAAGATATACTGCGACAAGAAGTTCAGAATGAATGGGATAGCGTTGAAGATCATTTTATTGCAGAAATAAGGAAGAGAAAACCGAGGTATTAAAATGGAAAGAAAATCCATTGAAATAAAAGCCGGAAAGAAATATAGGATTTTCTGGAGAGAAAAACACCATGAAAATAAAATAATTCATATTCTTGGGATCTTCGATAATGATTGGGTGGCTTTTAAATATTATTACGGTTCGAATTGGCGTTACGAATTTAATAACAAAAGTTATTTAAAATTGCTTTTTGAAGATGGGATTTTAAAAAAGATATGAGAAAAATACGCCGAAGAAAAAAGAATATTGAAAGTGAGACACGCCTTATTTTTGATGGGAATGCTTTGGGCTATGCTGCGTTTCACGCTTATGGTGATCTCGAAGATGATCTTGGAAATCCAACTGCTGTCATCTTCGGCTTTATACGTTTAATACTTGCCATACAAGAAAAATTAAATGGAGATGAGTGGATTTTTTGCTGGGATTCTCGAAAGAGTTTCCGTAAAGATATTTATCCACAATACAAGGCAAGCCGTGAAGAAAATAAAACTGAAGATGAATTGGCAAAAAGAAGATCGGCACATGAACAATTTACAAAACTTCGAAAGGAAGTAATTCCTGCTCTCGGTTTTGCGAATAATTTTATTTCCCCTGGATACGAAGGGGATGATCTTATGGCGGCAATTCTTGACGATGTTGATCCATATAAAAATATTCTTTGCACTTCTGATAATGATATGTTTCAATGCTTAGATGATTGTGATATTTATCATTTAGCAACGAAGAAAATGTTTACAAGAAATGATTTTATGAAGAAGTTTAAAATTTGGCCTGAGCAATGGGCTGAAGCGAAAGCAATTGGTGGATGCAATGGTGATGGCGTATTTGGGATAGAAGGAGTTGCTGATCCCAAAAAGAATACAAGCAAAGCATTGAAGTATTTGAATGACGACCTTAACAAAGGCATCATTTTAAACCGTATAGAAAGCACTGAGGGGCAAGAAATTATCAGAAGAAATTTAAGACTCGTAAAGTTACCCTTTGAAGGTAAAACACCTATAAAATTTAAATTAGGGCCAAATGAACTTTCAAAAGAAAAGTTCGAAGAAGTTTTTGAAAAGTATAGATTCATATCGTTATTAGAAAAAAAGATGTTTCAGCGTTATATCAAAGCCTTTAAAATTAAGGATGGAGGAGAAAATGGCAGGACTATACGAAGAAGGAAGAAGTGAGCCGGTAGAAATTGATTTGAAAATTGTTCACCTAACTGATTCTGCTGTTTTACTTTCAGATGATTCATTAGAGGAATGGTGTCCATTATCTCTCATAGAAGATGGAGATCAAATAACAAGGAAAGATATTGGCAGAACGAAATCTTTGACTATTGAATCGTGGGTGCTTATAGATAAAGGATGGATATAATGAAATCGCAATTTGAATCTGAATTTTTTCTTGATGATTATTTTAGCATTCGAAGACAAATTGCTCCGGCAGTTCATTGGGAAAGAATAAAATCCGAGTTAAATTATCTACGAAATGAATTGGAAGACTTAAAGGAAATTTATTGTATTAATAGTGACTGCGAAGATGAGGAGCAATAATGGCAAAGGGTTCAGGATTTGAAAGGGATCAGTGTAAGGAATGGAGTAGGTGGTTTTCTTCTGGTGAATCTGCTGATATTTTTTGGCGTACTGAAGGGTCAGGTGGTCGTGCTAAAAACAGATCAAAGTCATTAAAGAAAAAAGATCCAGAACGAGCCAAGGCATTGTTGAAATATAGTTATGGAGACATGACTTTTATTTTACCCGAAGGTGAAGACTTGATTGCTTCAATACTCTTCGAATTTAAGCGTGGTTATTCTGCCGGAAGAAAACTCAGCAATGAAATTTTGGATCAGCTTGTCTATCAGATTGCGAAAGATTCTCGTAAGTCATCATTGACTTCTGAATGGCGTAAAAAATATGCGAATAAAATTCGGGCGATTTTTAAAAAGACAAGGGTGACAAGTAATCTCATAAGCATACTTGATTTTGTTGATGGGAAAGAAAAGAAAAGACCGCCGAAACTTTTGGAATGGTGGATAAATGCCGAAGAAGAAAAGAAGGAAGCTCAAAGAAATCAGGTTGTCCTTGTTTTACGAAGGGATGGAAAACAGCCTGTAATTTTCGTAGATGAAGTATTTGGAAAAAATCTTTTCAATTATTGTGATGGCTTCAATAAATTCTGCTATGGAATTATCAAATGTGGTCCATACAATTTGATGTATTTTAGGCAAGAAGATTTTTTTAAATCCATACCTCCAAAAGTATTTTTAAAGGTCGCAGAAAAACGAGCCATGTTCGAAAGATTAAATAATCCAAGAAAAATCAAAAGAAGAAAATCTTCATAAAATTACTTTGATTTTGAAATAAACTTGTTATAATATTAAAAACAAACGCCAATAAAAGGTTTTAAAAATGTTTAATGATTTTCAGAAAATCCTTATTATCGCACCTCATGCTGATGATTGTGAAATCGGTTGTGGTGGAACAATTGCAAAACTCGTATCAGAGGGGAAAGACGTTTTATGTGGAGTTTTTTGTACTGTTCCAAAAGTGCTTCCTAATAGTGAATTAAATCAAACGTCCTGGTATCAAGAGCAAATAAAGGCTTCAGAAATTCTTGGAACTAAAGTTTACTTTTTTCAAAAAGCAATTTACGAAATGCGAATGTTGCCAAGTTATAGGCAAATAATTCTGGAAGACCTTGTTTTATTGAGAAAAAGATTTGAACCTGATGTTGTTATTATACCTTCAACGTTTGATCTTCATCAGGACCATCAGACAGTTTGCCATGAAAGTATTAGAGCATTTAAAAAATATAGTATCCTTGGCTATGAAATGGATTGGAATCAAATAGGTTTACATCAATCTCAATTGTATGTAGAATTATCAGAAGAAAATATTCAGAAGAAAAAGGAAGCAATAGCAATCTTTGAGTCACAGACTTGGAGAACATTTTGCGATCCAGAAATAGTGGAAGCAAATGCGCGATGCGCTGGATTACATATTGGCTCTAAATATGCAGAAAAATATGAGGTGATCAGATGGATAAGTCGATAGCAATTTGGCAAAAGTATCCGAAAGAAATTATGGATCAAAGACTGGAATTTACGAAGCAAAGACTTCGCCCTTTGAAGGAAGGAATTGGAAGGAATTGTACTATTGGACCTGAAGTAAAGATAGGTAAAGGGTGTGAAATTCGTAATAATGTTGTCATCCTTGGTCGAGTTACTATTGGTGATCATTGCTTAATAAGAACAGGAGCGGTAATTGGTGAAGATGGATTTTCTGTAGAACGTGATGGCGAAAGAATTTTAAGGGTCGTGCATACAGGGGAAGTAGTAATTGGAAACCATGTTGATATTGGATGTTATACTGTTATCAATAGAGCTACCGTAAATCGAACAACCATAGGTGATTATACGAAGATAAGTCATCGGGTAACAATAGGACACAATAATCATATAGGAAAAAGAGTAATAATAAATTTAGGAACATTACTTGCCGGAAGTGTTATTGTGAAAGATGATGTTTTTATTGGCTATCAAGCTACTGTTAAAGGTAAGTTGACAATCCATGAAGGCGCATTAGTCGGGATGTGTTCATGGGTTACGAAAGATGTTCCACCTGAAGTAATTGTAGTCGGGCGTCCAGCTAAATTTTTAAGGAGAGTAGAAGACGGATACCATGAAAGGAGGTAGTTAACGGTATTTAATGGGCGAATTTTATTTACTCACTAACACTAAAGGAGAAAAAGAAAATGGCAAAAGCTACCACCAAGGCGAAAGCTACCAAAGGAAAGAAGACTAAGGAAAAGAAAGAAAAGAAAGTTGAACCTGTTTTTGAAAATGCTTCTACCGCAGAAGAAATGCTCGAAGAAATGCAGGATGTCATTGATGAGATGGAAGAAGCAATTGAGGAATGGGATGAACATGAAGGGACTAAAAAGCGTTCATCTGAAATTCGGAAGTATGCTCAGCATGTTACCAAAATGGCGAAGGGCATTCGCGTTCATGTTCAAAGTGTGAAGAACGCAGCGAAAGCTGATAAGATGAAGAAAGCCACGAAAGATAAAGGCAAGAAAGGAAAGAAAAGTAGCAAGGGCAAAAAGAAGAAGTAGGGGGATAACTTCACGCTTGCTCTAAGACGAGCCTGTGAGTCATCCCTGTAAGGGAAGAGATACTTTAGACTCACAGGCTTTTTTATTTTCCCCACCCACTCAAGGCTTTCCATGTCATGTTTAAAAGACTCACTATAAAATTCTTCCAATCCCATCGTAATTCTATTTTAAATTTTTCTCCTTTTTTCAATTGTATTTATGGAGAGAATTGTCATGGGAAAACTGCTATCTTTCGCGCAATCATTTGGCTTAAAGAGAATAAACCTATTGGATTAAAAAATTCATGGTTTTCAAAAGGCGAACCTACCGAAATTAGTATTCTAACTGGCGAAGATATTCTTATTGAATTTCATAAACAGAAGAAAACAACCTATAATATCACTGGTTATCCTACACCTTTTAATCCTGGTCGTGGTTCGCTGAAAGAAGTCGAAGAGATTTTAAATCTTGGAGAGATGAATATTCAGCGCCAATTACAACCAACTTTCGTAATAACAGAAACGCCTGGAAAGATAGCTCAACGTTTAAATAAAGTTATCCAAGCAGAAGATGTTGATTCATGGGTTTCGGAAATTTCAAAGCAAATAAGGGACAATGATAAAAAGATAAAATTTTTAAAAAACGATAGGGCTGAATTGAGAGAACAATTACGTTCGATACCTGATTTGAAATTGGTGAAAGATAAGATAGAGAAAATCCATAGGTTGGAAGATTTACTTAACAAGAAGGAAGAAAAACTTGGCTCCCTAAAGAAAGCTCGCAAGGAATACAAAGGCATTATAAAAGATATAGGCCAAATGCCTTTGGCAAAAATAAAACGCAAATATGAGGCAATGGTAAAGGATGCAGCTATACTTGAAAGATATGAAGAGTTATCAAATTGCCTTGCAGAATATAAAAAAATAGGAAATCAGTTAATTAGTCTTGAAGAAGAAAAATCTATGACAAGGAGGGATTATAATAAATTTTATCGAATGCTTGATGTCTGTCCTACTTGCGGAAGTAAGCTCGATGAAAAGAAAAGAAAACATTTAATCAAGGAGAGAGGAAATGGAAAGGACGAGAAGTAAAGTCAATTGGATTGCTCCTTCAACCCCTCATTATAAACATTTGGAAAGATGTGGGAGGGCCTGTTACCAGACACATGATACGACTACGGAATATAGTCATCTACGTTTTGTTCGTAACATTGTTTCCAGGAAACATTGGAGCGTTTTAGAGCATGGAGTTTTTGTTTTTAAAATTTCTCCTGTCTTTTTTTGTTACCTTAAAGATATCGAAGATCGACGTTTTATCAATATTACTTCGAATGATAAAAAAACTCGTTTTCTTGCTTCTGGTTCTTTTCGTGCTTGGATGGAATTGGCAGATCGAACGGGCAATATGGCAGATCGAACGGGCAATATTGCTGCACTCAAGGCTTGTCAAGTCATTAGTCGTTATGCTCCAGATATTTTTGGTCGTTTTGCTACGATTGAAAATAAATTTTCAAAAGATGATTGCGATATTAATATTCCATTTTTAAAAACAGGTATTAGTTTTCATGAATATGTAACTCATAAACATTATACGGTTTCAGTGAATACAAACCGTGGCGTCACACATGAGTTCGTAAGGCATCGGCCATGTGCTTTTTCTCAGGAAAGCACTCGTTATGTTCGGTGTGATGAAAATAGCGAAAATTTTATTGAACCTGTTTTTTGGAAAAAATGGGATGGCAAAACTCGAGAAGTTTGGGAAGACCATATGCTTGAAACACAGGAAAGATATCGATTCCTGAATGGTGAACTTGGCTTGCCATATCAAGAAGCGAGAGAGATTTTACCAAATGCTTTGAAAGCGGAATTGGTAATTACAGCAAGCCTTGCGGAGTGGCTTCATATTCTTATTTTGCGATCTGGAAATACTGCTCATCCTGAATTTAGAAAACTCGCAACTGAAATCTGGGAACTTTTTCTTGAAGAAGAGGATAACATTTTTAATGAGTGTTTTTGGAAAATGAGAAAAAAATATGATAATGTATTTTATTCTAATCAATATGAATGGGAAGATGTAATAGAGCCAATTTAACAAATTTAAATTTCGGGGATAGATTTACTTTGATTCTCAATGCCTATGGTGCCGCCTCAAAGTAAATTGAAAAGGGATAGTCCTGCTTCTATCCTCTTCCCCGATCCCCATTTTGAAAAATAAATAAGAAAGTAAAAAATGGATTTGATAATTCTTGGCGATATTCATCTTCTTGAGAAAAACCCAATTGCTCGTAAAGATGATTTGACTTCAACACAATGGGTAAAATTAAAACAAGTCTTTGAACGAGCGTGGCTTCAACATCAAAGTAATGGTGCAATCGTTTGTATTCCAGGTGATTTTACAGATAAGCCACGATCTTGGAATTTACTTCGAGAGATAATACGCTTTTTGAAATTCTACCAATTGCCAGTCCTTGCCGTATTTGGACAGCATGATACTTATATGAACAGTAGTAAATTGAGGCCTTATACAAACTTAGGAATGTTAGCTGAATTTGATTTGGTAAAAATTCTTGGAAGTAAACCTTTATCATTAGGTGAATATGATTTTTATGGTGCTTCATGGGGAGAAGATATTCCAGAAATAGAAAATCCAAATAAAGTAAATGTATTATTGACACATCGTTCTATAGCAGAAAATCCATTATATCCCGGCCACAACTATATCGATGCAGAAGACTTTTCAGAAGAACATGACTTTGACATTATTATTTGTGGAGATATTCATCGCGAATTTATTATACAAAATTGTTGGAGTAATTGGATAGTAAATGCTGGACCATTATTAAGAAAAGAAGCAACGAAATATAATTTCTCTCATCTTCCTTGTTTCTATATTTATTCAAAAAATAAATTTTTCAGGACGAGTGTATCCTCTCAAAGAGGATTGAAAGTTTTAAGTCGAAAGCATATGGTTAAAGAAAATGAGATGCTTGTAGAACATTTTGATATTGAAATAAATGAAGATGAAGAATTAACTTTCAAACAGGAATTGCTTTTGGTTATGCAAGAGTTCGAAGATGAATTTGAAACGGAATTTGTCATAGATATATTGGGCAATATAATGGAGGTGAAGGATGGTTGATATATTAAGGAAGATAAAAAGAATAAAAAATGAATTGGAAGATATTTCTGCTGAACATAAATCGGCAGAAAAAGAAAAAGAGAAAATTGAAAGAATACTTATTTCACTTGGAGTAGATAATCCGGATTTGGATTCGATAGATGAAGAGATTGAAAGGGTTGAGAGAAAAATTAAAAGTATAATTTCCAAGATTGAAAATACCATTGAAGATGTTGAAAAAATCTTGAGGGGTAGAAATGTTACAGATTGAAAAAGATTATGAACGCTTAATTGGTAGGCGTGATAGAATCTTTGAAGATATGAAAAAGGTTAGTCTTCAAATTCATCAAGCAAAAAAGAAAAGTGTTCATTTATTTTGGGCGAAAAAGTTTTTACTCCTCACAGTAGAAAGACGCCAAAAAAGGATCAGCAATGCCGTTGAAAATTTAATAACTGAAACTTTAAGGAAGATATTTCCTGATAGGAATTTTACTTTCAAACTTATCTTTGAACAGAAACGCGGGAAGATTGAATGCCGTCCTGTAATTATGGATGGCAGGAAAGAACATAATCCCGAAGATGATTTGGGCGGTTCAATTCTTGATATTATAAGTATGGCCTTTCGAATTATTTTATGGAAGATGGATAGACCAAAAAAGAGAAATGTCATAATCCTCGATGAACCATTCAAATGGCTCGGCAAAGGAGAGAAAAGAGAAATGGCAGGTCGAATGCTTTATGAATTGAGTCATACTTTGAATGTTCAAATAATTCTTATAACGCATGAACCTGAGCTTATGCGTTTCGCAGATAAGAGTTTTCAAGTTGTGCATAATGGGATAGAGTCTCAAGTTTTCTCTGAAAGAAAAATCAAAAGAAGATAACATATAATTTTTAATTTCAAATGGTGGAGAAGATAATGAATGTTGCTGAAGAATTATGCAAAATGGGGAAAGATGGATGGCGATGGAAAGCAAACAATGATCCTCATACGCCTGGATGTGAATTTTGTATTCTTGCTTATATTCCGCATATTCATAGGGTTTATGGGTACGGCTCAACACCGGAAGCGGCATTTACTATGTTGAAAGAGCAAATAGGAAAAAGAGAAAAAGTAATTCAACAGGTCAAAGATGAAAACGAAGCACATGAAAGAGGAGGGTGAAATGTTGAATTTTGTTATGCTTGGAGTTGCCGGATTTGTTGCTCCAAGACATTTAAAGGCAATCAAAGCAGTTGGTGGAAATCTATTGGCAGCAATGGATCCACATGATTCGGTTGGAGTTCTTGATAGTTATTTTCCTAATTGCGCTTTTTTTACCGAGTTTGAACGCTTTGATAGATATTGCGATAAACTAATAAGAGAGGGTATTCCTATTGACTTCGTTACAATATGCTCTCCAAATTATCTACACGATGCCCATTGTCGTTTTGCTTTGAGAAATAACGCTGAAGCAATTTGTGAAAAACCTTTGGTAATTAATACCCGAAATATTGATAGCCTTATTGATTTGGAAAAAGAATTTGATAGGAGAATAAATTGCATAATGCAATTGAGACTTCATCCTGATTCTCTTCGGGTAAAAACGAAGTATCGAAATCGCTCATCTGTTTTTGTGAATGTAGAATATAACGCTCCGCGAGGATTATGGTATAACTATTCATGGAAAGGTATCGAAGAAAAATCGGGTGGCCTTGCTACTAATATAGGAATTCATATCTTTGATTTACTTGCATGGTTTTTTGGTAAGTGTGAAAAAGTTTCAGTTCTCGTAAAGCAGGAAAATACTTTGATGTGCAATCTTCGTTTTGAAAGATCAAATTGTGAAATTCTGCTTTCTACTGAAGGGGATAAACCTGTAAGAATTTTTCAAGTTGGAGAGGATCTTCTGGATTTCACTCAGGCAATTACGAATTTACATACTCTTTCGTATGAAGAGATATTGAATGGAAATTCTTTTAGACCACAGGATGCAAGGGAGGGTATAAGGATAACAGAATTAATTAGGGAGTTTTAAAATGTGGAATCCAAGTATTTGCGGCAAAGATGTTAAATATTATGAACCTTTAAATGTTTATGGAGGAGAAATTGGAAATAGATGTATGATTGGTGCTTTCGTAGAAATTGGACCCGAGGTAGTAATTGGAGATGATTGTAGGATTCAATCAGGTGCTTTTATTCCACAAGGTGTAGTAATTGGTGATTCCGTCTTCATTGGTCCAAATGTGGTTTTCACCAATGTTAAAAAGCCAAAAGCAAAAGTAAAACAATTCTTTCAGAAGACAATTGTTGGAAATGGAACTGTGATTGGTGCTAATGCTACGATATTGCCAGGAATTATTATTGGAAATTTTTCTACCATAGGCGCTGGAGCAATTGTTACAAAAAACGTTCCACCTCATTCTATAGTTATTTCACCTGAGGCGAAGATAATCAAAAGTGCTTTACAGAATAAATCATGAAAGGAGAATTAAAAAAATGGAAAGAACAAATAACTTTGATCGAATGGGGGATTGGTGCAAATTTTCTGCTCATATGGTTGATAATTATTTAGCTCCGGTAGTGAAGAAATATGGGGCTGGAGGTATGTTTAATGATTTACTTCATTATACCGGCCTTCGTGTTATATGTTGGAATATTCTCAAATATGCTCTTCGGTTGTGGACTGGAACAGGTAAACCGAAAGACTTTGAAAAAATTGCGCACTATTCCCAAATGGGATGGACACTTAAAAATGAATTGGATTTGCAAGCTCCATTTTTTAAATCAGAAGATCCAGATCATGAATTTTTTATTTTGCGTGGATCCGAAAAAGATGAAGAAAAAGATGAAGCAGAAAAAGCCATTATGGAATTGATGAATGAATTTCTTAAAAAGGAAGAAATGATAAATGAAATTAATGAAGCTCTCAAACTTCCGGTTAAGATTAAAAAGGAAGTAAAAGGACCAAAAGATGAAGCATGGTATCGAAGATCATCTATGAATAAAATTCATAAGATAAATTCTATTTCTATGAGAAACCATCAGAAGGAAGTAAATCGCTTTTGGGAATATTATTGTAATTTCATCTTTAATGAAAGACGTTCTACTGAATTTAAAAATTTGCGTGGTTATTTTTTTGAAAAATTTCTTTCAAAGATGGAGTAATTTTTTATGTCTTTCCAGGAGAGAGTTTGTCGGGCAGCAAAGATTGAAGGCTTCAAAGATGATTATGATTTCTTTCGCTTTTATATTTTGCAAGGTTATCGTCTTGATACGATCTTAAAACATCTTCAATGGGTTCATTCTATCTATCTTTCATATGCAGGAGCTTATAAAGCATATGGACACGTTTATTCTGCTTTCATAGCGGAAAGAAAAAAGATGGAGAAGAAAATAAAAAAACCCACTTCAAGTTATCGTAAAAAATATGATAGTAAAAGAAATAGGATAACAAATTGTAAATGTCCTTTAGGGTATAGTAGCGTATCCAATGCCATTAGGTATTTACGCGGTCATGGACTTACGGAAGAAGAAATAGCAAGGACTTTCGGAGTATCTGTTAAGACGTTTTCCAGATTAAAGCGGCAGTATAATATTTCCCCACCTGTTAAGAATTAACAAAAAGTATTTTCTTATTTAAAAGCAGTAATTTACAGGTAAAGTGATAGTCAAATTTACTTTTACTTTTTTTGCATCTGGATGCTATCCCTTTATCAATTTAATTTAATAATGTAAGAAAAGATAAAAATCACCTGTATTTACAAATTGTTAATTGCTTCTTTTGTTTGGGCGGAAACGGAGCAGTAATGAAAAAGATCATCTCGGTTATTCCACAACTCAAGCGCTCAAAACATTTTGCGGGAAGAAAAAGTTGGGTCGATTATTTTATGGCTCAAGCGTTTTTGGCAGCAGAACAATCCACTTGTCTTCGTAGAAAAGTCGGTGCTGTAGCGGTAAAAGAAAAAAGAATTATCGCAACGGGATTCAATGGTCAAGTAAGTGGAACTGTTCATTGTAAAAAATGTTTACGCGAAGAATTAGGAATCCCTTCAGGTCAGCGGCAAGAAATATGTCGCGCCCTCCATGCCGAACAAAATGTTCTTATCCAATGCGCAAAGTATGGCCCTCCTATCAAAGGCGCAATTATCTATCAAACAACTAAACCTTGCATCACCTGTTTTAAAATGCTTTTAAACGCTGGAGTTGAAAGCATTATTTATGAACATGATTACCCTGATGAATTTACAAATATTGAAATGTCAACCTGTGGATGGATGAAGATAAAAAGGGAAGATAATTTTTTCTGTTTACAACCGAGACCTGAATTTAAATTTACGGTGATGTGTGATGCTCAGTAAGAAAAAAGTATTAATAGGTGGAAGTCGTTCTATTTATGATCCGCGTGAATTGATTATAGCATTCAAAATAGTTTATCATGATGGGACATTTTTAAAAGATAGAAAAGAAATTGGAACAGTTATTTCGGGCGGAGCAAGGGGAGTCGATAAGATGGGAGAGACTTTTGCTTCGCGTAATGCGATTAGTCTTATTATATGTCCTGCAAATTGGCAGCGAGAATCCAGTAGAAATTCGGTCAGTGAGGCGGATTGCGGTGTTTTACTTTGGGACGGTATTAGTCATGGAACACTAATGTTGATCGAAGAATTTACTTTGCAGAATAAACCATTTTACGTTCATTACGCGGTTCCAACGGCTTCATATAAAAATAAAGACATTGAAGATTTTTTGAAGGAGAATAAAAATGCCTGAGGAGAAAGTGAAGCCGCAGAATTGTGAAACGTGTCACTTTGATAAAGATGATTGTGGAATGCCCGTACCATGTTGTGAGGTTGAAGATTACTTCGGAAAAACGGTTGACAGTTTAAGGGCTGTTGCGAAAACTTTTCTTGTAGCACAAACTCAGCTTATGAGAACGATAGAAAAATCAAATAATGATCTTGAAAGGGCGATGCGTACAATTACTTTGAAAGAGGAAGCGTTCAAAGATTCAGTTGGGCAACTGAAAGACGCTTGCAATAATTGCATAGGAAAGAAAGAAAAGGAATAGCGATAAAATTTTAATTATAAGGAGGATGAAAATGTTTCGCCGCAAATTAGATATTCCAGGTCAACTAAAAACAGAAAAAAAGAAAAACCCAATTGAAGAGGAAAAAGAAATCGTAAGGGAGGCTTACCAATTTCAGAGAGAATTAGCACGAGAACAAATAGAAAGTCTTTCAGTTAATTCTTTCACATCGCTCACAACGGCATCAATTGGTTATATTCCAACGGGCAATATTGGTACGAGATAAAAGTATTAAATAATTTCGGGAAGTATATTTCGGGCATATGTAATGTATAGAAATTCCAGTTGAAGGCTTTCAAAATGAGTATTCGTAGAGAAAAGAAAATAGCTAAGGAGAGAGTGAAAAAGGGTATAGGAGAAAAGAAAACCCCTGCCCATGCACCACTCGGCTCGGGAAGGATCAAAAGAAGAAATAAAGCAGAACGAAAGAAGGGAATCAAATTCCTAAAGGAAAGAAGAAAGCAAAAGAGATTTGAGCGCAATATGGAAGCATATGAAATGCGTTTGAAAGGATATAAGTATAAAGATATCGCTGAACGCTTTGGGAAGACTTTGCCGCAGGAGGCTTATCAATGGGTTCAGCAAGCGATGGTAACTATACAGCAGGATACAAAGGAAGACGAAGAAAAAGTAAAGCAATTGGAAATTGATCGTATGGATTGTCTTCTACATGGAATGTGGGATAGCGCAATACATGGACATGTCGGGTATGATAAAAAAGGCAACCGAGTAAAATTTCCTCCAAACCCAAAAGCAGCTGATGCAGTATTAAAGATAATGAAACGCCGAAGCGATCTTCTCGGTCTTGATAAACCGAAAACTACTTTCCTTGGAAACGATGAAAATCACCCACTGATAGAAAACACTGAAGCGAAATTAATTTCTACTTTAACTAATCTTGCGAAGACTTGTCAAAAGGGAAAAGATGAACAGTTGCCTGAAAGTGAAATTACGGCAATGGAAGAAATGGTTCCAATTAAATCTACCAACATTAAAAAGGCAAGCTATAACGAAGAAACGGAAGTACTCACGGTCCAATTTAAAACAGGGAAGAGATATGAATATCTCGATGTTCCACCTAACTTATGGGACAAGTTTATGGCAGCTAAATCCCAAGGAAGTTTCTTCCATAAAGAGATAAGAAGAAAATTTGAATATATCAAAGTAGATTAAGTTTCATCTATTATATAAGGGCCAAACTAAATGAAGAAAAGTATTTTGAAGAATCAAAATGGTTGTTTCAATTTTGATTTCGCAATTATCTTTTGGCTTGGAGCAGCGCTTGGAGCGGCAGTTTCAATTTTCATTTGGGAAATTCTTTGTTGGCTTTTTGAAAGTATGGCAATCATTTTGAAGTAAATAAAAAAGAGGAGGGGAAATGGAAGAGAAAAAGTATCATATCCTTTATGAAGAATTTAACACGATCGATTCACCACCCTTGAGATTAGTTGTTCGAGCGGAAAATAAAAATGAAGCAGAAATGAAAGCAAACAATTACGGCGTTCCAAGTAAACTTATTCAAGAGATAATTCAGGTCTGGCCGGAACCTGAAAAGAAAACCCAAAAAGAAGAAGATGAGGTTTGACAAATGCGCAGTAATTTTTACAGCGTAGGAAGTGGAGCTCAATTTGATAAAACCTCTCAAAGTAAAGTATATGAAAGAAAAAAGATTGAAGATCATCTGGAGGAAAAATTCGGGCTGACAGAAAAAGAGAAAACCGAAATTCAAATAGGTAAACGGCTCGAAAAAATATATCAAGAAGAAAAGATTTTGATTTATTCAGATAACCCAAACGAGGCGCAATTGGGTCGAACAGTTTGTCTTCGCCGTATGCTTAAAGAAATGAGGGAGGGGAATAATGGGCAACGAAGAAAAGATAAACTTTCCTTTGGAAATGAAAACAATAATCGAAACGCAGAAAATCTTCGAGAAATTATTTCTTTCGAAATTGCTAAAGGAAGGCTTGATAAAAAACAAAAAAGGGGAAATACGGCAAAGTATAAAA
>Ga0180438_10001384_pt1 | contig 43225 bp, 24 predicted proteins | sample SS_ome_12_FD_132455 | JGI IMG/M metagenome (GOLD analysis project Ga0180438, IMG submission 132455) | Hypersaline lake sediment archaeal communities from the Salton Sea, California, USA - SS_3_D_2 metaG | ecosystem: Environmental > Aquatic > Non-marine Saline and Alkaline > Hypersaline >...
CTCGCGATACCCTTGTCCCACTTCTCCGGAGGAGAGCGCGGTACCCCCCTGGCCCACCACCAGACGATCTTGTGACCCTGGTAGAGCAGATCGCGTTCAAAGAAGTTCTTCAGCGCCCACCAGACGCTTTCGACGTAACTCTGATGGTAAGTGACGTAGGCCTTGTCCAAGTCGATCCAGAAACCGAGTCGCTCGGTGACCTGTTGCCACTCCTGCATGTAGCGCCAGACGCTAGCCTGGCAGAGGTGGATAAAGGGCTCCACTCCGTACTCTTCGATTTCTTCCTTAGAGTGGATGCCGAGTTCCTTGCAGACTTCCACTTCTACGGGCAGCCCATGGGTGTCCCAGCCCGCCTTCCGCTCGCACTGATAACCTCGCATCGTGCGATAGCGTGGAAAGAGGTCTTTGATCGCGCGGGTCAGGCAATGCCCCGGATGCGGCATGCCGTTGGCCGTGGGCGGGCCCTCATAGAAGACAAACTTCTCACACCCCTCCCGGGCAGCCAGCGATTTCTCGTAGATACGCCGCTCACGCCAGAAGTGCCCAACGCGGCCCTCCAATTCTGGAAAATTGACCGAACCTTGGACTTGCTTGAACATGGAGTGGCTAACGGGGCGTGAGGCTGGAAAGGGCGGGGGAAGTTGACCGTCGAGAGCCAACCAACGAATCCGAGAGTAGACCACGCGGGGACGATTTTTTCAATCGGGTGCGACGTGATGAAGGCCGCGGCGGGTGCCCAATTAGAGTGTGTTGCGCCAAGCGGACAGGCTGTAAAACTAGACTGCAAAAAAACCAGTCCGTGAAACTAGCCTGTGGAACGAACGGTCTGGGGGACTAACGGACGGGCGTCCCAGGGTAGACCACGAGCCAGGGTAGAGGACGAGAGATGGCCCGTCCGATCGGCTCCCTCAAGCGACGCCGCGATCAAACACGATCGCTATCGCTATCGTTGTCGGCGGCGTGTCGATTCCAGGAAATAGCTGGTGCCGTCGCTCCGCTGCAGACGCATGCGGGAAGAGTTATGGCCCGTAATCGACCCGGCATAATTGGTCTGTCGGCCTTGCCCCGTGGGCCGCATGCTCAAGGCGGCACCCGTCGCGCGGTCGGCGAAGGGCAATGTGAAGGGGCTGGTGACCAGCTCTTGCTGCTGCCGTTGCAAGCCGGAGATTTCACGCTGCTGCTGCTGGTTGAATTGCTGCTGGCGACGTCGACCCTCTTCGGAGCGAATGCGTTCGTTCTGCAACTCATTCTGGAATTGCAGTTCGGGACGGACCAGCGTCTGATAGTTGAAGCCAGCCGAGCCGCCATCGCGGAGCAAGTTCAAATAGGGGCTGACGGTCGGTCGCGGCGTGTACTGATTTCTGGGACTGCGCGGATCTCGATATTGGGCGTCCGCGGGTACCGCAACAATCGCTGCCCAGGCCACGACAACAAAGAATGCAAGTAGGCGTTTCATCATCTCAACTGCTCCGCCGCAAATTTCGGTCTGTCCAACCAAATTATTACCTATAGCAGGTCGCGAGGTCAACGATTATTGCCCCCGCGGCTACGAAATGTCGGGGGGCTCGCTGCTACAACCGGCCTGTCATGCTGTTTCTCTTTGAACCATTGTTGCTGAATGCCATTGTTCGCTCGGGGAACTCCGAGACTTGATTAGAAGGTGTTGTTGTTGTTTCGTCGGCGGAACGAGATGCTCATGGTACGGATGGCACTCGAAGTCAAGCTGATAAATCCGGCGGTTCGTTCCAGAGGAGCGACGATTCGGCCCATCATGCCGTCGAAGGCCACAAGTTTGCTACCGTCGATGTAGAGTCGGTCACCAGGAAGAATCTGATAGTTGGTCGCGTTCGATCCACGAGCCGATATCGCGTGCCAGTCGACCGGCAGGCGGACTGTGTATCCAGCCTTGTCGGGAGAGCGACGGGCGATCCACATTCGCTGGCTGGAGAATTGCGAAAGCCCTCCCACCACCGGATTGCTAATCGCGTCGAGCACGGTCTCTCCTCCGGTAATCGGTACTCGAACCACCTGGTCGCCCGTTCCGGCTCCGTCGGTGATGATGTAATAGACCTTGCTGCTGAAGGTTGCCACATCGACGGCGACCTCGGGGTCTTCGAGGAATTCGCTCAAGTGTTCTTCGATTCTTAGCTTTGCTCCGTGAAGGGTCAGCCCCGTGACCTGGACTTGTCCATACATGCCGAGGTTGACGGTGCCGTCGGGAGCTACGGTATGTCGGCCAGCGATCTGTTGTGCACCGGCCGTCTGTAGGAGTGTAATCGAGACGGAGTGACCAACGAGCGTCTCGCTCAACTTGGCGTCCACGACCTGAATCGCTTCCTCGATTGTGAGGCCCGCGACACTCACCGAACCATAGGTAGCCCCGAGGTTGACCTTTCCGGTTCCTTCGACCTGATAGGCTCCGTCGATCGGATTCTCATCGTAGGTTCCGTCGACGCGAATCCGAATCCCATCGAGGGGTTCGAGATGATAGGGAGGTTTCGGAACGACTTTCAACGCATCGATGAAGATCTCGTCCGGCGGCTCGATAACGTAAGGTGGTAGCGTCGTCTTGAGTTCCGCGTTGGGAATGTGTTGCTCTTTGGGGACCGGTGGCAGACTCTCTTCCAGCTCCCGATTTCGAGGAATACCCGATTGGCAGCCGATCGAGCTCGATAGACAGCAAGACGTCAGCAGGAACGCCATGCACCAGCGGAGATTGCGATTACGTAAGTGAGCCATAACTGAGGGAGTCCTTCTGCGGCGCGCTATTCGCGCTGCCAGCATCTCGTGCCACGATCCCCCCCCAGAGGCTTCGCAACATACAAGAGCCTCACGGCCCACATAATCGGCATACTCGACCTAGATCTTTTGTTCAAATCTTCCTTTTTCTCAGCTAGCCACTCTTCACGAGTGACGCTAGCAGGTGTGGGAGGCTGTTCAGAGACTTGAACGAGGTGTCCAAGGCCGGCTGGCCAGATGTTAAGCGTTCTGTACCAAGGGCCGCCCCAGCCACTTCGAACTCGGCTCCTAGGTTCCTTCGCGCCAGCGACTTGCGTCACTTCGCGCATGGCATCAATTGGATGTCCATTCGCTTGGGCGCGGCATGTGCTCTCATCAATAGGAGCTCGCTCGTCGAAGTGTCGGGTCGTTGTGAGCATGCTGGCGCCACCGTCGCCTGGAGTGGCAACTAGCATGGAATATGGAGTGCGGAGCAAATACTAGCGAAGCAGGCTCAGCTATCGGTTGCGTTGGCCCTGCGCGGCGGGCGAGGTCCTAGAGCGTTAGCAGGTCCGGGAGCCTTACCAGATCCGAGAGATCGGACCTCGGGAACCAAAGTCGAGGGCGGCAAGCTTTCAATTTGAGCTGACTACTTTGAATCAAGCTGACTACGAATAACCCATAGATCCATCGTCGAGGAGTTGACTGGCATGAACAGATTTCGCCGATCGAGACGTCGCCGTTCCGGTTTTCTAACTTTCGAGTGGCTGCTGTTGATTACGATTGTGGTCATCGGCATCGTGAGTGGTTTGGCCGCCGTGCGCAATGCACTCATTGCCGAACTGGAAGACTTGGCGGAAGCGGTCGAGTCGCTGTACATCTCCGAGGACGAGATGGAAGAGACGATCGTACTCGATGAGTTGAACCCATAATTCGATGAGTTCATCCCGTAGTGGAACGACCACTGCACAAACGAATGGTGCCCGGCAGTAGTCTAGCCGCGAGTAGTTTGCGAGCCTGTTCGACGCCCACTTCATCGGTCGCGGACTTCAGGCCACTCGCTTCCCTGCTGCTCATGGTCCGCGTCTGCTCGATCCTTGCGAGCGGTCCCGCCGCAGAGATTCCATCTAATCGCGGGATGACTCTCTCTTCAGGGAGATGAAAATCGGATGCGAGTCTTCCAGTAATCTTGCCGCCTCTGGCATCCGATCCTTCTACGCGGTAGTTTACGGGCCGTCTGGAACTCGGTTCGTGACTGGCAGAGTGACTCTGCCTCTCTCGCGATACCCCGGGCACCTGGCGGAGAGGAGTCCTCGGAATCACCACATCAGACAGGGTATCTTCGCATGGCGCGCAAGAAGACAAACGAGAAACTGGTTGCATGGGCGGGATTTGATTTGAGCACGACCGGGTTAGGGCTCGGAGTCCGATCGCTCGACGGCACCGAGGCCTACGCACATCTCAAGGTCCGGGGTGCGACCAAATGGCAGGGCGAGCCGGCATTCGAGTTGCCACAGGTGCCGGGCATGATCCTGACCGTTCTTAAGAAAATGCAGCGGGACGGTTGGCGGTTTGAGAAGTCTTCTATCTCCTTTGCCGTCCGACAACACGACATGGTCTTGCTCGACAAGGCGGGTGAGCCGCTTATCCCGGCGCTGAGTTGGCAGTGCAATGCCGCCAGTCGAGAAGTGGAATTGCTCCGCTCCCAAGGTGCCGAAGCGGTCGTGGGACGTATCGAAGAACGATTCATTCTGCCAAAGTTGATGTGGGCCTTGCGCAAAACGCCGGCGCTCAAGTCGCGGGTGGCTCAGGTGATGACGACCGGCGACTGGATTGCCTATTGTTTGACCGGCGTTTCGCGACTCAGCACGTCTGACGCGATTAGCAACGGGTTACTAATTCAAGCGAACAAGAAACTGGCCGCGGATGTGATGAACAAGGCCAAGCTGAAAGCCGCTTGGTTCCCCCAGGTACTGCAAAGCGGACGCGTGGTCGGCACCATCAAACGACAAGCCGCCGAAGACGGCGAGTCGTGGTCGGCTATTCGCGAGATTCTATCAGGCGCCAAAGTGGTTGCCGGGCTCGGCGATAACCATGCTACGGGCGTCGGTTGCGGCCTTGGCGAACGTGACTATCAAACGGTAGTGGTCTCGGCCGGCACAAGTGGCACCGTCAATCGAGTCTGTGCAGCCAAGGACAAGTTGCAAGGCAACGCTGCATGCTTTGAATACTACCGAAGTCGGTTGCTGTTGATGATGCTGGCCGATTGCTGCAAGTGGTACGATCGGTTCGTGGCCCGTCACGCGAGCAAGTACAAGGATCGACTGGACGAACTCAATTCTTTGGGGCTCAAAGCGGATGTCACTCGTTTGCGGCGCGTGCTCCACGACGGCGGGAAGGAAACCTATCCGCCAAATTGGGACAAGTTCTCTTTGGGAGAAAAGGTCGCCAGCACCCAATTCTCGATCATGTTGGAGTTGCTCCTGTTGATGAAGTCGATGCAACATGAGGTCGAATGCGGTCAGGATGCCGTGACACGATTCGTACTAACCGGCGGCCTCAGTCAATCGGAGTTTTTTCAGCGAGTCTTTACGGCTGGGGCTAAGGTCTTGCAGCCGAAGGCGAAGGTGCTCGTGAGTGCCCGTAAGGGGCCGCTTCGATATCAGACGGCCGCCTACGGCGCGCTATTGAACGCGATGCGACCTGCTGATCCGAACGCTGCCGACAAGCTCTGCGCCTCTCGCTCCTGCTCGGCCCCCAAGGCGGGCGATTTGGCGGCGATTCAGTACCTACTGCGTTCCTACGGCCTATAGCGTGCAACTGGTGCTGGAAAGCGTGCTTGTCGAGCGCGCTGGAATTTGCTTGGCAGGGACCAAGTTTGACCTGATTAGCGGACGTCGGGTAACATAGAGCTGTCGGCCATGGCCGATCGAAATTGCCTACCTTTTTCCGACCGGCACGATGCCGGTCGACGCCTACCATCGAACCTCACGCGACCAAGCCGCTCCCGTTCTGCTTCGGTGATCGCTTGCGAGCCCGCCCGCCTATGTCGAGTCACTCGTTGCCACGTGTGCTGCCCGTCGCGGCGATCTCTCTCGTCGGTTTGCTGATGGGCAGCGGTCTGCTGTTGAGTCCCTCGCTCGAAGCGGAGGAGGCTGTCGAGACTTCCTCCAAGACCTCTCCGGCGGACCAGCCTATCGACGCCGAGTCGCTCGCTTTTGTGGCCAATAAAGTTCGTCCCTTGCTCGAGGCGCGGTGCTTCGAGTGTCATGGTCCGGAGGCGGATGAACCGGGAGGAGGCTTGCGACTCGACTCCCGCGACACCGCGGTGCTGGGGGGCGATACCGGACCGGCTCTGATCCCGGGCAATCCGCACGAGAGTCTGCTCATCGAATCGGTCGAGTATCGCGGCGAGTACGATATGCCGCCCGACTCCAAAATGCCAGCTGGCGAGGTCGCCGTGCTGGCCAAGTGGATCGAGATGGGGGCGCCTTGGCCCGCCGGCGATGGTGAGCCGGCAGAGGTCGCCAAGCGGGAACCCTTCCCGATGGAGCAGCGTCGTGCTCGGCACTGGGTCTGGCGAGATGTCGAAAAGCGAAACCCGCCGACAATCAAGAACCAAGATTTCGTCCGCTCGCCAATCGATCGCTATATCGCGGCCGGCTTGGAGCAGCAGGGTTTGGCACCCTCAAGCGGGGCCGATCGCCGCACGCTGTTGCGCCGCGCGTGGTTCGATCTGATCGGCCTACCACCGACGGCGGAGGCGATTACCTCGTTTATTGACGATCCCGCCTCGACAGATGTTGCCTTTGCCAAGGTTGTCGATGGGCTGCTGGCTTCTCCGCGATTTGGAGAACGTTGGGGCCGGCATTGGCTCGACCTGGTTCGCTATGCGGAGACCGGTGGCCATGAGTACGACTATCCGATTCGACACGCCTATCGTTATCGAGACTATGTGATTCGCGCGTTCAACGCCGATGTGCCTTACGATCAGTTTGCAATTGAGCACGTGGCGGGAGATCTGCTCGAGGAACCTCGCAAGCATCCAACCGAAGGTTTCAACGAGTCGGTGATCGGGACCGGCTTCTGGTTCTTCTTTGAAGGCCAGCATGCCCCGGTCGATTCTCGCGGCGATGAGGTGCGAATCTTCGAGAACCAGATTGACGTGTTCAGCAAGACTTTTCTGGGAATGACGGTCGCTTGTGCCCGCTGCCACGACCATAAGTTCGACGCCATCAGTACAACGGACTATTACAGCTTGGCCGGATTCCTCAAGAGTTCCCGACGGCAGCAGGCCCTGCTCGATCCGCACGACAAGATTGCCCAGCGAAGCAAGGAACTGGCCACCGAACGCGCCCAGGCACAGCGGGTGTTCCACGAGACGTTAGCGGCGGCGGGTGCCGCCGACTCCGGAACGTTCAGTCGAGGACTGCTGGCGGTAGCCGCGAGCGATCCTGATGTCGATCAGGGGTCCGATTTAGAACAAAGCGTGCATGGTCCGATTGCTCGCTGGCAAGCGGCTCTGGCCGACCCCGCGCTGGAAGAACCTTCGCATCCGCTGTACGCGTGGAGGCAGCTAGCCGACGCTCCGCCGGCCGATTTCGGTAGTCGAAAAAGTGCCCTCGTCCAGCAGTTCGAAGAGATGGAAAGGAAGGCGGCCGAGTACGAGACCGAGAATCCACTGGTGGAGAATTTTGATGCGGATTCCCTCGAGGGGTGGTTTCGCACGGGAGAGGCGTTTGAAGCGGCCCCGACACGAAGTGGTCAGTGGGATGCTGCTGCCGGCAGCTTCGCGGCCATTGCGCCGGGAGTGGTTCACAGTGGAACGCTCTCCCCACGGTTGCAAGGAGTATGGCGGTCGCCGACCTTCACGATCGACAAACGGCAACTGCTCTATCGCGTGGCCGGTCGAGGGGGCAAGATTCGACTGATCATCGACGGCTATACCCTCGATATCTACAACCCCTTGCTGTTCAAAGGGGCCACGTTTGAAGTCGAGACCAACGGTCAGTTTCGTTGGGTTCGCCAGGCGCAGGACGTGAGCAACTACGTCGGACATCGAGCGCATATCGAGATCATCGACCACGGCGATGGCTTCATCGCGGTCGACGAGATTCGTTTTACCGATGGGGGGCCCCCACCCCGGCCAACCAATCCGCTCGGCAAACTGGTCGTTGCCGGCGATAACGCCCCGACGATCGAATCGCTGGCTGACCGGTATGGCGACGTCTGGCGCGAGGCTTATGCCAAGTGGCTCGCTGGCGAGGCGAGCAAGCCGCAAGATGAACTCGTTCAGTGGGCACTGCGACATCGGCTAATCGACGTCGACTACGATCAACTACAAAATCGGCTGGCTGCTTCCGCGCAGCGAATGCGACAGATCGAGAAGACGATCCCTGAACCGATCAAGGTCGTGGCCCGAGCCGAAGGAACCCCTGAAGACGAATTCGTTCTTATTCGAGGCAATCACCGAACACCGGCGGAACCGGCTCCGCGTCGATTGTTGGAGGCGATTGTCGGATCGCAGCAGGAGACAGTTCACGGGAGCGGGCGACTGGAACTGGCGGAGCGGCTCGTCGATCCCGCCAATCCACTCACCTCCAGGGTGATTGTCAACCGGATTTGGCATCATCTGTTTGGGCGGGGAATCGTAGCCAGTGTCGATAATCTCGGTGAGCTGGGCCAGCGACCGTCGCATCCCGAGTTGCTCGACCACCTGGCGGCCACCTTTGTGGAGGATGGCTGGTCGATCAAACGAGCCATTCGCCGGATCATGCTCTCCGCGACCTATCAAATGACGAGCAAGCCGACCAACGAGCGGGCTGAGGAACTGGACCCGACCAACGCTCTGCTCCACCGTCAACGAATTCGCCGGCTGCAGGGAGAAGCGATTCGTGACGCCATGCTGAGTATTTCAGATCGCCTCGACACGAAGATGTATGGCAAGTCGGTACCGATCCACCTCACAACATTCATGGAGGGTCGGGGTCGGCCCGACAAGAGTGGTCCCCTCGATGGCTACGGCCGACGGAGTATCTATGTCGAGGTGCGACGCAATTTCCTCTCACCGATGATGATCGCCTTCGACACGCCAATCCCCTTTGGCACGGTCGGGCGTCGCAATGTCTCGAATGTGCCAGCGCAGCCCCTCATTCTGATGAACGATCCGTTTGTTTATCAGCAAGCCCAGGTATGGGCAGAGCACTCACTCAAGAACGAGCAGCTGTCGACAGCGGATCGCATTGAGCAGTTGTACGAGGCGAGTTATGCGCGACCACCATCGGCAGATGAGATCGCCGCGGCGACGGCCTTCTTGCAATTGCAAGGGCAGCAACGTGGTGATGCGGCCGACGCCTGGCAGGCTGATGTCCGCGCCTGGGCCGATCTGTGTCACGTGATTTGGAATGTTAAAGAGTTCGTCTTTATTCACTAGTCTACGGTAGTAGGCCGCGGATGGCGGTCTCGAATTCAACCTAGCGACGGCGCGAATCGATATGGCTCATTGCGGAAGATTCATCGGTGGAGCGATCAACCGGCGTGAGATGCTGCGACGCAGCTCTGGCGGCTTTGGGGCGGTTGCCCTGTCGGCGCTGTTGGCGGATCGTAGCTTGGCGAGTGACACGAAGTCGGCGAGCAGCCCGCTGATGCCCCGCGATCCCCATTTCACGCCCAAGGCCAAGAACGTCATCTTTCTCTATATGAATGGCGGGCCTTCGCAGATCGACACGTTCGACCCCAAACCACTTCTCGACAAAGAGCATGGCCAGCCGTTCAAACAGAAGATTGAGCCGACGCAGTTCAACAACATCGGGACGACTCTCAAGAGCCCCTGGAAGTTCTACAACTATGGCGAGAGTGGCATCCCGGTCAGCGATCTGTTTCCGTATGTCAGTAAGACCATCGATGACATTGCCGTCATCCGTTCGATGACTTCGGAATTTTCCGAGCACACCAACGCCAATTACTTTCTGCATACCGGCAGTGGTCAGCAGGGACGTCCCAGTATGGGGGCGTGGGTGACTTATGGACTGGGAAGCGAGTGCCAGGATTTGCCCGGCTATGTCGTTCTCAACGGCGGACTGATCCCCTCGGGTGGCCTCGACAATTTCAAGAGTGGGTTCTTGCCGGCCAGCTTTGAGGCCTCGATCTTCGCCGCAGGAGAATCGCCATTAGCGAACATTCGTCGTCTGGAGGCGAACGCCAAGCTGCAAAGCAACAAGCTCGAACTGATGCGCAAATTGGACCAGGGCGTGCTTGACCGCCTGGGGCACGTCGATCAGCTCGAGTCGGCGATTGCCAACTACGAATTGGCGGCTCGTATGCAGGTGACCGTGCCGGAGCTGATGGACATTCGCGAGGAGACCAAGACGACGAGAAAGTTGTACGGGCTCGACGCGAACTACAAGAATACGCGAATCTACGGCCGTAATTGCCTGATTGCGCGGCGAATGGTGGAACGCGGCATCCGCTTTGTCGAATTGACCTGCACTCCGGGGAACGGTGATCGGTGGGATCAACACTCGGATCTCCGGAACGGTCACCGCAAGAATTCGCTAACCGTCGATCAGCCGATTGCGGGTTTGCTCACCGATCTGAAACAGCGGGGCTTACTCGAGAGCACGTTGGTGGTGTGGACGGGCGAATTCGGACGCACTCCTTTTGCCCAGGGTGTCGATGGCCGCGATCACAACCCGTTTGGCTTTTCGATGTGGATGGCCGGAGGTGGCATCAAGGGTGGCACCATCTACGGAGCCACCGATGAATACGGCTACAAGGCGGTAGAGAATCGCCTGGAAATGCACGATCTTCACGCCACCATGTTGCACCTGCTGGGCGTCGATCACACCAGGCAGACGTTCCGGTTCGGCGGTCGTGACATGCGACTGACCGACGTGAAGGGGCACGTCATCAAAGACGTCATCGCCTAGAAGCCGAAGCGACCTTCGGCCCGCCCCGCCCGCTACTTCAGCGATCGCAAGTAGGCGATCAAGTCGCGTAGTTGCTCCAGCGAGATCTGTTTCTCCAAGCCCTGCGGCATGATGGAAAGGCTATGCGGATCCATCGTGTCGATGCTATCTCGGGCAATTCGCACGTCTTCCTTGCCTTGGCGGCGAATGTAGATGGCGTCGACTGTCTCACGACCGATCACACCTTCGTACTGTCGCCCGTTCTCGTCAACGACGATGAACTGATCGAATCCGTTGGCGATCGTCGAACTGGGATAGATGATCGATTCCAACAAATCGCGATCGCGGCGAATTCGTCCGATGAGGCTCAGGTCGGGACCAACTTCCGCGCCGCGTCCATTGACCCGGTGGCACGTATAACAGGCGGCTTTGTCATTGAAAAAGACGTCGCGTCCCTTCTGGGGATTGCCGTTGGCGATTTGAGGGAGCAACGCCGTGAGTCGTTCCGCTTGCTGTTGCTGCGCCTGATAGATCTCCGCAATTAGCGGTTGGGCCTCTGCGACCACTTCAGCAGGGTAACGCTGGATGAGCTTCTCAAGACGCTCGGGCTGAACGCTGGAAATTGCCTCCGCTCCCTTGAGAGCCGCCACGAGTGCCCGTCCGACGCGCGGGTCCCGACCCTGAGGAGGGGCCGGGGTGACCAAGGTCAACCCATTGAGCATTCCGAAGTTGCCTTCCTTGTCGTGATCCCCGGCCGTCCAGTGGACGTGAACGCTTCCATCCTTTCGCGGAACGAGCCCTTCAAACAGCGTGTGAGTAATCCCTTCCTGGTACGGTTCGTCACGTCGCATCAAGCCGCGATTGTTTTCCGCTTGAGAGCCGTTGGCGTCGGTGATGGTCACCTTCGACCCGCGATAGGCGGCCGGCTTGGGATAGGCGGTTCCGTAGAAGTAGAGATCGTACTTGGTGCCTTTTTTGAGGCCTGAGATGGTGAACTCGTTTTGGAACGACTGGTGTTCGCCGCCGCCCGCCGGCAGACCGCTGTAGACAAAGTCGTTCAGCAGATCGTCGTACTTATTCGAAGTATACGGGAGCAGTGAGGCGCCTTCGACCTTGCTGACTGAAATGCCACTGAAGGAGCCGTCGGAGGTGCGGAGCAATTCGTAACCTTGTCCCGACATCGGGTCCCAGCTATTCCAGATCGCCCGATGTTCCTGAGGTTCGTCACGATAACCGGCCACACCCCGGTGGGTCTTCCGCTTTTCTTCCGGCTCAACGTCGACATTGACGACAACCGGCGCAGTGTCTCGTTCAAATCGCTTCAACAACGCCGGCAACTCCAACGGGCCGACTTCTTGCATCAGCTTTGCCACGGCGATCGTCTGATCGGGCGTCAACGTGGCCGCGGCGAGCGCCTCCGCCGCGCGAGCGCGATCAACCGCCAGTACTTCTTCGTCGAACTGGGCAACCAGGAATTCGAAATCTTGCTCCCCCAGCGGGCGGGCATGTTTGGCCGGCAGAGCGAGTGCTGCCAGGCGGAGAGGAGCGTCGCGGTCGGCATGACGGGCAATCGCCAGCAGCGAGTCATCCAGCTTGTCGGAATCCTTGGCGGAGAGTGTGGTGACCACTTGTTCGATCAGTTCTTCGTCTTTCGATTCGAGCAGTTCGAGCAGCGCCGAGTTGAAGCGCTCCGGCATCGTGGTTAGGTCGCTGTCGGCCAACGCTCGCAGAATCAACAGTCGCGTACTGCGAGGTGTCGAGTCGCGGCCCAGGGCCGCGGAGAGAACCGGCTGAATTCCCTGGTCACGGGCAAAGGTCTTGGAAATCGCCTGGGCCAGTACGGCGTCGTCCTCCGCCAATTCCGGCCCGTCGAGCCAGCCTTGCACCACGGTCTTGATTTGGTCGGCCCAATCCTCATGTTTTCCAATGACGTCGATCGCCGTACTCCGCAAGAGTTGATCGCTGGTGTTCAACAGCGGCAGGACCATGTCGTGCGTCAGGCGATTGTCTTCCATCTGTTCCAGGGCCGTGAGAGCCGATCGACGAACCTGAGTGCTCTCGGCGGTTAGCCCCGCCCGCGTGGCGTCAAATTCGTTGATGCGGATCAGGGCATGGATCTGACCGTGCATCAAGTAGTCGTCGTTATCCTCGCGGGCCAATCCCGCCAGCAGAGCCGGAACAGCCTGCGCATCGCCAATCTTGGAGAGTGCGGAAGCGGCGGTCAGGCGGATCGGGGCGATGTCATTTTGGAACAGTTCGACCAACGCGGCTACCGAGCCGGTGTCCTTGACGACTCCCAAACTGCGGACGACCGCCTGGCGAACCGATTCGCTCTTGTCGTCTAGGGCCTTGCGGATTTCCGCCACAGAGCTGTCCGTGTTGATGCGCGACAGGGCCCAAACGGCGTTGCGTCGGCTCTGAACGGAATCGGAACGGTCGACAATCTCGCTTAGAGAGGCGACGGCCGAGTCGCCTCGACGTGCCAGGTGATCGATCGCCCGGTCGCGAACATAAGGTCGATCGTCGTCAAGTCGCTTGGCCAGGTCGGCCGGCGTGGCCTTTTCCCAGTCGAGTTTCAGCCCCCGCGGGTCGTCAACCTGGGGAGCACCTTTCTGACGCAAGCGATAGATGGCCCCGTAGATATTCGGTTTGGCGATTTTTGAAGTGGGACAGCCGAAGTAGAGCCAACCCCCGGTGTCGATCATTAACAGACTTCCGTCAGCATCTTCAAAGATGTCGGTCGGATGAAAGTCGATCGAGTTGCTGCGAATGAAGGTCGTGTCGGTCTTGGGCAGATACGACGCCCCGTGCCGCTCCAGCTCCACGCGGACCACCTGATGCGTGTCGAACTGACAGGCGAAGACGTTCTGGTGGAAGTCTTCGCTCAAGGTTTTATTGCGAACCCGCATCAGCCCCGCCGGTGCGACCTGTCCCCAGCGACAGACGGCGGGAATTCGATAGCCGGTCTCCTTTAACAGAGGCTTGCCATAAACCGTGGTCGTCAGACAGCCTTCGATCCAGTGCACTAGAGCGTCGTGCCGACCCCCGATACTGTCGAAGATGGCGTTGGTCGTGAAGAGTTCTCCTTCGGGCGTGAACATGACTTCGACCGGGTTGATCGGACCCTGACCGGTAATCTGCAAGTCGGTCCCATCGGGCAAGACGGAAAAGACGCTGGCCGTGCTGCCTTCGCCAAGTTCCGCCCCACTGGCATCTTTCAGTTTGTAACCAAAGGCGCCACCGGTGAAATAAATCCGCCCGCACGGTCCCAGGTAGGGACCGGTCAGATTCGGATTGCCATTCAGATTGAACTCGCCGACGAGTTTCTCTCGCTTGTCGGCGACGCCGTCGTTATCGGTGTCCTCGAGCCGCCACAGATACGGAGCGGAGATGACATACAGGGCGTTGTCATGCCAGAGGGCGCCCTCGGGCATGACCATGTTGTCGGCGAAGATGGTGCTCTTGTCGAACTTGCCGTCGTTGTCGGTATCTTCCAGCATTCGGATGAAGCGAGGCTTCTGCTCCATCAGATCATCCTTGCGCAGATTCTGACCGTCGGTCTCAGCCACAAACAATCGGCCTCGATCGTCGAAGGCGGCCAACATGGGGTGCTTTACCAGCGGTGGTCCAGCGACCACTTCCAACTCGAAGCCCTTGGGGATCTCGATGGGCGGTGGTTGGAAACCTTCGATTTCGGGAATTCGTACCACGCGTGAGTTGGCGACCGTCGTGATTTCAGCGACTTCTCCAACGGCTGCGGCACCGTTGCCCTCCGTCGAAGACGACTCCGTGTTTGTCGTCGCGGCGGTCTCGCTGTCGAGCGCGTTATAATTGCTGCCACATCCGTTGACTGAGAGTGTCAAGAAGAAAACACAGACTAGAAAGGCTGCGTAATTGCTACGAAACTTCACGGGGAACATCCTCCATAGATCAATCGGGCGCGAGGCGGGTTGGCGTGGCCGCGCGGTGCGCTCTATCGAGCGCGGGTGGGTGACGCAAATAGTTCAAGACAAGCGACTTGCAACGATTAGACAATTCTAGTCTTGACGGTCCGGCTCCCGCAACCGGCAGGCCAGTGGCCACGGTATTACTTCAAGTTCCACCTGATTCGCCCGATTGCGGTTTGCGGTGATGATTCGGTTGGAATCAGGGTCAGATTATTTTTCTCTCGGAGCAAGTGTCGCTAGACAGACCCGCTGGTTATATTGATTGAGTCGAATGTCGATCATTTTGCTTTGACTTCATTTCTCCTGTGCCGCGGGTCATCGCGGCGATGTGTGATGGACATCGTGAGCGTTCCGATCGAATCATTCATAGTCTGACATCCGTCGTCGTGCTGCCTTGCTCGGATATTGACGAGTAGGCGGTTCGATTCGAGTTACAAACCATTCGAAGCAAGAGTGCCTGCGATGAATGTACTGCCAAATGCCCCGTTGAGACCGCGTCCAATTCTCTGCCTCGTGTTGCTGCTGTTGATCGCCACCGCCAGCGGTTGCGGCGAACAAGAGGCCTCCGGTCAAACGAAGGACGACAAGGGACCGACGGTCAAGGTGGCCAAGATCATCGAGAGAGATGATGTCATCACATCACGATATTACGTAGGAGATGTCGAAGCCTCGGAACGTGTCGAAATTCGTGCGCGGGTGCTGGGTGTGTTGGAAGAAGTACTTTTCGAGGACGGTACCGACGTCGAGGAAGGTCAGTTGTTGTTCGTCATTGAGAAGCAGCAATACGAAGCCCGACTGGCCGGTGCTACGGCGCTGCTGGCGGGAGCGGAGAACACGTTGAAAGAGGCGGAAGATCGAGTCCGTCGCGGTCGCGCCGCGGGAACCGCCATTTCCGAGGAAGATCTGGCGACCCGCATCACGCAGCGAGATGTTGCAAAGGCCTCGGTGGATGAAGCTGCCGCTTCCGTGCGAGACGCCAAAATCAATCTCGGTTACACGGAAATACGCTCACCGATCAAGGGGCAGATCGGGCGTCGCCTGATCGATCGTGGGAACCTGGTGGGCGTCGACGGCAACACGCTGTTAACCACGGTCGTCAATCGTCAGCCGATCGAGGTCTATTTTGAAGTCAGCGGGCCGGTGATCGATCGTTTTCAGCGGATGAAGAATGAGATGCGGAAAAAGATGATCGAACAGGGGAAATCAACTGAAGATCGCGATTTGGAGAGTTGGAATGTCGTCGCCGAAGGCAAGTTGAAAGGAGAAACGGGTTATCCCCACAAAGGAAAGCTCGACTATGTCGATTTTGAAATCGATCGTATGACGGGAACCGCCAAAGTGCGAGCCGTTTTCGAGAATAAAGACGATCTAATCTATTCGGGCGCAGATTTTAATGTGCGCCTCCCTTCGCCCGACTCCCAGACGGCTATGTTGATTCATGAGGAAGCGATTGGCACCAACACCCAGGGGCGATTCATCTACGTTGTCGTTCCTGAAGCCGAGATCGATGGAAAAGTCATGAAGAACGTTGTCGAAACCCGACAGATCGAGGTCGGTGGCATGTTTCAAGGCATGCGTATCGTCGCTGGCAGAAAGCTTGAGCACGATGGACCGCAGGAGAAACGCGAGAAACTGGAACCGGGGGAAGCGTACATTGTGGAGGGCTTGCAACGTGTCCGCCCCGGCATTTCCGTCGAGATGCTGCCTTTCGATAAGGTCGAGTCAAGCGACGTTTCAGCTCCTCCTCAGGCTAGCGTAAACCCACCGCCGCCCCAATCGTAACGACTCATGTCTTTCAATCCAGAAATCGATCGTCCCATCGCCTAGCGACGCTCTCGCCCATGTTCTCTCGCTTCTTCATCAACCGGCCGATTTTCGCCTGCGTGGTCTCGATTGTCATCATGCTGGCCGGTAGCGTCTGCTACTTTCTGCTGCCGGTTGAGCAGACGCCCGATATCACCCCTCCGACCGTCGTCGTCTCGACGACCTATCGAGGAGCCAGCGCCGATACGGTGGCCAAGACGGTGGGCGTGCCGATTGAGCGCGAGGTGAACGGCGTTGAGGACATGATCTACATGTCATCCAAGAGCTCCGATGACGGGACCTATGAATTAACGGTCACCTTCGCGGTCGGTACCGATGTCGACATGGCCACTGTGTTGGTGCAGAACCGCGTTGCCATCGCTCAGCCGTTGCTGCCGGAAGAAGTCAAGCGAGAGGGAGTCAAGACCGAGAAACGATCGACCAATATGGTGCTGATGGTCAACATTCATCAACAGGAAGGTAGCAACAAACAGTGGAACGCCGTCCAGATGAGTACCGAGATCGATACTCGCATCAAGGACGAATTGGCTCGTATCCAGGGAGTCGGCAAGGTCGTTGTCATGGGGGCCAAGGATTACTCCATGCGGATCTGGCTCAACCCCGAGCTTCTCAAACAACGGGGGCTGACAACGGCCGACGTGGTCGCGGCGGTTCGAGAGCAAAACGTGCAAGTGGCGGCAGGGCAGATCGCTGCTTCTCCTTATGGCGTTCCCGACAAGCAGGGTGTTCTCAAACCCAAGAATATTCCCGATTTTGAGTTTACCGTGAACACGCGCGGTCGTTTCAACACGGCCGAGCAATTCATGGACACGATCGTCAAGGTGGGTGAGAAGAGTCGCGTTCTTCGACTCAAGGATGTGGCGAAGGTGCGGGTCGGTGCCCTGGTCGACAATATGTCGGTCGAACTCGATGGCAAGACATCGGTGGCGATCGCCATCTACCAACTACCCGGGGCCAACGCGCTGCAGGTGGCCGAGGCGGTCTACGCCAAGATGGGTGATCTGGAGAAGAACTTTCCGGAAGGACTCGCCTACACCATCGCCTACGACACGACGATGTTCGTCCAGGCCTCGATTGAGGAAGTGATCTCCACCCTGCTGGTGGCGGTAGCGCTGGTAATCTTCACGGTCTATATCTTCCTACAGGATATTCGCACTACGATCATTCCAGCGGTAACGATCCCGGTCGCCTTGATCGGCACGCTGGGCGCGATGCTCGCCTTCGGTATGTCGATCAACACGCTCTCCTTGTTTGGGCTGGTGCTGGCGATCGGCATCGTGGTCGATGACGCAATTGTGGTCGTCGAAAACACGATGCGAATTATCGACGAGGAGGGACTCTCCTCGAAGGAAGCGACCGCCAAGGCGATGATGCAGGTGACCGGCCCGGTGGTGGCCACCACGCTGGTCTTGTTGGCCGTCTTCATCCCGACGGCCCTGATGCCGGGAATCACGGGGCGATTGTACCGGCAATTCGCCATGACCATTGCCACGGCGACGGTCTTTTCCTCCATCAATGCCCTCACGCTTAGCCCGGCGCTGTGCGGCATGTTGCTGCGGCCTTCGCCCGCCAAGCGTGGCCTGTTCTTTACGGCCTTCAACAACAGTTTCGATTGGACCACCAAACGCTACATGTGGTTGGTCAATATCGGCATCCGCCGACTGTTCATTTCGATGATCGTATTCGGCGGGCTAGTGGCCCTGACGGCCTGGAACTTCTTGCAGGTGCCGGGCGGATTCATCCCCGACGAAGATCAAGGCTATATGATGATCACGGCCCGGCTGCCCGATGGCGCCTCGCTCGGTCGCACGGTCCGTGTCGGTGAACAGTTGGAAGATCTCATTAAGACGGAGTCGGGTGACTATATGCCCGGCGTGGCGAATATCATCACGGTGAACGGCTACTCGGCACTCGATGCGCTGAACATGACCAACGCCGTAACGATCTTTGTCGTTCTCGACAATTGGTCGCAGCGAAAGGAAGTTGAGAAGCGAGTTGGGTCGATCGTCCGCCTGGTACAGCAGAAGGCGAATCAGGCGATCTACGATGCTACGGCCTTGGCCTTCATCCCGCCGCCGATTACCGGGCTCGGCACCGCCGGTGGATTCGAGTACCAGCTGCTCGACAAGCGAGCCGAACCGGTCTCTTCCGAGCTGCAGGCCATTGCCGATGCGATCGTGCAGAAGGGTAACGGGCCTGAACAACCGGGGCTGACCCGGATGAATAGCAATCTGCGAGCCTTGGTTCCGCAGCTGTTTCTTGACATCGACTGGCTGAGGGCGAGCCGACTCTACGTGTCGCATGCCACCATTCAGGAGACGCTGCAGGCCAATCTCGGTTCCTACTACGTGAACGACTTCGAGGCCTTCGGTCGTGTCTACAAGGTGATGATGCAGGCAGAGTACGAATTTCGTGACAAAGCCTCCGACATCGGGCGACTCGAAGTCCGCAATCGACATGGAGGCATGGTCCCTCTCAGCACCATGCTCTCGGTTCGGGAGACGAGCGGGCCGAAGACCGTCTTCCGCTATCAACTCTATCCATCTTCAACGCTCACCGGTCAACCATCTCCCGGGTATAGCAGTGGCCAGGCGATCCAAGTCATGGAGGAACTCTCCGAAGGATTGCCCAATAACATTGACTTCGAGTGGTCCGGGGTGACGAAACAGCAAATCGACGCCGGTAATTTGGCGCCGTTGATCTTCGGCTTCGCCATCATCATGGTTTATCTCTTCTTGGCGGCGCAGTACGAGAGCTGGTCGATCCCTTGGGCGGTTATTTTCTCGGTGCCGATGGCGATTCTAGGGGCGATGAGTGCCACGTGGGCTCGCTCGCTCGACAACAATATCTACACCCAGATCGGACTCGTGTTGCTAATCGGTCTGGCCAGTAAGAGCGCGATTCTGATTGTCGAGTTTGCCAAGCAGGAGCGCGAGGAAGGGCGCTCGATTGCCGAGGCGGGCGCCCGCGCCGCCGAGCTGCGCTTTCGCGCGATCCTCATGACCGCCTTCTCGTTTATCTTGGGCGTTGTTCCGCTGGCCATTGCTACGGGAGCGGGAGCGGCCAGTCGTGTCTCTCTGGGAACCGCGGTGCTCGGTGGGATGACCGCGGCCACGGTGATCGGTGTGTTCTTGATCCCGACACTCTACGTCGTCGTCCAGACCGTAAGTGAATCGGTGTTCGGCGGTCCGAAGAAAGAGTCCACTGCCGAAGAGTCGACCGAAACGAACGGATAACGGTCGGCGAATCGACCGCACTTGTCCCCTTTTACGGGCAGCCCTAAGATATTGGATTCAAACTTCTTTGAGGCTGTAGCTCAGTTGGCAGAGCAACGGACTTTTAATCCGTAGGTCCAGGGTTCAAGTCCCTGCAGCCTCACTTTTCTTTTCTGGCGACGCATCGCCGCGCTGCTTTGTCGCCACAGGTGCCCTCGAAGGTTCGTCTCCTGCAGAACCAAATCCCGGGCGGCCTAGGCGATTTCAAAAGTTGGCCGCCGCGACTGGAGCCGATTCCGATGCGGTTAACATCTTCCCTCTGAAGAAGTCATCTTCGCCTTGCTCGACAGTCTTGTCGCGGAGCGATATAACGATGATGGTGCTGTGCGGTTGCCATCTGTAGCTTCACATCGAGTTTTCCCGAGACGGTTAGAGCCCAGATCGCGGGGAGGTTGCCATGTCGTTGATTGTCCGATTCATGGGGGGACCGCGAGCCGGCGAAGCCGTCGAGTTCGACGATACTCACCTCAGGATTGTGATTGGTAGAGATGCCGCCAATTGCGACATCGTGATGCCCGCCGACGAGACAATCGTGGGACGCGAGCACTGTGCTCTGGAGAGGGACCTGGGTCGCTACGAACTGCGTCTCAATGAAGATAATCCCGTCCGTGTTGATGGGGATCTGGCCATTGAAGGGGATGAACTGGGCCCCCGGGCAGAGCTGCAGCTTGGAGTCGATGGACCGCGGCTGTTGCTCGAAACACGTCACGATGAGACACTGCCATCGACCGATGTTCAACCGGGGCAGCCGGGTCAGCCTGACTTGATCCGAGAGGTGGATCGCGCCGCCCGATCGGGAAAGAGAACGGCGGTCATCGCGACGCTGCTACTACTGGTGGCCGCCGTTACGGGATATCTGGCCTGGGATCGAGCTCAAGAGGAAGCTCAAGAAACGCGCTCCGATGTGGAGGATACCCGATCGGACTTGGCGCGGGCTCGTGGCGACCTGCAACAGACCCGCGAGAATATCGAGCAGGCGCAACAGGCTCTCGACGAAACCCTGGCTCGCGTGGCGACCATTGAACCCAAGATTACCGCTCTGAGTGACTTGACGGATCAGCAAGAAGATGTTCTGGCTGACATCGTCTCGAACGTGGCGGCCGTCGACAAACGGATCACCCAGATCGAGCCGCGGCTGGCCGAGTCGTTGGCAAAGGCCTCTGGCTCCGTCTTGCTCGTGTTACGAAAGACCGAAGATGGACAGGAATTACCCGAGGCAACGGCGTGGGTCGTGGATAAGAGCCGTGGCTTGCTGGTGACCAACGGGCACGTCGCCGATGTTTTTTCGAAGGGAGTCGATTCCAGCAATCTGGTAGTTCGCACGAACTCCACGCCGGCCCGCACACTGGAAGTCACCGGAGTCGAGCACCATCCAGGCTATCAAGAATTTCAACAGTTGTGGTATCGCTACGATCCGATGCGACTGCAGAGCAGTACGGGCGCCACGCGAATTAATCCCGCTGGTCCTGGGTGTGATGTGGCCTTGCTGAAGGTCGCGGATAGAGAGGCTTTGCCGGCGAATCTCCCCCTGGCGACCGACAAAGAATTAGCGTCTCTGGCGCCAGGCTACGCGATCGGTTACGTCGGTTATCCCATGGAGGGAATTGTCTTAGGTGGCATCAATCCGCTGGCGCCCGCACCGACCTGGCACATGGCCTACATCACAGCCCTGACATCTTACTTTGGTGATCAGGGTGTACCGTTCAAAGATCGGCTGCTCATACAACACGCTTTACCATCGGCGGGCGGGGCGAGCGGCAGTCCGATTCTCAATCGCGATGGAAAGGTCATCGCGGTCCACAACGCGGGCAACGTTATTGGCCTGGCACCGGGGGGCCGGATCAAGTCGGGAGCAAATATTCAGTACGGCCAACGTGTCGATCTGGTACGTGAGCTGCTCGAGGGCAAAGCTGGCGATATCCAAAAAAACCGCTCGACGGAATGGGCAAGAGACATCGCCAAGTATTTTGAGCCGAGAGCGAAAGTTGAGTCGGAGGTCCGTGCGGCTCGTGATCGCATAATGGCCGAGTCGGTTAGCAGCTGGAGAGGGGCGCAATCGCTATTGGGCAATTATGATGTCACCGTGATGGAAGAGGCGAATCGCACACGTTTTGCCTCGCCTCGTTTCGTTTACGAATTTCGACTTGCGGACGCTGGCAACTACTACGCTCTGGCTTATGCGCCGCTCGATAACGTCAACCTGGAGCTTGGCGTTCAGACGACGGTGTCAGGCGTCGTACGATCCTTTGTCGCCTGGCATGGCAACGCCAATTGGGCTCGCGCGGTTGCGTTCGAGGTCGAGAACGATACCGACGTCGAGGCCGCCGTGGGCTCCCAACCGGGAGGTGGCCTGGTCAAACTGCAAGTTTACAAGGCGGTGCGAACTCGAGTGCCGGCCGACAAGAAATTGGCAAGCGAACGCCTACAGTGGATGGAATCGCTGAGGCGCAACGGCCGCTCCGATATCGTACCCGGGTTGGTGAGCGAGGCGTCAGGCCAGCTGCCAGAACCGATGACGGCGGGCCGAAGCGGCGTCGACCAGGTCGATGTGGAGGTCGAGGACTCGGGGGAGTATTTTGTGTTTGCCTCGACGCCCGAGGACGATCCGGTCAATCTGACGGTTGTTCGAGATGATGAAGAAGGGTTGACCCTATTAGGATTCTATCGCTACGACGCGCCGAGTGCGCATGTCTCTTTCGTCGTAACGTCAGCGACTAAACTCAGTTTCTTTGTAGCGGGCGACAAGAAAGATCAGCGTTACGACTTGAAACTGTTTCGGGCCGTCGCCGACTCTTCTGATGACAAGTCGTAATTGCAACGCGAGCGTGGCACGCTCAAGCCGTGGATTCTGGTTCAGGCGAGCTGCCGCAGCATTTGCGCTACCTCGCCTGCCTGGCGAGGTCGGCGGCGGGGCGACTTTTCTAAGAGCGAAGCGATGATGAGGATCACGGCCTCGTCAACATCCGGCCTGAAATCGGGCAGCCGTAGTGTTTCGCGAGAGTTCAGATCGCGGACACGATCTTGCCAGGAGCCGCCCCGCGGCTCGAGCGGGCGTGTCCCGGTCAACCATTCAAACCCGATGACCCCCAGGGCGTAGAGATCGGCTCGGCCATCGACCTTTTTGCCTCGGGCTTGCTCGGGCGACATGTAGCAGAGCGTGCCGGCCACCTTCTCGTCGATGGCACTCGAAATATGCTCCACGGCCGCAATGCCGAAGTCGACGAGTACGGGAGTTCCATCCGAGCGCACAATGACGTTCTCCGGTTTGAGATCGCGATGAATGACACCTGCCGCGTGCAAGGCGGCCAGGCCGTCAGCCATGTCGGCAAGAGCGGAGAGAACTTCTGTCACATCCGTCTTCTTGTGATCGCTGAGCAACCTGCGCAAAGGTGTGCCAGGCACCAGTTCTTGAACAACGTAGAGTCCGTTGTCCGGTTCCGTGCCGATCGCGTGAACGCGTGCCACCCCAGGATGTCGAACTCGAGACGCGGCCTCCAATTCGCGGCGAGCGGAGGAGATCATCCGCTTGCGCTTCTGCCCATCGTACAGCCGAGAGCAGTGCAGTCGCTTGATCGCCACCTCTCGACATCGCTGTGGGTCGTACGCTCGATACATGTCTCCAAAAGCGCCGCTGCCAAGCATCTCAAGAATGAGATAGGCGGAGTTGGATTCCGAGCTGGACTCATCCGGCGACGAGGACTTCGGCTCGGTGGCGATCGAACGCCCTTTCTCTTCCAAGGCTCCTTCGACCAAGGCGAGGGTCGCCATGGATTCGTTGAGCAGCGGAAGATAACGAAGGTATCCTTCTCGACGTGCTAGTCGGACGCCACCCAATAGACTCTCTTCGGCCAGGGCGGTCAGCTTTCGATTGGCGTAGGCCTTGGCCAGCGAAATGCGGGCCGGTATTTCCAGATCTGGAACCGAGCTTTCCGCCAGCGCTTCGACCGCGTTCTTCAAAATGTCCGTGGCGTCCGCGTTGTCGCGTGCCAACAAGATGTCGCCTCGAAGAGCCTGGAGGAGAGCGGCCAGATAAGGATCCTTATCTGGCGACGGCAAGGCTGCCGCGGCCGCGAATTGCTTCTCCGCGTCGTCGAGATCCCGTTGTGCCAATCGCAGTCGTGCCAAATCGACAGAGGCAAAGAATTGGAGACTCCGATCACCTAAATCCCGAGAAGTTGCCAGACAGCGTCGCAAGTAGTCTTCCGCCTGCTCATAGTCGTTCATCGCCAGGTAGACGCGACCCAGGTCTTCCTGCATGCGGGCGATGCCGCGCTGGTCCCCTAGTGCCTCAGAAATCTCCAGATCGCGATTGAAGCAGTCGAGGGCAGCTTCCAAGCGACCTGCACGCAAGTGAATTCGCCCCAGATTGCCCAAGGTTACTGCCATTCCCGCTCGATCGTCGTTCAATGTCTTGTCGACCAGCGAGATGGCGTGGAAATGAAGGGCGTTGTCGAGGCGTCCCCGTCCCGCCTCCAGAGAGCCGATTGTGTCGTAGACGCGGGCTGTGGCGAGCCGGTCGTCTTTCTCTCGGTAGAGCGATGCGGACCGGAGCAATGCATCGAGTGCCGCTGGCGTCCGCCGCAGCTTTCCTTCGGCCAGTCCTACGATGTGCCAGGCGCGGGCGGCCAGTGGCGAATCCGACGGCAGGGATTCAACAATTTTCCGGGCGGCCGACGCCGCTTTCGACATGCCCTGGGAGTCCGCGATGTCAAGATACGCTAACTCCAAAAGACAAGCATCCTTCAGGATGGGCGCGGCCGCCAATAGATCCTGTCGGGCGTCGTGATGTCTCCCCACGGCGATTCTGGCCAGAGCGCGAGCGAACAACTCGTTGGCTTCTGTCGCCGGATGATCACAGACCTCGGAGGCACGCCCGCCGCGGAGCGCGGAGCGAAAAGGCTCCACAAGGTCGGTGGTCTGGTCTGGCATGGCAAAGCCCGTCGTTCTAATGCCCTTCGCTGTAATAACAGGAGCGACTCCATGGCAGTATCGGCAGCATCCGCCCCGATTGCAACTACCGAACTCTTTCGACTGGAGAGGAGAGTGAACCTGGTTCCTGGTCGGTCAATATCATACTGGAATCTGTCTGTCGGAGGGCTTATCCTATTCTTACGATGGCTTGGAGAATCACAGAATGTCTTCTGACAGAATCTGGATAGGGCGCGGCGGTGAATTTGCTTGACTCTTCATTTGTATGTTTCGTCTACCCTTTCGCCTTCGATGACGAGAGTTTCGAGCGTCGACTCGAGGCAATCGATGCGGCGCCAGGGCCAGGTGGTGGAGAGTTTTGGCACAAGCGCCGCTTCCCGGTTGATGAATTCTTGCCCCACGTAGCGCGCTATCTCAATCCACGAGATAATACGCCCGCAACGGCCGCGGCCTGGCAGCTGGACGGCAACGCTCTTCAGTCGCTGCGGGGACTTGGTGCCGGTGCCCACAATCGAAACGTCCGTTGGACGATGAGCTACAACAAGAAGGAGATCGAGTTTCGTATCGCCAAAGCGGAGCTGGCGCTGTTTCGCGTCGGGGTAGGATGTCTGTCGATCACGGCCAGTCCGGCCGAGATGGACGCCGATACCTGGCACGACTTTCTCCATTATTTTCGCTTCTGTCGCGGGCAGCGAGGCGTGAAAATCGGCTGCACAAAGCGGGTGGGAAAGGCGTCTGGTGGGGCGGCGGAACTTCAACCATTCTTTCCGGAGGTGGCCGGGGGGCTGAACGGCCACGCCGACGGTCGAGGGACTTTGCAGGACATTCTGCACGGCCTGTTGAAAGTTGGCGAGTTGGAATCCGACGGTGGACCGTGGTGGCGGGAGACCTTTGTGGCCGGCCAGCTAATTCCGTTCGCAGGCCTGCTCTACGAAGGCGTCGAGAAGGACGATCTGGCGGCGGTTGTCTATCGCGCACGCAACTTCTTTCACGCACGTCAGGAGATTCACTTGACGGAATCCGACCTCGCGCTCACCGGTCCGTCCTTGCACCCCTACTCGGAGAGACAATGGTTCACTTTTTCGCTGGAGGGAACTGCCTTCGTCGCGATCAATCCTCCCGATACGGCCTTCTTTCGAGAGACTTTGCCGAATCACCTGGCGACACAGTACTATCTGTTGTTCTTGTTGGTACTGCATCAGCGGTTCGCATTGATTGAATTATCGGATGAAGTTGCCTCCCACTGGCTCACCAGGCAAGAGACGAGTTCTTCGCGAGTGCGCGACCGAGCGTTTCAGCGGATGTACCAAAAGATGTTGGCCTTCACCGCTCGGGGACATTTCGCGCAGGTTGCCCAGCGGGAACACCACCACCGGTGCTACACTAAGTGGCAAGAGTCGTTTGAGATCGATGCGTTGTATCGGGAGGTCAACGACGAAGTCCGGGACATGCACGACTTTCTCCAGTCGCAACAGGCTCGTCGGCTGGAGCAGAGGATCAATCTGTTGGCGGTGCTGTTCGGTGTTCCCGGTTTAATCGTGGGCTTCCTGGGGATCAACTTGTATGGCGTGACGTCGGGGGCCGAGGGGATGAATCTCTGGGTAGCCATGTCTGTCACGTTTGCCGTGGGCCTGGGGGTCGGTGCCCTGTTACTTACCAAGATGCGTCCGTGAGATAGTGGTATCTCCGGTCCAAGTCGCATGGTTTCTAGAAAGAATCTGTCGAATAGACTTCCACCATGAGCACATCCCAACGAAAACCATTCGAGATCATGTCGAAAGACGCGATCCTCGAATGTCACACTCGCTTCCTGATGCCTTTTGAGTTTGCAGCGGGCAATCTAGCCGAAATCACCAAAGCCTTCGAGTCGTCGAAGCTAGGAAGCCAGGGAGTCGTTTGGGAACGAGCCGCCTTGCCCTCATCGTATCGTGAGGAGATGCTCGCTCCTCTACTACGCATGATCGACTCCGACGTTTCGAAGAACGGTTCGGGCGCCTACCTCCGTTTCACCGACTCAGCTCTCAACTGGCTCTATCATGATTCGGTAGCGATCTTGTCGAAGTCGTGTTCGCTACCTCTGAAACCAGTGTGGAGTGCCGGTATCGAACTCTTTTTATTTGATGGAGGGATCGGCATCCTCTCCGTTGCCCTGCAGGTCGATGACGATTCTCTCGACGTTGCCAACACGCTCGACTTCAATTACCGTCTTGCTCAATCCGGCCGCAAAGCGACAGCTCAGATTCGCATGAAGCACCCGAGCGACTCGCCCGAGTCGTGGGCCATGGTTCCTGAAGCGGATCGGGCCAAGATCGGTCAGGCTCCGCCACTCGATGCGCCGCTCAACGATCGCCTGGGAGTTCGCGGCGGTTCATTCGGTCTGACCGAATTATGTCGGGCCTTGGTGGCACCCGTCGAGGCATATTCTTTTCAGCTTGTTCAACCACAGCTATCGATATACACCGTCGTTCGTTGCTCAGCAGCGATTGATCTTGCGGATCATGAAACGAGAAACCTGGTGGGGCCGTTTCTGGCGGGCCTGGCGCAAGTCGAGGAGTCGAATCACTCCAGCGCACCCTGCGACGATCTGGGAGTTCCGACCGTTATCCTGAATCGTCGTCACTGGTCCGCGGCGGGCCTCTTCGGAGCGGCGCACGTCGTGGCCGATCAGCCTTCGCTCGAAGGTGGAGAACCGCATCCTTACAACCAGCAGCGCGTTCCCCGAGTCCGTGACAAGTATTTCTTGCCCTACTTATCGGCCCTCGCACAACGGCTGGTCCTGCAACGCGCAGTCGACGAGGCGAGCAAGATATCACTCCACAGAGATTCGGCGAATGACGGCCGTTTTTCGGATGTACGCGGCCGGCTCATGGAATTCGCGGTCGACGGACGGTTTTCCCATGTGACCAATCGATATGCTACCCACCGATTCTATCGACTCGCGCGAGAAGGCCTCGCGGTTACCGACTCCTGGGTGGAAGTGGAGAGAGCGATTGCCGAACTCGACGCGCGGGATAGTGCCCGGCAGCAAGCGGAGCTGAATCGAGATGTACATCAGAATCTTGCCCTGGTTGCTCACACCCAAAAGATGATTGAATGGATCGAGATTTTCTTGGTGTCGGTCTACGGGGCTCATCTGTGGTTCATGGTCGGTGAGGCATTTCATCTGCATGGCTGGCCGCTAGCCGGCGGGACGATTTTCTTCGCCGTGGCGGGTGCCCTGATCACATCGTTGATTCTCAAGCCTTGGCGCCACCGAGTGCTGGGGCAAAAAGGGCATTAGGTGTGGGACGCACCATCGAGCGTTGGCTCCTTTTGTAGGATGCTTCGTCCCTCACCTTGTCCTCGAAGTTTCTTCTCGGACGGTCGCTCCGTTAGAAACTCATGCACGAAAATGATATCCTAGAGAAGGCTTCGTTTCTTCTCCGATATTGGGCCATCGATGAACGGCGAATTTCAGCGAGATTACCTGCTGCGACTGCCACTTCCGCTGGCACAACTTTACAGTCGCGCCCACAACTCGCCCGCTCCGCGTGCCAGGCACGATAATACTTTTTACTTGTTCGAGGCGCTGATCAAGCTCTCGGCCTGCCCACTAGTTGCCGAATATTTGCGCGAGCTGGAAGAGGGGGCGGAACGAAAGCCCGCGCTCGATCGGCTGCTCGCCCAGCTGGCGCTTCCCTCGCTAGGGCAATGGGTTGGCATACTTCGTGAGTTGGCCCGTCACTTTGGCACACGACCCGACACCGCGGCGCATCCCTTGGGGCATCTCTGGAAACAGCTCGGCACCAAGCATCGGGACATGCCTGGCTTGCTGGCACTTTACCGCCGTATCAAGAACGGACCCGATGGGGAACCAGGCAACGAAACGACCTGTTCACTTCTGCAGATATTTGATGCGCTGGTTGCTTACCGCAACCATGTCTTCGGGCACGGCGCGGGTCGGTTTGAATCTTTCTATGAGCAGGAAATGGGGCCACTCATGTTGCCCGCGGCCAACGAGCTGTTGAGCGAAGGCATGCTGGAGTGCTTGGGTCCCAAGGGATCGCGGCTGGTCTACTTGAGCCAGCTGCGAATTGTCGAAGAAGACTCCGTGGCGGTATCACTCTCGGATTTAGTCGGGCTTCAGGCTGAAAGAATGATGCCCTTGGAGCTGACAAGTGACGAGGCGGACCATTTGGTTCCTAACTCCGTGGCTGTCATTTGGCCGGGGCGAAAGATGCCGCTACGCCTCGACCCATTGCTCGTCTTTCGTGGCCGTGAAGTTGCCGACGAGCTGTTGTATCTCAATCGAGATCGCAGTGGACGACAGGTCGAGTATCTCAGCTATACAACGGGAAGTACCGAACGCGACAAATCGATGGCTCCGGCCATGAGTCGGCTGCTCAGCCGTATTACTGGGCGCGAAGTGCAAGAGGCGGAACTCAACGCCCTGGCCGAGAGAAGTCTTGTTGAAACACCATCGGTGGAGGCCTTATTCGACCCTGCGCCAAACTCTCAACGCACAATTGGTGACTATGAGATTCTGGCCGAGATTGGTCGGGGTGGAATGGGTGTCGTCTACTTGGCCAGGCAACTATCGCTGGGTCGTCTCGTGGCGCTGAAGATGTTGCCAGCGGACCTGGCTGGCGACGAGTTGGCCTTGGCTCGCTTCCGGAGAGAGATGCGCGTGTTGGGCCGCTGTGAGCACCCTCATATCGTGAAAGTCCTCTCCAGCGGAACGTTTCCAGATGGTCAACTTTATTACGCCATGGAGTACATTCCGGGCGCCGATCTCGACATGGTCTTCCGCGAGTTGTCCGGTTCAAAGGTTGCGGGTGGTGCATCGACGATGGGGAGCCGTACATGGAGCCATGCGGTGTTATCGGCCAGCCGTCGACATCGCGATTCGTTCGAGCGCAAAGCGGCTGGCGCGGATACGACCTCTCTACAATCGGAGGATACCGACTCCGTTCCCGACGCGGCCGCATCGAGTCAGGGCGAGGCCCCCCAGGACTCCACCGACACGATTCCTCAGCTTCCCTTGCCTCCGCTCCCAGAACTTCCGCACGCCGACGACGATCCGGGCGGCTATTCGCGACAAGTTGCCCGCATGATTCGAGACGCGGCTTCGGCAGTGCAAGCGGTTCACGATCAGAATATTGTTCACCGCGATATCAAGCCAGCCAACATCTTGTTGACAGCGGACAGCACACGAATTGTGTTGATGGACTTTGGCCTGGCGAAGGGTGCCGGCCTGACCGTGACAACCGATCGCAGCGGCGATTTCTTGGGCACACTCCGCTACGCCGCGCCCGAGCAACTCGCCACCTCTCAGCTTGAGGTGGGTCCCACCGCCGACGTTCGAGCTCTGGGTGTTACGTTATGGGAGTTGCTGACCCGGCGGAGACTGTTCGAAGACGCCGATGATCGGCAACTGCCATCCTGGGTGCTGACACGAGAGGTACCTTCCATTCGATCGATCGATCCCACACTGGATCGCGATCTTGAAGCGATCGTCGGTCGAGCCGTGGAACGGGAATCGGAGCGGAGAATTCAGACCGCCCGAGAGCTATCCGAGTACTTGCAACTGTTCATCGATGAGCGTCCGCTCCCCATTCGGCCGCCAGGTGCCGGTGAGATTGTCGGCCAGTGGATCCGACGTCGCAAGGGACTTGTTGCTTCGCTGGCTGCCGCCGTGGTTGCTGTGATGATGACCGCTGTTATCGCTTTCGTCCTGATCATCCAAGCCAAGGACGAAGCCGTTGTTGCTAAGAATGCCGCTGTCGATGCCAAGGACGAAGCCGAACAGGCTAAAAATGAAGCGGTCGACGAGAAACAACGGGCGGAACAACAAACCCAATTGGCGGTGACTCGACTCAAAGAATCGCAACTGGCCACCTACAACGTTCAGCTGGCCAGAGTACGCGAGCTGGCCGATCGGGATTATGAGCAAGCGTATGGACTCTTGATGGATCAAGAACGTTGTCCGCCCAGTCTCCGCGACTTTACTTGGGGTTATTACCACAACAGTGTCAATCGATTGCACTCCCTACTCGAAGGCCACACTTCGGCCATTCATGCGGTTGCCTTCTCACCCGACGAAACGACTCTGGCGACGGGGGGCTGGGATGGGAAGATCCAGCTTTGGGACTGGACGACAGGGCGACTTCTTCACAGCCTTGACAACGATAACGCGATTGTCAGCTCCATCGACTTCTCTCCCGATGGCAAGATACTTGCTACCACCGGGGGCTATGGGAAGACACGGCTGTGGAATCCCGAATCGGGCGAAATGATTGCCCAGCTGGCAGACAATACGAACTACGCATCGGCGGTCCGATTTGCTCCCCGCGGAGACACCGTAGCAGTCGCATTCAATAAAGAGATTTGGTTGTGGGACGTGGCTTCAGAGAGAGAAGTCCGAAAACTAACGAGTCCCAACGTGTCACTTCGATCGATGGCCTTCTCACCCGACGGTCAAGAAATTGCGTCGGCCGGGGTAGGCTATGAAATTGTTGTGCACGATGTCGCCACCGGCGACACTCGTCGCACCCTCAAGGGGCACAATCACAATTCCATGGGGATCGCCTATTCGCCGGATGGATCGCGCTTGGCCGCCTGCAGCACGGATGTTATCTCGGGAACCTGTCCAATTACGATTTGGGATACGCGGGCAGGACAAGTTCTTACGGTTCTCCGCGCCAATCCTGGCGCGAATAACTTGGCCTTTTCCCCGGACGGAAAGACCCTGGCGGTGGCCGGCCGCAACTCATCGGTCTATCTCTGGGATATTGCCACGCGGAAGTACGATAAGCTTACGGGACATGGTGATCAGGTTCTTGCGGTAGCGTATTCAGTGGATGGGCGCAGGCTTGCGTCCGCCGGCATGGATCAGAAGACAAGAATCTGGACCGCCCGTGCCGACCGCGCCATACGCTACGTCGCACACGACAGCTTTGTATTGGTCACGGCATGGTCGCCGGAGGAACAATTTTTCATTACCGGCGGTCGAGGAGAGCACCTGACCCTCCGGGATCCCGTCAACGGACAGGTTATCGCCCAGCTAGGAGAGTTCACCGAGTCGATACATGCATTGGCAGTTTCCGCGGACGGAGAAATGGTGGCGTGTGGAAACGCCACTGGCGACATTCAGTTGTGGAAACTCGACTCAGGAACAGAGGTCCGCCACACCGACCAGGGACCAATTTCAAGAGCGAGTGTCGTGGGCGGTGAGTCCATCGGCCAGATTCAACAACACGACGGCGTCGTCACAAGACTTCTATTTAGCTTGGATGGTTCAACGCTTTACTCTTCCAGTAACGACGGCACGATCAGGTCGTGGCAATGGTCCACCAACAAGGCGGAACTGCTTGCGGAGCGTTCTTCGGCCGTGACGGCGTTGGCCTTGGCACCAGATGGAACGACCCTGGCGGACGCCGGATATGAAGGGACGGTTCGATTCGTCGACATCGAATCCGGGAAAGTGGCGGGATCAATCGAAGCCCATGCCGCCGGGATCCTCACGATCTGCTACTCGCGCGATGGAAAAAACTTTTCGACCGCGGGCATCGAGGGGACGATCAAGATTTGGAATCCGGCCAGTGGTGCCTTAAGGAATACGCTTCGGGGACACACCCGTCCGATTTCCGAGATCGCCTTTTCAAGCGACGGCAAGACACTCGCCTCGGCGGGCCACGACGGGGATGTGCGACTGTGGGATCCGACCTTGGGTCAAGAAAGGGCATCCATTCGGGAGCATCGGGCCGCGGTAACCTGTCTCGCATTTTCGCCATTATCAGGTTTCCTCGTCACTGGATCGATGGACAAGTCCGCCCGGATTCTGACGGCGCGTGTCAGCGCCGAGGCGATGCAGGAACGCGCACGACCCGCAAGAGTGGCAAGCAACTCGAAGCTCGTCGCGTTGCAGCAAACCGATCGAGTGGAATTGGCCAAGTTCCTTTGGGGAAATAAAGATACCTCCACGACAATTGCTCCGGCGGGTGGCCCAATTCAACAGGACCGCGCGTTCTCCAACTCGCTCGGCATGCAGATGGTCCCGATTCCCGCTGGAACGTTTCGGATGGGCAGCCGCGACTCGCCGACTCAGGTTTGTAGCGCATTTCCCAAAGGTGAGCGCGGACCGGCGTTGTTTCTTAGCGAGCATCCGCTGCACACGGTGGAAATAGCGAATCCGTTTTTCTGCTCGGCTACGGAGGTTACCGTCAGGCAGTTTCACGAGTTCGTCGTTGCCGCGTCCTATGTCACGGAGGCGGAGCGAGATCGCAAGGGAGGGCAGGAAATCGATCCAATTACGGGACGGCCCCTGGGGCTTGGTTCGGCCACGAGCTGGAAGACGGCGTCCATGGGCGGCGACTATCCGGTCCGTCTGGTGACCTGGAATGACGCGATCGCATTCTGCAAGTGGCTCAGTAAGAATGAAGGTCGACGTTATCGATTGCCAACCGAAGCGGAATGGGAGTATGTATGTCGCGGGGGAACCGAAACCCGCTATTGGAGTGGTAACGATCCCGATAGTCTGATCACCGCGGGCAACGTTCCTGACGCGTCGTACTTCGCCAGTCACGTCGCTGCTCACAAACGAGACCCTGGATATGCCACGGTATCGGGGGATGACGGCTTCTCGAATGTCCCCGCCCCGGTAAGGAGCTTTGGCGCCAATCCATTCGGGGTCTTTGACACGCATGGCAATCTGTGGGAGTGGTGTCTGGACGGTTTCGATGCCGGATTCTATCGACATAGCCCGCGACTCGATCCGCTCGCTGACTTCAAGCATGATCGGCACGTGATTCGTGGCGGGTGTTACATATGACGGCTGGCCCTGCAACGATCCGCGGTCCGCGGGTCCTACATGGCGGATGGTCGCGGTAAGAACGTTGGGTTCCGCGTTGTCCTCGAGGCTGACTTGGCGGCGGCCGAAGACGCCGGTGAGGAACCTGGTTCGCAAGTTCGGGACATCGTCGCTAACGCAGCGGCCTCTAGCAAGGAACAGGCCGAGTTGCAGTTGTCGTTGGCCAAGCTTCTGGATGAGAATTCCCATCGGAAGAACGCCATCAAGGAATATCTCGCCGCGGCTCAATCGCTCCACTCTCTCTTGCCCGAGCAGCCCAATGCAGAGCAATTTCTCGAAGCGATTGCTCCTCGGGTTCGCGCATTTCGACTCGCCAAGGAACTCAAGGAGGAGGAGCGGCTCAATAAGATAATCCAAGAATTGGAGCATGATCTCGATCTGCGGTTGTCTCAATTATCTCACTACCAGGATGACGGCGTGGCTTCCGCGTCACGAGTCGACGTGGGGCAGTGGTATGCCCTTATCGGACGTGATAAGAAAGCTCTCGATGCGCTTCACTTAGGTCTTGAGTATGGCGATCTCCCGGAGCGTTATGAACGGAATAAGTTGGAGTCGATCATGATTACGCTCTACGATCTGGCCCGTTCTTTGGAGGGTGATGGCGATCTTGAGCGAGCCGATACGGCCATCATGATGTGTCGCAATGTGGCGGAAATTATTCTTGACAAGCCGGAACATGCCCGCAATCGCGTCTGGCTCTTCGCCTGGTCGGCCAGGATCAAGCAGAAGCGGGGAGAGCCGGAGGCGGCTGCCGAGTTTGCCAAGCAAGCGATACAGGTTGAGATTCCTTTGGATGATGATTCGTTTGTGCAGAAAGCGGGCGTCTTTATCTTTGATGCTCTGTCCGATGCCACGCGTCGCTTGATCACACTCAAGGAGGATGCCGCCATCGCGGAAGGATACAAGCGACGCGTTGAAGTAGCGCAGCGCATTGCCGAGGTGGTTGGCGACGTCGCGAGTTGGAAGCGATTGAGCTACGTTCTCGTCTTTGAGGGTAACTGGTACAAGGAGAGGCAGGAGCAGGTACGGTATCAAGAATCGTTTCGGGCCGCGGTCGTGGCGGCCCAAGTCTTCGTCCAGAAAGCTCTGGAGGAAGCGCAAAAGGATCGCTCTCCACGCCATCGCGTGACACTGGCCGAAGCCCGCCAATTCCTGGGCGGGATCTTAATCGACCTGGAGCGACTCGACGAAGCCAGGATTGAATATCAGAAGAGCTTCGAGCTGTCACAGGAATTGTTTGAGTTAACCAAGGATGAGACGAGTTTGCGAAATCTCTCCAAAGCCCACTGGCGGCTGGCGCAACTCGCCGATGCTGCTGGCGACTCGGCAGGAGCGGTGAGCCGCATGGAGTTGGCGATTGCCCTCATCGATAACTGGTCCGGCAATAAGAATAGTCAAGATCTCAAGGAGGAGTTGTCGGGTCACTACGTTTCGCTTTCCTGGTTCCAGCTGCTCCATGGCGACCCGTCGGCGGCGGAGTCCGCCGCCCAGGCGGGTCTTCGGCTGACACCCAAGAAGCCGGCTCTGCAAGGCAACCTGTTGCTGGCCTATTTGCTCCAGGATCGTTACCAGGACGCCGTTGCTGTCTTTGAAGCTCATAAGGACGTGTTACTGGAAGACCCCTCGAAACCGTTCTCTCAGGTTGTGCTCGATGACCTTTCATCCCTGCGCAAGCGGGGCATCGATCATGACAATTTCTCCCGGCTTGAGGAGTTCATGGAGTCTTTTCAGAGTGATGTGGAATAGAGCCCTCTCTGCCTGGCTTCAGATCTTGGCCAGGGGCAGAGCGTGACGCGGTGCCCCGCTCCCGCATCTCACGTTTATATCTTGTTAGCAATGTTCTCTTGCAATGCGTGCTAGGCGGCCCTTCTCCGGCGGCGATGACAGGCGACGCAGCCGAGGGCGGCCAAGGCAATCGCGGCCAACAGACCGGATGCCGGCTCCGGCACCGCCGGGCCCAGTACGACCAAGTCAAACGGCACCAGCGGGGCACCCAGGCCCGTGCTCACCGTGTTCTCGCTGAGTAGCGCCACTAAGCCGGCCAGGTCGAGGCCCGTGGGAAATACGAATCCAATACTCATTGCGCTGCCAGGCGAGCTGAGTGCCGCCTCGGCCAGTTCCGTTGCCAGGCTGGTGGAGACGCCGCCCAGGATCGGCGTATGTCCTCCCGGCAGGAAAAGCCCACCGCTCTTGAGTGAGTAACCGATGATCGCCGCGCCATCCGGATCGAGGATCACCTCGCCGGTGGCCGGATCGTAGATCAGGTCGGGAATGCCTGGATCGCCGGCTGCCGCTGGGGTGAGCGTCGCCCACAGGTCGCCGAGCCCCGCAGCGTCGGGGGCCGGACCGGTGAAGGCGCCAAACATGGTCAAGATATCGGTGACGTCAACATCCCCATCATGTGGATCCAAGTCACTGGTTGCGCCTGTCGGCGTTCCATGCACGTCTCCCTCGGCTCGTGTCTTGCCAAACGAGCCGGGGCCGGTGTAGTTGCTGAAGGCGGTGAGGATGTCGCCCGCGGTGTCGACATACCCGTCGCAGTTGGCATCGCCCACCAGGCAGCTATCGTCCACCAGGCGATAGATCTCGCCGATCCCTCCACCACCAAAATTCGACCCAAAGTCAATGATGTAGAGGTTGCCCGCGTTGTCTTCACCAAAGGAGACCGGATTGTCGATCGTGTTGGCGCCTGCCAGCGTGTTGAACTCACTGGTGCGATCGGTGAAGTTACTGATGTTGGTGCCGTCAAAGGTGGTAGGGTCGGCATCGCGGTCGAAGTCCGCCGACCACATTCCTCCTGATTGCTGGTCCGCGAAGAAGTACTGTCCCTCCAGCTCGGAGATAGGTCCGCGATAAACGTAGCCCCCCACCACGGCGTTGGTTTCGTCGAGGTGAGGATATTCGTAGATCGGGTTAATCGAATCTCCCTGAGGTCCGCCGACCCACAGGTTTTCTATCGTGCCTTGCCGCTTGGGCCAGCCGAAGTCCTGTCCCATTTCGCCAGCCCTGATGAAGTTGATCTCCTCAAACCAGAGGTCCTGCACGTCGCCAATCAGCATGTCGCCGGTGTCGCGATCGAAGCTGGCCCGCCAGGGATTCCGCAGCCCGGAATGAAAGACCTCGTCCAAGGTCGTGGGGTCGCCATCGACGAAAGGGTTGCTGGGCGGGATGCCGAAATTCTTATTGGGGTCGGCCGGATAGTCATCGAGCCCGTCACCGACGTCGATGCGGAGGATCTTGCCGCGCAGGTTATCCAAGTCCTGGGCGGAGATGCCTGGCGGGAATCCTACCCCGTCACCCTTGGCAATATAGAGATGGTCCTTTTCCCCCCCAGTGGCGGTCGGCAAGAAGCCAATCCAGTTGATGTCATGCGAGACGAAGTGATCGCTATCGTCGGTGAGAAGGTTGCGCACAAACTGGGGCGTTCCTCCCACGACCTGATACTCGTCGAGCAAGTTGGTCGGCGTGCCGGAGGTGATTTCGTCGGTGCGGCTGACGTAGAACTTTCCGTTGGTCTCGTAGTTGGGATGAAAGGCCAGGCCGCGAACGCCACCGGAGAAGGCGGTCGTCAGACCGATATCGAGAAACGGGCTCGAGGTGCCGGAGTTGAGATCAAGGGTGCGAATCCGGCTGGTTACGCCGGCGGCGTCTTGCATCTCCACATAGTGGATGATATTGGTCTCGCCCGGGGCCTGCGTCATGTAGACCGGGTTGTCGAGTCCCGAGGCGACCTGCTCCATAGTGTAACCGTCTGCCGACCCGGGCAGCGATATCAGGCCGCTGCAGGCCAGCGCGGTGAGCAGCACGGCGGTTTTCAATTGAGACCACCCTGGCGATGAACTCCTAGGAAGGTGGGTGATCGAGAACTGTCGAGTAGATTGAGTATTCGAGAGTTGTGCCATGTTCAACATTCTCCTCCCCCGGTCGCGGTCGCGACGAGAATAACAGGATGCAAGCGTCGAGCGTGCCGGTTGTCGGCCGCGGGCTCCATACCTCGATAGGGTGCCCCGTTCTGATGCTGCCGGCATTGTGGCCGATGAGGGGAAGCGAATCAACCATTTTCTTGGTTGGTTTTCCGATCTCGCTGTAATCTCGTTATCTAGCCGGATTCTCGCAAATCCTGGATCGGGTACGGAGTCCGTTCGGTGGCGGCCGTTCGCCTTGATGTTGCGTCGCGCTTGCGCTCCGAGGAAGCGTATGTGTTCTCCCCACGTTCCGTGCTCGTTGGCGTCTTGTCGGGCGTTCGTTCGCGGGCGGTTCGATGTTCGTCGCCGAGTCGTTCTATGGGACGCAATCGGCGCCGGTGTCGATCGATTGGTTGGATAATCACGGGCGCACAAACTCTTCGTCTTTTCGTTGTGGGGTGGTATCCCGACCGCCCCGCGGTTCGATTGCCCCCACGGGTCGATTCGTGTGCAAGTTGCGGCGTGGAACTCCCGACCGGACCGCGCTTTGGATAGGACAAGAGCCGATCGTTGAAGCCCGCGCTATCCGCCCCTGTTGCACGGATGAAACATGGCAGGCAAACCGCCGGCCAGTATAGCGAATAGTGATCAAATGTCAATATACTGAAATCGTCCACTTCGAGGTCGAGCACCTCTGCTGGCCGCCATGAGTGCTCGGGGCCAGGCGACGTGAAGATGGGAGTTGCACGACAGAGCGGCGAACTCAAGAGGCGTGTTGCTCGTCCTGGAGCTTGGCCTCTACGCCCGCTGGCAGATTATCAATCATATCCTGGAGAGCAAGATTTCTGCGGATCGGACTGAATAACAGATGGAATGAGAGAACCGGGGCCAGGCATCCCAAGGCCAGGAACGTGAAGTGTAACGCGGGGCAGGTTGAGATGCCGCCGAAAATTAGCAGTCCCAGATCCAACAGACCGCAAACGAGAATGAGCAAGTTGACAGTCTTCACGTTGCCGAGACGCCATTCAAGGTAATCGAGTAGGCGGACGATGATACCGTCACGCGGAGCAACTTCTTTTCGGAACTCCTCAAACTCGCCATGGGCGACAGCCTCTCTTACCGATTCCAGAAAGCGTTCGTCCAGATAGGAACGGGTGAGCCCCACGGTCTGTCGAGTGCCCCAAAACATTGCCATCGTCACGGCGGCGATGAGGGTGAATTGGTCACCCGTACAGCGATACAACCCGACGCCGAGGGCGATGCCCCAGAGAGGACTGGTTAGCCCGTGCGCAACGCGATCGAGATAGAGCCCGTTGATAAAGGTTCGCTGGTTCTCTTCCGGCGTCATAAATTGTTTTTCGAAACGGCCGATCTCTCCATCGCACCAATCGAGCAGAAGAAACAGATAGACGAGTAACGATCCCAGGACAAAACCCCAGGCGGTTCCGATTAGCATGATTCCATAGGCTGCCAACAGCAAAATGACCCAGATGATCGTCACTGCTCGGGAGCCGACGCCTAGTAACATCAGCAGGCGGGTGAGTCGGGTTTCTATCGCGAGTAGCACATGATGTAAGAATCCGGCGAAGGGTTCATGTCGACCTGCCCGGCGGAGATTGGAATCTATCTCTGCCAGCGAAGGGACGACCCTCTTGGCCGCCGGCTCTGTCGAGGCCGGAGAGGAATCGTGTTCTGAGGCGAGCGGATTCACGGAAGACTATCTCGTTACTTTCTGGGCAACGACCACGTAATCGGGGCAATAACGACCGAGTAGCGGTAGCTTGGAAATCGGTTCAAGCAGCTTCGCCGCCGTCGAGTTGAGAAATCTCGGCTCGTAATACTTGTAGCGGAATAGCCAAAATCCAATGCCGTATAGCTTGCGAATCACGAGTCCATGATCACGGACAAGCTGCTTCACGCGAGCATGGCTGAACTGTCCCGGGCCTTCCTCTCCGGTACAGCGACTAATCAGTCCATGGACCGTGGAGGTATTGCGGTGGTTGTTGAAGACCAGATAGCCACCCTCCTTGAGGTAACTAACGAGTTCCTTCATGACCGCGTCACGGAGCTCGTCCTGCGCGTTTCCAAAAAAACGAAACGCCGAGATGACATCGAACGGAGGCATGTCAAGCGGTTGCTGCGTGATGTCCTGCAAGATGAATGTCGTCTTCGAGCATTTCTGTCGAGCCTCTTCGACCATGCTCTCCGACACATCAACGCCATACGGTTCGTCGGCAAGGGTCTCGAAGAATTGCGTAGCGCGCCCCGTGCCGCAGGCGAAGTCAAGATAGCGAGGAATGCCATCTGGAAACCATTTGGCGCAGAGCTTGGGAAGGATCTTCCGCTCTAGAACCGCCATGTAGCCGTCAAAGCCATCGGCCGCCAGGCCGGCGTCGTAGTCGGCTCCCTTATGAAGGTGAGATTCACGATAATCGAGGGCGTCCGACATGCTGGAGTCTGGGGGGTAGTCGCTAGTAGGTGAGTCGTAGAGGTAGTTGAGTCGAAGAGGAGGGTCGTGGATGGACTTCCGGGCTGCGAGCCAGTGGTGCGTCTGGGAGCCTTTAATAGTCCATTAACGTGGCGATCATCGTATCTTCATGTTCCTCCTATTGTAGCATCGCCCGACTTTCGCAGTAAATTGTCAAATGAGCGTAGTTTTCCGGTTTTCTCCAGAATTTAAGAACGGTCCAGAGCTTCCTCGCTCTCGATCTGAAGTCGAGTCGTTGCCGATTTGTCATGCCGTGTGGAACTTCAGCCGGGGGACTGGGGCTTATGCCTTGACTGGAGGGTTCAAAGTGGTCCGGTGATTGAGGATGGCAATTCCGTGGGGGGTAGTGAGGAGGAGCGCATTCTCGTCCGCCACCTGCCGAGCATCGTCGATGAGGATCGGCAAGTGTACAAGATCGTTTTCGAGGAGTAGGCTTCTACTTGAGAACATGTCCTGGCTCGGGGGCCAGAGCATCGAATGCACCACTCACCATAAGTGAACGAAGCCATGAGCGAACGCGTGCTCTATGTCACCGGCGGCAATGCCGGCATTGGACTGGCCACCGCGCTGAAGTTTGCCGAGTCGGGTTGCCATGTGTCGATCTTCAGTCGCCGCGAGGAGGCCAACGCCAGTGCCCGGGCGGCGATCGAAGCGCATGGGGTCAAGTGTGTCACGTTCGCCGGGGATGTGGCCAGCGCGACCGACGTGGCCGCGGCCATCGACAAGACTTGTAGCCAGCTGGGACGTCTGGACTACGCCTTCAACAATGCCGGTGTGGAACAGGTACCCACACCGCTGACGGAGCAGACCGAAGAAGACTATCGCCGCATCATGGATGTCAACGTGAAGGGTGTCTGGCTCTGCATGCAGCACGAGATTCCCCGCATGCTGGAGTCCGGCGGCGGCACCATTGTCAACACCGGGTCGGTCGCGTCGCTGATCGGCATGGCCAACATCCCGGTCTACATCGCCAGTAAGCATGCGGTGTTGGGGCTGACCCGCGCTGTGGCCTTGGAATACGCGACGCAGAACATTCGCATCAACGCGGTTTGTCCGGGCGCTGTGAAGACCGCGTTGTATGACCGCTTCATCGGAGACAGCGCGGAGATGGAGCAGGCGATCGAAGCGATGCACCCGATGGGACGCAGCGGCGACCCGGAGGAGATCGCCTCGGCGGTCTACTGGCTGTGCCATGAAGCGACCTGGACGACTGGCCAGGCGATCACGCTCGACGGCGGTTTTACCGTTCAGTAGTGTTAGACTTGCACGGGAGTAGGGGAGGGAAGGCTGGTCGGAGTCCGACCGCGTCCTGGCAGCGCGCGTAGTTGGGGGAAGCCTGAACTTTCGACGGGCACAGCAAGCACGGCTTCCCTCTGGTTGTTAGCCGGCGTTCGTGCCCATAAGAATCATTCGGCGAACAAAATGGGATTTCTCGACTGGCTCAAAGCGAAGTTCGCCTCGACATCTGCTGAACCGGACGTTCGGGTGGTGGTCAATGATGTGGTGGTGAGGTGCGAATACCCAGACGGTCTTGTTGAGTCCGTGGCGTGGAACGATTTGCAGAGGGTCTCGGTCATTACCACGGATCATGGTCCGTTCGCTGAAGATGTGTTCTTTGCCCTCGATGGTTCCGACGGTGGATGTCTGGTTCCGCAGGGAGCACCAGAATTTGATGTCATCTTCGAGAGGGTAGGGGAATTCCCTGGGTTCGACGACGAGGCTTTCGTGAAGGCGATGTGCTGTGCGGACAACAACGAATTTCTTTGTTGGGAGCGCAAGGATTGCTCAGAGTAGAGGCCTTCGCGGCGGAGTCGGACGCTGTCTGTAGTGCGTGCTGTTGCGACAAGCTGCAGGACTGCGGCGGGTGGCGCGGCTGCCTTACTCCACCTCTTTCTTCACGTCACTGATCAAGTGGTGGGGGGCCGGCTGGGAGAGGTCGGAACCTTCGGGCCAGTGTTGGTGGAAGATTCTCGCGTCGGCGATCGCCCATACGTCGCGAGTCTTCTTGCCGTTGGGGAGCGTCCAGTGGATCTGAACGGTGTTCAGGCCCAGCGGCTTGATCTTGCCGACCCAACCGACTTTGTGCTTGGCACCGTCGTCGTGAATCACTCGCGTCAGGCGGATGTCGTCTCCGTCGACGTGATACTCATGGGTCCAAATGCTGTCGAATTCCGCAGCCAGGTAGATGCCGTCCTGGATGAGCGTCTTTGTCGTCCCTTCCAGACGGCGAATCGCCTCGCCGATGCGGTTTTTTTCCTGCTCGTCGCTATCGATGCCCTCGGTCTGGAGCGCCGCACGGAGCGCGGCAATCAGAGCCAGACGATTCTGCTGTCGGGCTTCTTGGTAATTCTTCTCGATCGCTTCGTTTGCCTGTCGATATTTCTTGACGGCTGCCTGGGCCAGCTCCGATTGCAGCTGGACGGCGGCCGGTTGTTCGGCTTCAGTCGCGGCGGCGTCATCGGCCAGGGCCGGTGTTGTGGTCAGGGCGGAAACAAGCAGAGCGGCAGTCAACGCGGCAATTCGACATCGCATGGAATCAGGTCTCCCGGAAAGTGTCTTGGGCAGTTGTTAATTCTTGAAGAGTTCAGCTAACAGCATTCTGCCGACCCGCAGCGCGTCAAGCAAGCGGTCGAGGAAGGAGGCCAAGCGAAATGCGCCGCTTTTTTCAATCCTTCAAGAACACGACTTCTGGTAATAGCTCGACTTTGTTAGCGATCGCACGGAAGATGGCCGGTAGCTGCGGCTCTTGGCGATCATCGATGAGTACACGCGTGAGTGCCTGGCGATCGACGTGGCCCGTCGGCAGAACAGCGAGCGCGTGTTGGAGCGGCTGAGCGATCTGTTCGTGCGTCGTGACGTTCCGGACTATATTCGCAGCGACAACGGGCCAGAGTTCGTGGCCAAGGCGATACGGCGTTGGCTCGATCAAGTGAACGTCGAGGCACTGTACGTCGAACCAGGCAGCCCTTGGCAGAACGGCTACATCGAGTCGTTCAACGGAAAGTTGCGAGATGAGCTGCTCGATCGCGAGGTATTCGACACGCTGACCGAGGCGAAGGTGTTGATCGAACGGTGGCGACGGGAGTACAACACGATTAGGCCGCATAGCTCGCTCGGCTATCGCGTTCCGGCCCCCGAGGGAACGCTGCCATTGGCTGCTTGCTCCGCTACGCTCCGCAAACAGACAACGCAACCATCGAAGAATAAGTTAACATAACCCCCGGGTATCACCCGCGGGGGCAGGTCAGGGGCACTTGAGCGATGGACACATTCCGTACCAGAGTGTTGTCCGTCAGCAACACAGACAGCCGCAATCGGTTTTGGCGGTCATCCTTTATCGCCGTCGCTACGGATTGAATAACGAATGTCACAAGTCGGTAACGC